>Ga0209137_1002966_pt1 | contig 14514 bp, 5 predicted proteins | sample SaaInl5LU_22_DNA_FD_184642 | JGI IMG/M metagenome (GOLD analysis project Ga0209137, IMG submission 184642) | Marine microbial communities from expanding oxygen minimum zones in the Saanich Inlet - ESP_105LU_22_DNA (SPAdes) (version 2) | ecosystem: Environmental > Aquatic > Marine > Intertidal... | reverse complement strand
AGACCAAAAAGGAATTATGCATTTGGCTTACAATAGATTGAAATTAGTTCCCAATCCAATTACCAAATATTATACAGTTGCTGAATGTAGAAATCATTTAGAATATTTGTGTAAGGAATTTGAATTGTGCCCCAAATATTGTCATTTGCAAACCAATGTTTCTTCTTGTTTTCACTATCAAATTAAAGAATGTAAAGGAATTTGTTGCAATGAAGAAACTGTTGAAACGTATAATGTACGTGTTCAAGAAGCGATAAAATCAGTTGGAATTGGTGCAAAAAACTTGGTCATTAAAGAAACAGGAAGATCTGAAAATGAGATTGGATTTGCACTGATTTTAGACGGAATTTACAAAGGTTTTGGATACGTAGAAACTTATCAATCTGAACAATTAATAAACCCAGAAGATTATCAATTTTTTGTAAACCCACAAAAAGACAATAGAGATATTCAGCGTATTTTAGGAGGATATGTTAGAAAGTTAGAAAAAATAAATCAATCGTATTTATGAAAAAATCAGACTATAAAATTCATATCATTGGCGCAGGAATTAGCGGATTAATTGCGGCAAAAGTATTAGAAGAACATGGATACCATCCCACCATTTTAGAGGCAACTAAAACAGTTGGTGGTCGTGTAAAATCGGATATTGTTGAAGGTTATACACTTGATCACGGGTTTCAAGTATTGCTTACTTCCTATCCTGCCGCAAAAAAATACTTGGATTTTAAAGCACTTGATTTGCAAAAATTACTGCCTGGAGCAACCATATTTCAACAAGGAACATCTCAAACTATTGGTGATCCTTTGAGAAATATTTCGTTGTTATTTCCCACTATTTTTTCATCAATTGGAGGCGTTTCTGACAAAATAAAAATTTTGAAACTTGCTACTTATCTGCAAAAAAAAGACCTCCAAAAAATATTTACAACTCCTGAAAAAACAACCTTACACTATTTGCAGGATTTTGGGTTTTCTGAGAACATAATTACTCATTTTTTCAGACCTTTTTTCAGTGGAATTTTCTTAGAACCAAACTTAGAAACTTCTTCAAGGATGTTTGAATTTGTCTATAAAATGTTTGGAAATGGATTTGCTGCGATTCCGAAAAACGGAATGCAAGCAATTCCGAATCAACTATTTACTTCTTTAAAAAACACAAAAATTCAGTTTGAAACTCGTGTGAAAGAAGTAAAAAATAACACGCTTATTTTGGCTGACGATAGTAACATTGAAACTCATTTCACCATCATTGCCACAGAAGCGAGTCCTTTGATTTCTAATCTAAATAATCAAGAAATAGCATGGAAAAGTTGTGATACTCTTTATTTTGAGTGTGAAAATAACATCCTAAAAAAACCAATTATTGGTTTAATTGCTGATAAAAATTCGTTGATCAATAATATTTTTTATCATACAAGTATTGTAACATCCTCCAAAAACAAAAAGGAATTATTATCAGTAACTGTGGTAAAAAGGCATCAATTATCAGAAGAAGATCTTATTAAAACAGTTCAAAATGAATTGGAAAAGTTTTGCGGAATTAAGGATACAACTTTCATAAAAAGATATGAAATTAAAAAAGCGTTGCCAAAACTTTCGAATTTAGAATACAAACTTTCTCATACTGAAACTCAGTTGAATTCGTCTGTTTTTTTAGCGGGAGATGTTTTGTTGAATGGTTCGTTAAATGCAGCCATGATTGCTGGAGAAAAAGCAGCAATTGGAGTCATAAAAACTTTGGAAGATGGTTTAATTGTGGAAGAATTAACCTCAGAATATCAATAAAATAATTGCGCTCGAGAAATACTGGAGGCATCACCTGTTTATTCTTATTTCTTTACAATAAATATCAAAATTATGCTATCCTTCATATTTTATTGTAATTTAAAACCACCCCACAACAAAAAAACTAAAAAACAATATCGTTTCGGTTATATTTTAATTTTTTACGGGCCTTTATAGTTCATTGCAAAATCACAAAGAGGTTGATTTTTTTATCCTTTTTGAAATTTATTCTACTAACTCAAAGTTGTCATGCGTATTAAAGTATATGTATGCACTCAAAGAAGTCCCTACTATCTCAGCTTTGTTCTGACCACTTATAAGTTGGATTGTATTGGATTTTTCTCCATCACTTATAAAAGACATGACATATAGCACCCCGTTTAAAGTATATTCTATTTGTGTTGGTATAAAAACGCCATTGCCCTCTGAATTTGTTTTAATGAGTATGGCATAATTAGTAGTCGGATTGATACATTCTCCTTGTAACAGAGGTGAACCATCTTCATGTACAAAAGAAATACTTGCAGGAACTATTGTTTGAAATTGTTCCTCATTTGAACAACTCGATAAAACTAGTATAAATAGAGTAAAGAGGCTGTAAATTATATGTTTCATATTGTTGAAATTTAATTTTTTATTGGTCAAATCTTGTATAGATTTTTTATTAAAAAATGTTTGTTTAGACTAAAAGACAGTTAAATTCGGGAATTTTTATAAAGAATTTTTTAAATCAATTTTAATTTCCTTTAAAGTACCACCAACACTTACGGTATAAGTGCCATCCGCTAAATTGTCGAAAGTTACTTCTCCATTATTAACGATTCGTGTAGATAAATTAACCCCTAGGGAAATTAAAACCACCTCTTCCTTTTCTTCAGGAAACAACACTTTAATAGAACCTCCTTCGTAACAAACAGCATCTTTCTTATAATAAGTCCCTATCCCTTTCTCGGTTTTAACAATAACTGTCCATTCTTTAATATTGGAGTGATCTTCCGAAAGCACTCTAAAAAGTATTGGATCCGTAAAATTTAATGCATTGGCTCCAGATATTTGTTCTGTGTTGTCGATGTATACTGCTGCACCAGGACTCAAGACAAAGTTAGTATTCAAAGCACTAGTATCCTGGCCTTTCTTTAGGAAAACTGTTATTTCAGAATCTGAAATAAGAACATTGTTTGCAACAATGTCCTTAAAACTTACGCCTAAAATTTGAGCTCCCGATTGTAAAGCCGGGCTTGCAAAAGCATACGATTGAAAAAGATTTCCATAATGTTCGTTTGTTTTAAATGCTATGGTTTTATCTATATTTTTTACGACATCTTTTCCAGAATCATACATTTTGAAACTAATTGTTTCATTATTTGTATTCGAAAAAACAGTCAAATAGGCGTAATATTGGTTTTCACTAGTTACAAATATCAAATTTGCAATACCACGACACTCTCCATTTACAAAAGCTGCTACTTTATCGTTTGTACTAACTAGTCGACTACCGTCACTATTTAAAAAACCAACAAATGTCATAGTGTATTGATAATTATTTTGGTTTACGGACCAATTTGGAGCCTGTCCATAAATGGAAGTACCTATTAAAAACAGCCCAACAATGCTGAGTATATAATTTTTCATGTTTTGAAATTTAATTTATTAAAGTTTCTAAATAACTTTAGGAACTGCATGATTTGAACACTACTTTTTGATCACTTTGTTTACAATCTTTTCTCCATTAATCTCAATTACAAGGGAGTAAACCCCTGTCACAACTCTCGGTTGAATTCTTAACACATTCTCACCACTCACAACATGTAGCTGTTTATCAAGCAGGATTTGACCAGTTAATGAATAAAGTAATATGGACACAACTTGATCTTTAGATGCATTGACTTTTATTGTTATTTCATTATCGAATGGATTTGGAAATAGGGTAATGTCGTTTATGATTTCCTCTATAATTATTGGTTTTTTAATTGTTCCAAGTACATCGTTACCTTTAAAAGTAAAGTTTTTTGAAGTGCTCTTTATATTGATCCCATCACCAACATAAAACACCAAATTTTCAGTAGATTCGCCATAAACCGTTATAAAACTAAGTACTTTGTCGTTGACTTTTTGAGTCACAGCAGCACCTTTTAAAACACCGTTGGCATCATAAGCATACAATTCATTATATCCTTTAGGTAATGAAACTACCGCATTCATATTAGAGGCATACTTTGAAAATTCAGGAATCATTATTTCTTGTACTAAGTCAATTGACTTATTCTCATTCTTAGTTGTTGTATGGGTTGTTTTGCCTAAATAACTAGGATATTTGAATGACTGGGTTGTATTTGAACTTGAATTAAGCATATAGCCTTGTCCTGCTTTTAAATAATTTAGGGTCCCATTCCAACCTACGATAGGGTCATAAATCGCAAATGAATTTTGAGACTTAATAACATCTCCATCGTTGGCATCAAAATAAGCTAATGCTTCATTAGTAAGGCGATTATTTAATAAAGGATAAGGAAGCCAATTCCATCCTGCTTCTATAGGAAACGTCCACGACGATAGATCTACAGGAACTCCTGTGATGGTCAAAGGTTGCTCTTGCGCTGTATACACTTTATACATTTCGGCATTGGTAAGCCCTCCTGCATTGGTAATTTGTCCTGACCAACCACTGTTAGATGACTTACTATACGTGTAGGTATCAAACCCAGAGAGATGGCTTAAAATGCGATCATTGGTTTGTAAACTCAAGCCGTTAGTCAACTGATTTAAGTCTGAAAAATTACTATCATTCACATTAAATGAGATCCATGACCAACCTTTATTTAAATCTATTTTCTGTTCTAACTGGTCTGAGTTTTGAAAAATTACTGGTAAACTCAGCCTACCTTTTATGCCATTCTCTTCAAAAAGAATAAATGAACTATTATCGACAGTTGCTAAAATAACTTCTCCTTGTGAGGAATCCCATATTTTAAATTCAATGTTCTCACTACTAGTAGCATTACTATACACTGTTAAGAAAGCAAAGTATTCCTGGTAAGCCGAATTGTAGATCAAATTTGCAACACCTCTAATTTCGCCATTAGAAAAGGCGGCAATCTTATCATAGGAATCCTCAGAAAATATATCATTTATTTTTATTTTCCCTACAATACTCATACTATACGAATACAAACCAGAGTCTACAGTCCAATCGGGTGCTTGAGCTAACTCTTTAACTTTAATGTGTAACTTTTCGTCGTATCCATAATCCGTTTGTAAAAATATATTTTCGTCATATTCTCCTGCTGTTAACTCTTTATCAATACTTGCGGTAATATTGATTTGACTGTCCGGATTAATTGTCCCTGAAGCCTTACTTAGGTGTAACCAACTAGGTATATTTGAAATATTAAATGGCTGTACTTTTCCCCCTTTGTTTAAAACTGTAATTACAAATGATTTTTCTTCTCCACTATTTTTTACAATATCAACAATCTCATTATAGCCATCAGCAAACCAACTCACATCGTTACGTTCTACATAAGCAGTCCAGGTTATTGGTGATTGCTGCGCGTTATTAGCATCATCATACATTCTTTCTACGCTGATATCTATAACTTGCTCTTCCAGTAAGGCCCAACTATCAATTTTTGGAGTAATGATAAGTTTGTCTCCATCAATAACGTAATCAACGTCAAAATTTATCAACTCCCTTTCTGGTTTAATAGCCGGATCGTCATTGGAATAGTTTACAGCCCCACTGCTTAAAACTGCATCACTTGGAATTACAGTTTGATTCGTGTCCTCGTGGTAATATCGTGGTCCATTTGCAGTGACAGGATCTGGTGCATTCATCCTAGCATATAAAAGTAACCCTGGACTGTCAAAATTCACTTCATAATAGCGATCTCGACTTACTTGCTCCTCATTACGTAAGGTGTTCCATAACCTGAATTCGTCAATTTTACCTGTAAAAGGGCGGTCGACCGTTTCAATACCAGCTAAATCTATTTGCCCTCTTGCACCCAACCAAATTTTATTTCCTGAGAAACCACCAATAGTTGTTATGGCATTTGAGGTAACTGGTTCGGCATCGACATAACTTCTTAAAGAACCCAGGCGATTGAACAACAAAGCAACATGATGCCAAATACCATCTGCAACTGATTTCGTGGTTATTGTATATGATGTTCCTTCATTTTCAAAGCTTAACATGCCAGAAGAATTCATGTTAATAGCCCATTTATTGCCAAAACCATTGGATTGAAGGACATCCGTTCCATCGCCTTTTCCGTTTGAGAAGATGGTGGCATCTTGAGAAACATCTGTTTTTATCCAGAAAGAAATCGTAGCATCCATTTCATTGGAAATTTGTACAAATCCAACGTTATCTAAAGATAAGTACTGTCCATTTTCAAATTGATACGAAGTTCCTTGGGGTTTGATACTCCAAGATGCACTAACGATAGCATGCTTAAATCTAGCTTTGTCGTGCGCAATAGTTCCGTCACCTTCATCCATTGGCCAATAACCAACAAGGTTTGCTTCATTCCCAACTAAAATACTGTACATATTGGCATATGCATCTTCTAGACTTATTGATTTATTCCATAATCGGAAATCATGTATATTCCCAATAAAGGTATTCCCACCTATTACAAGGGCATTGCTATTGGAAATTGACAAATTACTACTTGCAGTATTACCAGCAATTACGGCATCATCCTCATAAATACTTATTTCACCAGTACTACTTTTATACGTAAAAGTATAATGATGAAATAAATTGTCATTTTTAATAGTTCCTTTGGCCGTTAAACCCCCTAATTCAAATGAAATATCGTTATTATCCAATCCGATTTTTAAACCTCCGTTTTGATCAACTACAGTAGCCATTGCTGCTTGGGTACTATTATTCATCCAAAATTCAATCGTTAAATCTCCTGTTGTCACTTGTGGATTGTTGATTACTGCGGTATTTTCAGTACCTTCAAAACGTAGTGATATATTATGATCTATAAGCCCTTGATTGGTTTTCCCTTGTACTTGAATCTTGCTAGTTGCAGAATTATAAAAGATATTTTCGTTGAAATTCACTTCTAAATCTTCTCCAGCACCCAAGATACCATCGAGGGGCAATGGTGTCCCAAATTTTTGAGGCGCATGTAAGTCTACTCTACCTGTAATAACTTCAGAGATAAATTGAGTAGTTGTACAAATTGTTCTAGCTCTTATTTCATAGTTGCCATCCGGCAAATTTTTACTTGCGATGTAAAATGAATAGTTTAATGATGAATTGTTTATTAAAATGTTATCCCCTTCGCCACCATCAATAGCAATTGTTAAATTTTCTTGTGTCCCATAATAACTTTGTAAGCGAGACCAGTTTGGCGATGTTGCCGCGCGGTATTCTAACACTATCTTTTCAAAGCTATCAAAATCAGTATTAAAACCTGTAAGATTTATTACCAATGGTTTTGTAGATCCATCTGTATTGTAAGCTTCGTCTACATTATACATCCAATTATTTAATGGTGCACTCACCGTAATTTCAGTGCAAGACGGGATAAAAGAAGCAGAAACCGTAGCTTCTGAACTCACATTGTCTGGATCGCAATCTGACTCCAACCGAATCGTTATATTTTCATAATCATAAACATCCGAAATTGACTTCCCTAAAGTTAATTTGTAGTAAACGGGCTTGCCAAATGGAATAAACAAACTATTGCCTTGTGGAGAAATATTAATTAAAGCATTGTTTGGATTGGTAGTGTTGTCAATTACTAAATTATAATAGGAATTCTCAGGATCAATAATGTCGCTTAAGTTTTCTAATTTTAAAGTGAATTCTGCATTACTTCCCTCGGGGACATTGCTTAGGCTATTAGGTCCTTCTATGGTCAACTGAATGTTCTCTACATGTTGGGTTGCAAAACTTAATGGAGCTTTCACATCCGTTTCGCAACAGCCAGTATCATCAGAAAATTGGAAATCTAATGCTGCTAAATCTTCTTCTTTTGTTTTAGAATTTGAGTCTTGAATGGACCAATATTCGGTAAAATAGTCTTTAAATTTTGCTTCAGTAAAAAATTTAGATTCTTCAGCACCTTCATAAGGACAGGAAGTACTCCCTCCTTGGGTAATAAAAATAGGTCCATTCCCATCAAAAGAATTTACCACATCAACACTCAATAAATTGGCAGGATCATTGTCTTTTAAGGTATACGATATATTTGTAATTGCTACATCCTCTTGAGCTAACGAGGTGTCTATCCCCTGCTGAAAATAGGAGTTTGAGGTATTGACTACTCCTGTTCTGTTTACATTAAATCCCAATTCTAAAGCAAAGTTTTCATCAATTGTTAAATTATATTGTGTTGCCTTTGCTGATATAATAACTGTCTCAACACTATTTGTAACCTCGCCTACACCGGCATCAAATGAAATATTATCATCAAAATGTTCATTTAACAACGTGCTTATGTCTGTAGATTGGTTTAGCTGGTGTATCAGATAAGATTCCGCATCTGGATCATCGTTATTGTCTATTGCTTTTTCAATTTCGCTAGTAAAGGCCGAAATAACATCGGCTAAGGAAGTCTTGTATTTTTCACGCTCATTTTTTGCCAAATACTTGCTTTTTTCATTATCCGAGATTACTTTTTTCCACAAACGAATTTGTTCTTCATATTGGTCCTTCGTTAATGTGCCATCTACTCCTGGAGTGAGTAAATCATTGTTAATATTAGAAATAAACAACTCATATTCTGGAATCAAAGTTGTTAAAATATGTTTTTGTGAAAAAACAAAAAAGGTCTCAGAAGGTTCATCCACAAAATAGGATGCTTTTTGCGTACTTATATAAACTGATGTTCCGGCAGAATTAACTAGTTTTAATGAAACTGAGGTCCCAATTGGAGCTGTCGAAGCCTGAACATCATTGAAGGAACCATAAAATTGGTTAGTCGATTTTCCTATATACAAATCGCCGTCTGATCCTACATAATCAGGATCGTCGCTAGTGGAGATGGTTTTGTTAAAGGTATAGGTTTTAGTCAAACTTTTTCCGTCTGTTGAGGTACGAGAAAGTCCTATTCCAAGATCCGAAGTATCTTCGACTTCGCTTGAAACCATCGGTCCTGCTAAACCGCCTCCCGCCTCAAAATAAACCCCTAACAAAATTTTGGCTACATCCTCAGTTCCTTCTTGATCTGCAAAAGAGCTTTCAGTTGTAAAAGTAAAACTAGTACCTTGTTCAATAGATGCAAAACTGTTAGACCCTGGAGGGTCTCTCAAAATAATATCTGGCCTGTCTGGCGCTGCTGTAACAAAGGTCTGTGTTCCATCTGATTGCCCCCCTAAAATAAGACCATGATTAATATAATTGGCGACCGGATAATCGGTCCCATTGATGCGATAGTTTAGCGAACTTAACAGTGTAAATGGTGATGAAATCGCAGGCAGTCCCCCTTTAAATGAATAGGTCAAAACACTTTCGTCATTTGGGTCTACTTCAATTAATTCAGAATCGGCTAATGCAAAATTATTATTAATAATTAACTCTCCATCTGTAACAGCTACTAAATCTTCAACCACTGCATTTGGATCATCATAATTCGTGTAACGCTCAAATCGATTCAAAACCACTTTATAGTTTGCAAACTGTGAATACACATATAAGGAATCATTACCAGTAGTTGTAAAGCCAGCAGTGGGAATAAGAGTTCCTTTTATGTCTATGTTTTCATCATGTGTTTGCGAAACTACTTCGGCAACAGGGGCTGAGCGATAGGTAAAGCTTTTTTCGTAGTTATATGGCTCTCCTGTCGCTGTAGTTTCATCCTCAAATTTATATGTTGGCGTGGTGACAGCAGCAACATCTGAAAATGATAAATTTTCTGCTGTCCCGGGAGCTAAAATTGATATCGGTGCAATCGTTGCACTTGGAATGGTTAAATCACTGGCTACTAGTTCATAATCTAAAGGTAATAATTCTATTCTATATTCCCCTGATTCCTGATTTGTAGTAAAATTAGCCTTTGTAAATGCAGTAGCAGGCGATCCAGATGGTTTGTATCCTAATGTAATAGCCGCAACTCCAATATTATTTTTAGAACTTACTGTCACTGTACTTTGTACTCCATTGGGAGCGATGACAGCTTTTTGAAACAAACCGTCTTGTCCAAAACCAATTACTTTTTCAGATTCAACACTTCCCCCGACCACTCTACCGACCACTGTAACCCTAGTTTCGTCAACGAAAGTTACAGACTCATAAGCATCTTCAAAAAATTCTTTAGAGGTGCCTTCTGCGGCAGGATACCTTCCGTTATAAGAGAATTCATGCCCCTGTTTTTTTACAGTGATCACATGATTTCCGATAGGTACATTTATTTCAAAAAGTCCATCCTTATCCGTAACAACTGGCTCATTAAAATCGTTCAAGACCATATTCCCATCTATGTATACATTCACCCCTTCTGAGAAAATTGTTGCATATTGATCTAAATAGTCATCCGAACTATCGCTCGGGGTGCCATTATCATTTAGCCAATATTCACCTTTTGAATATTTTAAATTTCCTATCTCATAATAATTATACCCCGGATCCAATATGCCTGGTCCGTTAACTTTGCCCATAACAGCGAATACATCTTGAGTGTCATAAAGCACTTTCCCTTTAAAAATGAAAGATGATTTGTCTTTAAAATCAATTTTATTTACCACCTCAGATCCTTGTCCTAAAAACACCAATTGCTGGCCAGGCTCAAACTGATGTTGACCATACATTGGGGTAATTCTATACGATTCTCCTGTACCAGAATAAGGTATGGCATTGATTTGATAATTCCCATATTCATCTGTAACTCCTAAGACACCTAACTGGTCCACTGCCGGAAGATTTCCAGCACCTGAAACCCATGTTGTTGATACTAATTTTCCATTATTTTTGTTGTAATCAAATCCATTTCGAGAAAAATCATAGGCAAAATCGCCTACGTTTTCGTTTGCACTCAAATAACTGATTAAATTAACGCTATTTCCACTAATATAACGACTGTAATCTGTTCGAATAGCAACTGTGTCTATAACCGTGTTCCAAATTCTTATTTCATCAATAATCGCATCTGCTCCCCCACCAATGGTAAGTTTATCCCATTGTGAATTTTGATTTGTTAAAGCGAATGAATCTGTATTTGGAGTACCCAATACAACATCAAAGTAAGGAGATGTGTAATTTGGATCTATATCTATTAATTTTGCATTTATATCTGTTTGATAATCTTCGCTCATTGCTCTACCATTGATAAATAATGAGGGAGCGATACCATTTTTGATAATTACCGAAATATGGACAAAATTGTTATTAAAATCAGTAACCGGCACTAACTGATCATCTCCTCTAGAGTTGAGTTTACCCGACGGGTAGTAGTGTTTTAAATTAATAAAACCTCCGTTTATATTTATCTGAAGGATATCGGTTTCTGCCAATAATTTTACAGTGACATCAATTGATTTTTCATAACCTAACGAACTGTCTAAACTAAACAAAGTTATCGCAGTTTGTGAATTTGTTGTGTAGGGAGTTTTTGGCTTTACCCATGCTTGAAAAGTACCTTCGGTAGAAATAGTATCGTCTAGTCCTTCGATTTCCACTCCTCCTGTTTTATGGATATCTAGGGCGCTACCAAAGCTAATGGCATCTCCTTGTGAAGTTGCAGTAACAACTACATCTTTTACAGGTGCTCCACCATCATAACTTACGTTCCCTGTAACTATGGCAGTTGGCGTTCTAAAACCAATTCCTGTAATGTAAGTATCATATAGCTTTTCTATTTCGCTAACACCCTCTGCGACCAACTTGTACTCGTATAAAACACCCCCTTCTTCATATTTATCTTCATATTCCGTATCTGTTGCTGAAATGTTGGTAACAAAATCAGTTTCACTCCAAGCTACTGGATTACTGGTATATACCCGTCGGTACAATTTAAGCATGGTTATTAAATCGGCATTGTTTCTTATAACCCAGCTTATTAGTATTTTATCTCCAAAATAGCCTTTTGAAATATCAAATGATCCTTCGGCATCTGTAAAAGTAGGATATAGATATAAAATATCGAAGGGAAAACGAATGTCTAAAGGATTTGTAGTACGCTTTTGAGAATTTTTATTTTGTCCTAGGAAAGGAATCCCTACTTGTATGCTTAAATTAGGATTAATAGCAGTAGTTTGTATGGCCTGAGAAACGGGAACAATTTTTGCACCTTCTTCACTTTGCGCCCATAAACCTATTGATAGTAGGCAAAAGCCTACTATCATCAGTAACTTTTTTGTAATCATAATGCTATAATTTTATAATGTAATTCACCCCATAGTTTACTGGACGTGTTTCTGTACTTCCCGAAGACCCAGTTGACCCAGTGATGGTGTGGGTGTGACCACCTGCTGAAGGCATTGTAATGCTAGTGAGTTCGTCTTCACCTACATCATCTGCCGCAAGGTGCATTGTGCCACCATCACCACCACTAGGTGATGCTTCTTCGTGAAAACTTTTAGTATGTGTATGTGCTCCAGCTGAACTAGTAGCTATAGTCCCTTTGTCATGTAAGTGACTCTCAAATTCATCTGTTTGTATCGTATTTAATGTTGGACCAACATTTGTAGCATAAGTGCTATTACTATTGGTACCACTACCTCTCATAAACATTCCCCGTAAGTCTGGCGCTTTTGTACCAATCAAAGCAATTAATTCGGTGGCTGAAGTAGGCAAGGCATTTCCATCACAAAGAACCCATCCAGCAGGGGCTACCGTTCCAGTAAATGGCATGATAGAACCGGTTGGTACACCATTACTAGCAGCAATGGCATAAGGAACATGTTTTAACATCTCATCAGAGACTAAAGTGCTTCCTTTTTTTATTCTTAAATAGGCTTGAAAATTTGAAAATTTAGAATTATTTACCTCCGTATTATTTAAGACATGTGAAAAAATACCGAAAGCATCCGTTGTCAAATTTATAGTTTCAATAGAACCTATTGTAACTTCAGTACTACTAGCGTCTTTATAATATAATTCAAAAGATAAACTTACAGAGGAATTTGTTAGCGCAGTATTGTTGCTATCTCTGGCAATTCCTTGTATTGCAATCCCTGTTTGTGTAGCTGTTGTTTGTGCATTGTTTTTTAAAAAAAATAACGACAGTAAAAATGATAATAAAAGTAATTTTGAGTTCATGGTGGGAAAATTTATTTGTTGGTTAATTTAGTGTTGTTGTTTTATTATAGACTAAAATGTTTGCTATGTTGATTTTTTAAAGAGGAAGTTTTTTTAAAGTGATTTTTAGGATGATTTTCTTGTTTAAAACTGATGAGATTCTTTTTTTTATGATCAAAAAATGTATGTAAATAATTTAAATTCAAATTATGGAAAACAAAAATACAGTGTAAGAATTCTATTTTTTACTGTTGTATTTCTAATTTTCATTTATTTTAAAGTATTTTGCGGTTTATTTAAACTATTATTACCTTCTACTAAATTGCTTTACTATTTTAGTAGAACTTAAAATGAAGCAAAAAGTACTGTGTTTTCAAAAAAATAAATTTCAATGGTGGTCTCAATATTTTATATTGTTTGTGGTTTTTTAGGATATCTAATTGTTTTAATAGCTTCACTAAAAATCAAATCTAATAAAGCCATAAATGGTTACCTGACTTTGGTTATTACTCTTATTGCTACTCGGCATTTGATCAATGGCTTGAGTTATTTTATAGATTCAATATACTTTCAGAAGATTATAATTGGCTCTAATCGTTTTTTTATATTGATTATACCCAGCATATACCTATATTTTAGAGAGATCATTTTTCCGAAGCATTCTTTTTCAGTGAAAGATAGTTTGCATTACATATTGCCTATTTTATTTTTTATTGCAATTCAATTTATAAAATTTGACACTATTGGAAATGCCAATCTTTCAATTATTTCTTATATTTTATTTACAATATTTACTATCTATGTTTCTAGTTATATTGTTTTATGCTTTCGTCTTCTAAAAAGAGAGGTTTGGTCAAAAAAGAAAGAAATCAAAATTAAAACCCACTTATTTTATAATTGGAGTAAATTTTTAATGGTATTTTTAGTGCTCGCAACTTTAAGGACTATTGTTTCTATATATCTAAGAGTCCAAGGCGAGAGTTTTGTTTCTGACTCTGATTACTTATGGGTATCTGCAATTCTATGGCTTCCCATTTATTTTAAAATCTTAATATCCCCAGAAATACTTTATGGATACGATGCATTAAATAACATAATACAAGAAGATAAAATATCTTCTTTACATTTTGATTTTTGGGATATAAATTCAAAGAAAGACATAAACAATCTACAGCACCTGAAATTAAAAGAAATTGTATCAACAAATATCATCGAATATATTGAACGAATAGAAAAAAAAAGATTTTGCAATGAAACTTTTAATGCAAATACATTTACAATTTCTGATTTTGCAAGAAATATAAACATCCCTGCTAGTCATGTAACTTATTTATTTAAATACCATTCAAAAATTTCTTTTTCAGATTTTAAAAAATCTATTCGAATCCTTCAGGCTATTGATCATATTAAGTCAGGTTATTTAAACAAAAACACTATTGAAGCTCTAGCAAAAAAAGTAGGTTTTAGCACTTATACTTCTTTTTTTACTAGTTTTAAAGAAATTACGGGAAAATCTCCAAGATTATATG
>Ga0209137_1002964_pt1 | contig 14531 bp, 10 predicted proteins | sample SaaInl5LU_22_DNA_FD_184642 | JGI IMG/M metagenome (GOLD analysis project Ga0209137, IMG submission 184642) | Marine microbial communities from expanding oxygen minimum zones in the Saanich Inlet - ESP_105LU_22_DNA (SPAdes) (version 2) | ecosystem: Environmental > Aquatic > Marine > Intertidal... | reverse complement strand
AGCCCAATCAAATTGTCCCGTACGCCGGTTACCTATACTCGGCCACCGCCGTCGCTTGGGCAGGATAATTCGTTATTAGCGACTTTTTGTGCGCCGCGGCGCTGAAGGCTAAGACGCCCGCGCCTAAGCGAGAAGGATCGGTTTTAATGGCTAAAGTGGTGATGTTTAGCCGCTTCGATTAACCGAGACGGGAGGCGCGATACTGTCTTGGGCTGCTGCCGATAATCTTGCGAAATTGCCTCGAAAAGTAAAGTGGGTCCTCGTAGGCCAAGCTCGCGGCGATACTTTTAATGCTCCGCTCCGTTGTATCTAGCAGGCGGCAGGCGGCCTCCATTTTCATGTGTGTAAAGTGCCGCATGGGCGAATAGCCGGTCAGCACTTTATAACGATGACTAAAATGATATTTCGAGAGTCTTGCGATATCGGCGAGTGCATCAAGATCAAGTGATTGGTGCAAATTATCTTGCATGTGGTTCTGTACGTTCACCAAATTTAGTGTGGCTGATTCAGTAATTGGCTGTCGAGACTGAAGGCCGAACTGTGTGAACAGCTGCCGTAGCTGATTAGCCGTATTGATGAAGGCCGCGATGCTGTAACCGGTGCGTCGTGCTGCGAGCAAGTTGTTGAAGCTTGCGATGAGTGCGGGTGAAACGCCGATATAAATTTTTTGTTGCTGCTTGCCGTAACCCATGTAATCGAGAAAGACGTTTGAACTGTTGCCGCGGAAGTGCACCCAATACAAGGTCCATGGTTTGGCTGGGTCCGCAGCGTAGTCATGGCTAATACCCTGGCGTAGCAATATCAGATCGCCGATCCCGATGCGGGTGCTTGCGCCATCAACTGTCAGCGAGCCGCAACCATCAACGCAATAAAGCAACAGGTTTTCGTCTGGCTGAACACGCTGCATACGATGCCCTCGCGCCTGAGGGTAATACCCCATTGCCGTGGGATAACAGTCGCGGGTAAGCGGGTGAAGCTTGAGATTGTTGACCAAAAATGCCGGCGCGATAAAGCGGATGCTTTGGTCTGAGAGCGGCCATTTCGACGGGGAGCTCACGATATTTACCCCCTACATAGGTTCAATATGACTAATGCTTGTCGCCGCAATATAATCCATCTAATGAGCAATTTCGTCAATGTGCAGTATGCAGCTACGGTGCTATGTTGCACGCACTTATACAATAAACGGGTAACGTGTACCCAAGGAGAACCCCATGTCAGATCCAGTAGCTGAAATTGCGGCGTTAATTGAACGCTCGCGCATAGCGCAGGCCAAAATTGCCAATTACACCCAGGCGCAGGTTGACGAGCTGATCACTGCGATGGTGTACGCCGTAGCGCGAGAGGATCGATCTGAAGAGATTGCGCGCTTTACCCTAGAAGAGACACAGCTGGGTAACTACGAGGGTAAGTATCTCAAGATTCATCGTAAGACTCGTGCCACTCTCATGGATATTATTGATGACAAGTCAGTGGGTGTGATTGAAGAGCTGCCCGAGCGCAATATTGTCAAAATTGCCAAGCCCATAGGTGTTATCGGAGCATTGTCTCCGTCGACTAACCCCGAAGCGACCCCGGTTATTAAGGGCATTGCGGCAGTCAAAGGCCGCAACTCAATCATCATCGCGCCACATCCTCGTGCAAAACTCACCAATAAAAAGATCTGTGACTACATGCGTGAAGCGCTTGAGCTCTGCGGTGCCCCTGCAGACCTAGTGTTGTATATCGAAATACCCTCACTGGATTTGACCAATCAGCTGATGGCGCAATGCGATCGTATTTTGGCGACGGGCGGCGGCCCGATGGTGACTGCGGCCTACTCCAGCGGCACGCCAGCGCTCGGCGTCGGCGTCGGCAATGCCTGCATTACAGTCGATGATACGGCTAACCTTGATGAAGCTGCGGAGAAGATCCGTATTTCTAAAACGTTGGACCTCGCCGCCTCCTGCTCGTCGGACAACTCGGTTTTACTCTTTGAGTCAATTTACGATGAGATGCTCGCAAAATTATTGGCCGAGGGCGGCTACTTATTGAGTGAGGAAGAGAAGGCCAAGTTGCAAGCGACCATTTGGCACGACGGCCATCTGAACACGGCCATTGTCGCCCAATCGGTTTACAAAATTGCCGGCATGGCGGGTATCGACCTCCCCGAAGGTAGAGAATTCCTGATTATTCCAGAGACCGGTGCCGGCCCCGATTATCCTTTCTCTGGTGAGAAGCTCTCGGTGACTATGGCCCTTTATAAGGTGAAAGATATTGAGCAGGCGATTGAGTTGACCAATGCCATTCAGGCGTATCAGGGTGAGGGCCACTCCTGTGGCATTTACTCTTACTCAGACGACAATATTATGAAGTACGCGCATCACACGCGTACCTCGCGGGTCATGGTAAATCAGCCACAGTCTGCTTCGAATAGCGGTAATTTGTGGAACGGTATGCGGCAGACCTTTTCTCTGGGCTGTGGCTCTTGGGGCGGCAACTCAACGAACAACAATATTACCTGGCGCGACCTGATCAACGAAACTTGGGTATCTAAGCCGCTAGCCAAAGCGAAAGAGCTTCCCTCTGATGAGGTGCTATTCGGCGCTGTCATGGCTAAATTCAATTAAAACGTGATATTGAACAGGGAAAGCGATTGATGGACTTTAATCTATCGGATGATCAGCGCTTATATGTAGAAAGTGCGCGCGCCTTTTCTGAGGGTGTTTTAGCGCCAGGCGCTGCGCATTGGGACGAGCACAGTATTTTCCCTGTCGATGTCTTAAGGCAGGCCGGTGAGCTCGGTTTCATGGGGATGTATACCCCAGAAGCTGCAGGTGGCTTGGCCATGTCTCGACTGGATGCGAGCCTTATTGTCGAGGAGCTATCAAAGGGTTGCACAACAACCGCAGCCTTTTTGACGATCCACAATATGGCGACCAACATGATTGGTAAGTATTGTCAGGCATCGGTGATAGACACATGGTGCCCGGCCTTGGTTGCCGGAGAGAAGCTCGCTTCTTATTGCCTTACAGAGCCCGGTGCGGGCTCTGATGCCGGCTCACTGCGCACCAGTGCCGTCATCGATGGTGATGATTATGTGGTCAACGGCGCGAAGGTGTTTATTTCGGGTGCCGGTGAGACTGACGTGCTCGTGGTTATGCTGCGCACTGGCGATATGGGCGCTAAAGGTGTCAGTGCCCTGCTTATTCCCGCGGATGCTGCCGGTGTCTCTTATGGCAAGAAAGAGTCCAAGATGGGCTGGAACGCGCAGCCGACGCGGATGGTGAATTTTGAAGATGTACGCGTGCCCGTGGCCAATCGTCTGGGTGCTGAAGGTCAGGGGTTTGCCATTGCGATGGAGGGTCTTGATGGCGGGCGGATCAATATCGCCACCTGCTCGGTCGGTACCGCGCAAAGGGCGCTCGAAGACGTCACAGCCTATGTCTTGGATCGCAAGCAGTTCAATACCGCGATCGCAGATTTCCAAAATACACAGTTCAAACTGGCCGACATGCTCACCGAATTAGTGGCGGCAAGACAAATGATTCGTCTGGCGGCGAGCAAGCTCGATGAGGGCGATCCGCAGGCAACAACTTACTGTGCCATGGCGAAACGTTTTGCGACCGATGTGGGTTTTAAGGTCTGCAATGACGCGCTTCAGCTTTACGGCGGTTACGGCTATATCAAAGAATACCCGGCCGAGCGCTACGTGCGCGATACCCGAGTACATCAAATTCTCGAAGGCACTAACGAAATTATGCGTGTCATTATCGCGCGCCGACTCTTTATGGAAGGCGCTTTGGAGGTCATCAAATGAATATGAGTCCATCAGAAAAAGTCAAAGTCGATATTCAGGGTCACACCGCGGTTGTCACCATCGACAACCCCGCCGCCAACACCTGGGATACCGAGAGTTTGCCGGCACTGAAAGCAGTGGTTGAGAGCCTCAATGCGCTGAAGTCCATCTACGCCTTGGTGTTGACTGGCGCCGGTAGCAAGTTTTTTTCAGCGGGCGCTGATTTAAAGCTGTTTGCCGATGGTAGCCCCGACACCGCGCGGGTTATGGCGGATGCGTTTGGTGAGGCGTTTGAGGCCCTCGCAGATTTTCGCGGTGTGTCGATCGCCGCGATCAATGGTTTTGCGATGGGCGGTGGCTTAGAAGTGGCGATGGCCTGTGATATTCGCATCGCTGAAACACAGGCGCAGCTGGCGCTGCCCGAAGCCAAGGTGGGTTTGCTGCCCTGCGCGGGCGGCACGCAACGCTTGACGCAGCTGGTGGGTGAGGGCTGGGCAAAGCGCGTTATTTTGTGTGGCGAGCGTCTGTCTGCGGACAAAGCGCTGCAAATTGGCTTGGTTGAAGAAGTTGTTGCGACTGGCGAGGCGCTGACAACGGCGCTGGCGTTGGCCGCGCAAGTGGCGAATCAAAGTCCAACCTCCGTCACCGCGTGCAAAAAACTTATTCATGCGGCGCGCGACGTCTGCATCGCGGCGGCCCTGCCCGCCGAGCGCGATGAATTCGTCGACTTGTTCCGCACCGAAGATCAGCGCGAAGGGGTTAATGCGTTCCTTGAAAAGCGCCCTGCACAGTGGAAGAACGCCTAATGTCAGGTGCCGATGTATTGGTACAAACCCATGAGGCCACCAATGGCCGAATTGGGCACTTAACGCTGAACGTTCCTAAAACCTTGAACTCGCTGACGCGGGACATGGTTGAGACGCTAACCGAGCATCTTGAGGTCTGGGCTGCTGATCCGTCGGTTGTGGCGGTTGTGATCGACGGCGCCAGTGAAAAGGCGTTTTGTGCGGGCGGTGATGTACAAGCCCTGCGCAACTCATCATTGGCCACCCCTGGCGGCCCCTGTGAGTACGCTGAGCACTTTTTTGCCCGTGAATACCGCATGAACTACATCCTGCACGTGTATCCCAAGCCGGTGATCTGCTGGGGGCACGGCGTGGTGATGGGTGGCGGCCTGGGTATTTTGGCGGCCTGCAGCCATCGTGTGGTCAGCGAGCGCACCCGCATAGGCATGCCTGAGGTGACGATTGCGCTGTTTCCCGATGTCGGCGGCAGCTGGTTCCTCAATAAAATGCCCGGCCAAGCGGGGCGCTTTTTGGCGCTAACCGCGGCCAATATCAATGCGACAGACGCTTTGTTCTGTGGCTTGGGCAGCCACTTTTTGGCTGACACCCAAAAGCAAGACCTGCTCGATCGCTTATGCGCGACCGATTGGCCCGCAGACAACACTGCTCGGCACAACACAGTCGACAACGCGTTGGCTGCGATAGCGCCTGCGGTTGAGGCACCCGCCGCTCAGTTAGCGCCGCACATGGACACCATCGACTCGCTTATGGCGGGTGACGATCTGCCGGCTATTGTTGAACGCGTATTAGCATGGCACGGCGACGATGTCTGGCTGAGCAAGGCGCGGGATGGTTTGGCTCACGGCTCTAAGTTGGCTGCGGCTTGGATTTTCCGCCAGCTCAATGAAACCCATGAGGCGACCCTGGAGCAGGTGTTTGCCAGCGAATTGCGTTTGGGCACTAACATCATGCGCCATCCGGAATTCGCGGAGGGCGTGCGCGCGTTGTTGGTTGATAAAGATCGCAGTCCCAAGTGGCAGTTTGACAGCGTCGAAGCCATACCGCCGGCAGTCTTGGCTGGTTTTTTTACGGCGCCAGCAGATATGCCTGCGCTTAACTTGCCGACCTCATTGGCTAATTAACCCCTGTATTTACAGCCCGGCGTATTCCATGACATGCCATAGCAAAGCGCGTCCTGACGAGATCTTTGCGACGATAAGCCGGGCCATTTCGGAGACATTATGAGCAACATTGCATTTCTAGGTTTGGGTAACATGGGTGGCCCGATGGCCAAAAACCTGCTTGCGGCAGGTCATACCCTCTGTGTTTTCGATTTATCCGCCGCTGCCTGCGAAGTCTTGGCCGAGGCGGGTGCGGCGGTTGCAGATTCCGCGCTGGCAGCCGTGCAGGGCGCCGATGTGGTGATCTCTATGCTGCCCGCAGGCAAGCACGTTGCGGCGACTTTCTTGGGTGAATCGGGCCTGTTGGCGCAATTGCCCGCAGGCACATTGGTGCTTGATGCCAGCACGATTGACGCCGAAACCGCGAAACAAGTGGCGGCAGATGCCACTGCGCGCGGCATCGACTTTATGGATACCCCGGTCTCTGGTGGCGTCGCCGCGGCGGCCGCGGGCACGCTTGCCTTTATGTGTGGCGGTACCGCAGAGGCCTTTGCACGCGCCGAGTTGGTGTTGGCGGCTATGGGTAAGAAAATTTTTCACGCAGGCCCCGCCGGTGCTGGGCAGGTGGCTAAGGCCGCCAACAATATGTTGCTCGCTGTGCACATGATCGGTACCTGTGAGGCGCTCGAGATGGGTGTGCGCAACGGCCTAGACGCCGCGGTGCTGTCAGAAATTATGCTCGCGAGCTCAGGCCGCAACTGGTCGCTTGAAGTCTACAATCCCTATCCAGGCGTCATGGAAACGGCCCCTGCTAGCCGCAATTATGACCCGGGCTTTATGGTTGATTTGATGGTTAAAGATTTGGGCTTAGCTGAGCAAGTTGCCGAACAGGCGGGTGTTGATAATCAAATGGGTCGCCTGGCTTTGGCGCTGTATCAGGCGCATCAGGCGGCGGGCAATGGCCAGCGAGATTTCTCGGGGATCATGCAGAAAGTGCAGGAAGGCTAAAACCCACACAGGGCGACTAATTAATTTGTTCCCCTTTTCAAGATTGTGACGATGTCTGGATACTGCCACAGCGCCGTCATGCAGATGCCTAACAGCGCACTGGCCACCAGCAAGCCGGTAATCGCGCCACCCCAATGGCCAGTGCGATGTTCCCCCCGGCGATAGAAGCGGCTTTCCACGCCATAATGCAGTAGCACAGTAAGCACTAAGGTGAGCGCCCCCAAACCGAGCCTGGCCGCGTCGGTAATTCCGTGTTGGGTAACGCTGAGGTAGAGAGCAATGGGCGGCCAGTGCACCAGATACATCGAATATGAAACCCGACCCAGCCAGCGCGCTAGGCTGTTGGCGAGGATTGGACTTGGGTCAGTGGCCGACGCACCGATTAACACCATGGCGGCGCCGATGCTGGGGATTAGCGCCAGCCAGCCGGGGAATTGACTGCCGTCAGCAAAGGTTGCGATGGCGACGCAGCACAGAGCAAGCCCGGCTGAACGGAGCAACTGCTGCCCAAAAATCGATACCTTTTGGCGCCGCCAGAGCACCATGGCCAGCGCGCCTAAACAAAACTGCCACACGCGAAAGGGCAGTAGAAAAAAAGCAGCGGGTTGATCACTCGTTGTGTAGGTGATCGAGGCCCATAAACTCAGCACCAGCAGTAGGCACATGCTGATCACAAATCCGCGATGGCCACCTATTTTAATGAACAGCCACACCAATGCAGGCCAAAACAAATAGAACTGCTCCTCAACCCCCAGCGACCACATGTGCAGTAGCGGTTTGAGCGCTGAATCGGAGTCCCAATATCCCGACTCGACATAGAAGACGAAATTGGCGGCGCTGAAAATGGCGGCCAAGGCCGAGCGGCCAAAGCTTTGCAGTTCTAGCGGCTGTAATAGCAGTACCGCGGCTATGGCGGTCGCTGCAACGGTAGCTAATACGGCGGGGAGCAGTCGCCGGATACGGCTGCTGTAAAACTCGCTAAAACGGAGGGTGTCGCCGTTGATCCGGTCGACCAAGATGCCAGAAATCAAAAACCCCGATATCACAAAGAAGATATCAACCCCAACGTAACCGCCATCGAGTCCCGGTACATCGAGATGGAATAACACCACGGCCATGACGGCGAGCGCGCGCAGTCCATCGATGTCGGGTAGGTAACGACGGGCATTGGGCATGGTGTATGTCGCTCGGTTTAGATAACGGCTTCGCCGGTGGCGAGTAGTGGTGCTGCATCGAGTTGCTCGGCATCCATCATAGTCGCAACCCGTTCGAGGGCGGCGACGATTTGGTGCTGCTCCCAGTTATCGAGACGGCTGAAGCGGTCGACAAAGCTATCTTGCAAGGGCTTGGGCGCTTGAATGAGCCGTTCTCGTCCGGCATCGGTCAGGGTGACAATAACGCGTCTTCGGTCAATTTGGCTGCGCTCGCGATTAACCAAACCATTGCTTTGTAAGCGATTCAGAATGGTCGTGACGGTGGCGAGGCTGAGGCTGACGGCTTTGGCGACGTCGGACACAGTGGGCTCTTGCAGGTTGCCGGTCGCACTTAAAATCACCAATTGCGGCGTGGTTAACCCCGTCTGCTTACCGAGCTTGCGCGAGTGTAAGTCCGTCGCACGAATAATGCGGCGCAGGGAGACGAGTACTTGATCTTGTAAGTCCATGTCGCTCATATACCATATTTTTCTGATTGCGTGACCAATTCTTCGCCCAGCGCCGCGCGCAGCGGCCCAAGCCAGGGGTCGTAATGTTGCCACTGATGCTGGCCGCTATCAGAGACTGGCCGCCGCACTTGCTCCGAGCTCGGGGTTTTCACAGCGCGATCAGTTTCCCAATAGCGCAGACAGGCCGCCTCAAAGGGCAGTGCACAAAAATCGAGAATGCGCCGCACTTGTCCCTCAAGGTCGGCAATAACGTCTTCGTTATTCACCGTCAGAACGTCGCCCGGCAGTACCGACTGCCAGTGATCCATGAGCATCACATAGTCACGGTAATAGCGGCCGAGATCATTGAGGTCATAGCTGAACTCTTGCCCCTCGGCAAACAGCTGTTTAAAGCCGCTAAAGCAGCAAGCGAGGGGGTGTCGCCGCGCATCTATGATCTTCGCATTGGGCAGCATCAGTTTGATCAGGCCAATATGACGAAAGTTATTCGGCATTTTATCGATGAAGTAGGGTGCACCTTGCCGATGCACGCGGGTGTCTTCGATATAGGCTTCGCCAAATGCACGGTAATCGTCGGCGGTGAGCTCACTCAATACCTCTGGATAACCTACGTTTTCACTGTAACGACGCAGCCGCTGCGCCAATGACAGCACATTCGGTAGTTCAAGCGTGCCATCGACCATGCTGTGCGAAGACAGAATCTGTTCGAGTAAGGTCGAGCCCGCGCGAGGTAGACCGACGATAAAGATGGGGTCGGGTGCGCGACAGCCCGCGCCGGCAAATTGCGCAAACAACGCCGGCGTACAGGTGTCGATTTGCCCCTGTAAATCCTCGTGCATGCGCTCGGCGTTATACAGTGACTGGCGGTGCTTGTGCTCATTGCCCAGGGCGTAGTAACTAAAAGAGTGCGCGTAGTCACCCATATCCTCAAAGGCTTTACCCAGCGCAAACTCAATGAATATGCGGCTGTTGTGCTCTAAGGTCTCTAAGCCGTGCAGCTCAAGCATTTGCTGCCGTTCGTCGGCCGAGAAGCGGTAGGTTTTTAAATTGGCCAGCGCATGCCAAGCTTCACCGTACTGTGGCGCGGCGCTGAGCGCAGCCTTGTAACACGCAATAGCTGAGTCGACATCGCCCAACGTTTTCAGTGCGTGTCCTTTGCCAGTGAGGGTTATGACATCCTCAGGCAATTTAGCGAGGACTCGGTCGAAATGCCTCACGGCGGTTTCGTAATCGCCCATGTGCATTGCTTCCACCGCGGCGATCGATAAAAACTGCGGGTTATTGGGGTCGCTCGCGAGCAGTTGTTTGGCGCGCTGCTGTGCATCCTCATAGTGCTGGCATTTGCGAGCCAACTGGATGCGGTCGATTTGTAGTTTGGCGCTGTCAGGTCGCAACAACAGTGCGTTATCCAATAGCAGGCTGGCCTCGTCTAGGGCCCCCATGCGCTGGGCGATATCGGCTAGCAAGCGCATACCTTCTGTATGCTTGGGGTTGACCTGCATAAAACGCTTGCACAGTGTTTCCGCCTTGGCGAGCTTGCCCCGGGCTGTTAGATCCATCACCACCTTGAGCGGTGGCGGCGTGTCGTGGAGTTGCTGGACTTGAGCCGCAGCCTGCTCAGCTGCCTGGGTGTTACCTAGCTCGCGATACAGAGTCGCCAGTGCCGACCAACTGGCAATCAGTGACGGGTTTTGCTTGGTTGCCTGTTGATAATAGTGAATCGCCTGTTCGCGGTTGTTTTGCTGGCGATAGCAGTGGCCCTGCTCTTGCAGGGCTCTGCTGTAAAGCGGGTCTTGCTGGAGCAGTGTCTTGAGTGTGCTCAGCGCGCGATCAAGCATACCCATAGCGCGCTCAACCACCGCTTTGAAGTAGAGGGCGTCGGCATTGTTGGGCTGCTCGGCAAGCCATTGCATGACCAGATTTTCGGCGTCGGCGAAGTCTTTGGCTTTCAGTTGCCGCTGAATCGCTGCAATGCGTTCGCTGTCTGTGGTTGTTGCTGTTTCTGTCAAAAGCTGATTTTCCGATGGCCTATGGGATGGTCTATGGGATGGTCTATGGGTTGGCGGGTGAGGTGCGCAGTGAATTGATGCGAAGTCATAAAAAATGCCCCGCGTGGGGGCATTCTATAGTGCTTACAGCAATTTCACTAAGCGGCTCGCTAGAAGTTGTAGCTGATGCGCATACCCATGGTGCGAGGCCGCGCGTAGGTAACACGCTCGCGATCATTCACGTAGTTGCGAGAAATCTCTGCGCGTTCGTCGGTGAGATTGTCAACGAACAGTTCTGCGCCCCAAGTGTCGGTTGTTACACCAGCGGTAACGCCCAGCATTGTCCACGCCTGAATCACGTCTCGGTTGATCGAGATGATATCGCTATAAGATTCACCTGAATGGGCCAAGTTACCCATTACATGCGCGGTCATGCCGCTCACCATCCACTCGTAGCGCGCATTCAGATTGCCCTGAAACTCGGGTGCAAAAGACAAGCTTTCGCCCTTTGCCACGTCGTCGGTAGGCGTCAATACGGTGGTGATTTCGGTATCTAAGAATGAGAACGCACCGCTAATCATCAGGCCATCAACGCTGGGCAGCCAGGTGAAGTCGCCTTCAAGCCCCATCACCTCAGCATTGGCCGCATTGTCAGAGAAGAACAGGTTGGCAATGCTCGGATCGAAAATGGTGGTTTGCAGCGAGGTGATATCGGCGAAGAACATCGCGCCGTTAAAGCGCAGCGTGCCGTCTAATAAGTCGGTCTTCCAACCAAACTCATAGTTTTTTAGCTCATCGGTCTCGAGCGCGTAGGGTACCGAATAGGTGCTGCCGTCGGACAGGGTGGTCGATGCGCCGCCGGGTCGATTGAGCAGTCCGGGTCGGAAACCTTCCGAATAGGTGACATAGAAAAGCATGTCCGCATTGGGGCGCCATTGGCCAGTCAGCTTGTAGATTTCACCTTTTGCGTCGGCGCTTTCGGGTGCGAGTAACGCCGCTTTCGCGTAGTCGGGGGTGTTCGGATCATCGAGGTCTGCGAGTGTGTAAGTGGTTTGGCCGTCGACTTCGCAGACGCCGGTGGAGCGGTCGGTCCATTGACCATCGCCGTTGTAGAGGTCGGAGATGTCGGTGCCGAACACGTTACAGTCATAACCGTAATAAGGGTTATAGAAGGAGCCGTTAGCGCTGCCCTCAATATCGACCGTAATGTCGTAATGACGCGCGCCCGCGGTGACCGAGAACTGCTCATTGATGTCGAATGTCACTTCGCCAAAGTAACCCCACTGCTCGTCGGTACGCTGAATGTCGTTGCGGAAAATAGTCGCATCCGGGAAAGGCCCAGCGTCAGAGATAAAGCCGGTGGTGTAGGGGTAGTTATCGGGAAAGGCGTCGGGGGCTACGCCGTAAGCCGTGATCTTGGTGTTTGACGGGTAGCTAAAATCGTTGCGCTCTTCGAGGGTTAAGTCGCTATAAAAAACACCTGCCGTCCCGCGGATCGATTTGCTGGCATCGGTAGAAATACGGAATTCGTGGGTTTGCACTTCGGTTTCGGTGTGCGAGGTCACGAATAAATTGGGCTCGTAGCAGGTGCCCGAGGGTGCGCTGCTGCCGGGGTAACTCACGGTGGTATCGCAAATGTAGTAAGGCAGGTACTGGCCAACAAACAAATAGTCGGTGTATTCAACCGTTTGATCGCTCTCGCGGTTGGTGAAGGCGCCGGTATAAACCACCTCTAATGCGCCAATATTGCCCTGCAATGTCCACGCAGTATTGTCAAAGCCGTCTTCAAGTCGTGATTCGGTATAGGTTTGAATTTCTAAATCGTCGAGGTTGGGGTCCGCATAAAAGACACCGTCGGCTTCTAGATCCTGGGTGCTGTAGGCCAGCAGCAGATTCCAATTTGGGGTGATATCAAATGAAGCGCTGATGCGCGCACCGGTATAGCCCGAGTCGTTAAAATCGTCTTCGACGAGATCGCTGTTGTCGGCGCTCAGAAAGGTCACGCCGCTCAAGTCGGCGCCGGCTTGGAAGCCTGCGCGACGATCACTAACAGGCACGCCGTTCGAGCGCACGGTGCCCGCTGAGCGGAAGCGCGCGCTGTCGGCGACGCTTTGTGTACCCGCAACGTTGTCAATGAAGCCGCCCATCTCATCGTTATAGACCACTGCGCGAACCGCGAGTCGGTCATTTACGGCTAAGTTGAACATGGCTTCAACGTTGTAGTTGTTCTCTCCCTCGCTCATGGTCGAGGCGCCGGCCTTGATTTTGCCGTAGGTGTCAGTGAAATCGGGCTTGTTGGTGATCAAGCGTACCGTGCCGGCCTGTGAGCTGGCGCCGAACAGCGTACCCTGGGGGCCTGCCAGCACTTCGACACGTTGTAAGTCCGCCGCGTAGACGTCGAGGTTGCGTCCCGGCTGTGCCAGCGGCTGCTCGTCTAGGTAAAACGCCACATTGGGCGCAAGGCCTGCAACGCCCGCGGTAGTGAGGTTGGGGGTGGTAGAGGCAATGCCGCGAATGTAGATGGTGTTTTGCCCCGGGCCACTGCCACCGGCGGTGACGCCAGGCAGCTGTATTAAATAGTCTTCAAAGTTGGCGATGCCCAGTTGTTCGAGCTTTTCACCGGTGACGGCTGAAACGGTCACGGCGATATCTTGTGTGCTTGCGGCGCGTTTAGTCGCGGTGACGACGACTTCTTCAAGTTGTTGCGCGGCGGTAACAGGTGCTGTGAATAAAGTGGGGACGATCGCAGCGCTCATCGCAGCAACCAATTGCTGACGACGGAACTGTTTCGGAAAAAGCATAGATGACTCCAGTCAAAACCATTGAGCCGATAATTTTAACCCAAATCAATTTTTATATAAAGTCCGCATATTTTTGAGCATTTATGTCGTTAATTAGTAGCAAGGCATGGAAATACTACTTTGTCGCCTTTGTATTGTCTTTGGGTGATATATATGACCGTATCGGTATACTGTGCGCGTTATTCCATCATCGGTGTTTTATGTCTGTTATTCAGTATCGTCGGTTCATCATTGACCCGGCCGTATTTTTTCCCGCGATTTTCATTTTGCTGTCCGCTGTCTTTGTGGTCGGCTTGTTTCCCCAGCAGAGCAGCGCCGCGTTGGCCGAGCTCCAAGCGGCTATTGTCACGAATGCCAGTTGGTTTTATGTATTGGTTATGGGGGTGGTGCTGATCGTTGTCGCCATTTTTGCGTTGTCACGATACGGCGATATCAAGTTGGGCCCTGACCATTCCGAGCCGGTGTATGGGTTTGTCTCTTGGTTCTCTATGCTGTTTGCCGCAGGCATGGGCATAGGGCTGATGTTTTTTGGCATCGCCGAGCCGGTGATGCACTATTTATCGCCGCCGCTGGGCGAGGGCGGCACCACCCAGGCGGCGTCCGAAGCGATGCGTTTAACCTTTTTCCATTGGGGTTTTCACGCTTGGGCAATGTACGCAGCGGTCGCATTGGTATTGGCCTATTTCGCCTACCGCCACGGCTTGCCGTTGACTTTACGGTCGGCGTTTTATCCGCTGATCGGTGAGCGGATCTACGGGCCGCTGGGTGCCACGGTGGACGTATTTGCCATTGTCTGTACCACCTTTGGTATTTCAGCGAGCCTCGGCTACGGGGTTTTGCAAATCAACGCAGGGCTTAATTATTTGTTTGGCGTGCCCATCAACGAAACGATTCAGGTGCTGTTGATTATGGGTACCATGGTTCTGGCGGCGGTATCGGTCGTGATGGGGCTGGATGCCGGCATCAAGCGCCTCTCTGAGATCAATATTGGCCTATCGATTGCGCTCTTACTCGGCGTATTAATTGCCGGCCCCACGGTGTTACTGCTTTCTGGGACGGTGCAAAACTTCGGCGTTTACTTGGCTGATGTGATTCCCAAAACCTTTAATCTGTACGTGTATAACCCCACCGATTGGTTGGGCGGTTGGACAATCCTCTATTGGGGCTGGTGGATTAGCTGGACGCCTTTCGTCGGTATTTTCATTGCACGTATATCCCGCGGTCGCACGATTCGCGAATTTATCCTCGGTGTGACCCTAGTGCCTACCGCGTTTATTGTGCTCTGGATGGGGGTGTTTGGCGGTAGCGCGATTGATCTGATTGCTAATCAAGGGTTTGAGGAGTTTGGTGCGGCGGTCCAGCAAGATCAGGCGGTGGCGTTGTTCCG
>Ga0209137_1002960_pt1 | contig 14537 bp, 7 predicted proteins | sample SaaInl5LU_22_DNA_FD_184642 | JGI IMG/M metagenome (GOLD analysis project Ga0209137, IMG submission 184642) | Marine microbial communities from expanding oxygen minimum zones in the Saanich Inlet - ESP_105LU_22_DNA (SPAdes) (version 2) | ecosystem: Environmental > Aquatic > Marine > Intertidal... | reverse complement strand
CGTTGCTAATGTAGTCGGAGTAAGTATAGCATCACCGCCGTCTACTATCATTGCAATTATTTTTATTTGTCCTACAACACCGTCTGCAAGACTGTATGCATCATCTGTACCAGTTGTTGTAATTTCTGTTATAAGTGTGTCTAAACTAATTGCACCCGGTCCACTAATTTGTTGTACATCGCCGACTATTTTACTTATTGGACCTACAACTTTACCTGCAACACCGTCAATTATTACACTTGAATCATCTGCTACAACACTACCTTGTACATCGCCAACTATGGTACCTAGTACCTCGCCAACTAATGTGCCATACACTGTTGCATTATACATTTCTACAACTTGGTTTCTTGTAGATACTGGAGTACCAATTCTTACATCACCTTCGTTTGTTCCTGCATTAATTGCAACTCTTGCATAATCAGTTGGATTGCCAGGATTTCCAGGCTCTGTTTTTAATTCAATATGGTTAATACCATTTTTGTCCATCTGTATATTTGATACGCCAGCATCGTCTGCTCCGCCAAATATATTTAAGAACCCTGCTGCTGTAATATCTAATGTAGTGCTATTGTTATTAACAATTGTGTCTGCTTTAAATGCTGTGCCGTGTATATTTGTAGACGCTATATCGCCTACAATCTTGCCAGCAACTCCATCAATTAATACAGTACTATCATCACCTACTACACTTCCTTTAATATCCCCAACTACACCTGCTTTGGCTACTATTGGAAGAATAACATCGCCGCTTATTCTAATAACATCTGCTGTTAAGTTAACAGCTCTGTTTGTACCTTGTGGGACGATACTAATTTCGTTACCGTCACCAGATGCTGTAGTAATACTCATGCTATCATCTGCTGTAATATTACCCGATACTAGTGCTGGCACACTTAATGTACCATTGATAGTAGTTGTACTACCTGCGTTACCAATGTTAATAGCTGTTGCAGTTGTTGCCCCAATTGCTACAGTTGTTTGATCTAAGTCTGCTGCTAGTGTTCCTGGTGTTGCTGTATGTGTTAGCTCACCGTTTGCAGGATTGTACATCATTACGTTTGCACTTGCTAGGTTTCTAATTGGTTTAACTATAAATGCATCTGCTTGAGTGTTGTTTAGAGTATTGCCAGTTGCGTTAATTACAATTGAGTTTGCGGCTTGGTTTAAAGGGCCTGCTTCGTATCCAATTGCTACTGCTTTATTACCTTGACCAACGTTACCAGCATATGCACCAATTGCTACTGCACCAGCACCTTGACCTACTTGACCTGAATGTGCGCCAAATGCTGTTGCTTCTTCGCCTTGGGTATTAGTACCAGCTACAAAGCCAACTGCTGTGGCCCAACTTTCTTGATCTGTTTCACCTGCTTGATATCCAATTGCTACTGCACTAGAACCTTGATTTGTTTCTCCAGCGCCTTCACCAAGTGCAATTTTTGATTCACTTGTTCTTAAACTTGATGTTTGAATATCGCCAACAACTTTATTATTGTTGCCATCTACAAGTACTGTTGAATCATCGCCAACAAATGTACCTTTAAATGCTGCTGCTTCGATACTGCCTGTAACAGTAGTATTTCCTACAACAGTAGTATTACCTGTAACTTCTAAGATTCCATCAACTTTTACTTTACCCACTGGTAACAATTCAATATCAGTTGTAACACTTACAATTTGTACAAGATCATTGCCGCCCATTGTAAGTGTGCCTGTTGCTGTAATATCGCCGTCGCCCATTACAAGGTTATCAGTTGATACTGATAAACTTCCTACAAGATAATTAGCTTCAAGTCTATTAGCAAGTAAAGTAGCATCATCAGTAACTAACCACTTGCCACCAAAGTTTTCTGTCCATACTAGCGATCTGTTCGGAGATGTTCCACGTTCAATTTCGATACCTGAAGTAGTTAGTGTAACGCCTGCGCCAGTTTCGCCTTTGTTAAGTGTAATTACGTTATCAGTAATATCTGTGTTTGTTGTTTCGATACTTGTAGTTGTGCCTGTTATTGTTAAGTCGCCAGCAATTACAACATCATTAAAGTTTGATGTTCCTGTAGTCGCTTCAACATTACCATTTACATCTTTCCAAGCACTGCCTTGATACATTTGCAAGCGGCTTGTTGAGGTATTATAAATTACATCACCTTCTTGTGCGCCGATTGCTAGTTGAAGAGCAGTAGTAGTTGAAGAGAATCTAAAAGGAACTCCGCCTGTAATTTTAACTCTGTTTCCTGCATTTATTTCTAAATCAGTATTTGCTGTAAGTTGTGCAACGCCTAGTCCTGATCCTTGATTGAATGTTTCGATTACTGCATTTTCAATATTAACAGCAGTAGTACCGGCACTTGTGCCGATATCGATAATGCCACTTGCACCTGGATCAATAGTTAAATTGCCAGTAGACGGTCCGTTGATATTACTAACTGTAGTTGTAGTTATTTGTGCTGTAGAAGTAATTAAGTTTGTGGTAGTAATTTGAGAATTTGAAACATCACCTGTGATAATACTGTTTACACCATCGACTAATAATGTACTATCATCACCAAATACACTACCTATAATATCTGTAGTAAAAGGCACACCGTCATCAAACAATCCTGCAAGCACTGTATTTAAATCAGCTGTTTTTAAAAATCCAACGTCGTCTGTAAAGTCTGAAAGTTGACTTGGTACACCTTCTAATGCTGCATAGCTAATTTTAGCAGTAGATGCGTTAAACACTATTTCGTCGTTGTATCCACGCAAGTTTCCGTATAAGGATGTTGCATACACACTATCAAATCTAGCAGCAAGTGTTCCTATACTACCTGATTGGTGTACACTAGGAACAATACTTGTGTCAACCGTAATAGTATCAATTTCAATATTACCTAAATCACTAAGAGGTCTATATTCTAATCCAGTACCGTCTGGTTTTACCTTTACAAAATAGTTAGGCGATCCAATAAATGAAGCAGGCGTATCAGTTAAGTCAGCAAATGCTTGCGCAACTATTCTGTTTCCGTTAACTTTTATATCAGCAGCATTAATAGTTCCTAGTGCAGTTATGTTTTGCACATCTACAATGCTATTTTGTGCAAGGTTTAAGTTATCCCCAGACTGGATCTCTTTAATCTTGTTGTTATCCGTTGTATCTAATACTAGGGGAAATCTATTTGCCATTCTCGTCAATCCTATTGTTATACATATTTATCGTATCCGCTTGAAGTATTATAGTGCTGCTATTCTAGTTTGAAAATCTGCAAAGTCGGCACTTGCAGCCAATTCAGTTTTTAGTGTTGCAAGACTAATGAATGTAGCGTCTGCTGTATACAACTCATCGAAGTTATCATTTACTTTGTCAAATGCTGTGCGTAACGGATCACCGTCACCTTTATTTGCACTAGTTCCTAAGTTAACGGTTTGTTTGGCCACGGTCTGCTCCCTTGTTTACTTGTATTCTTAGTTTGCCCGCAGTAGCAACAACTTGTCTGCCTTGCGGATTTTTAGTATCGTTGCTGGCTTTTACTCCAGCTTTGATTAATTTGTCTACTGCTTTCTTATCCATTAGTGCTTTCCTACTACAACTTCAACTGTACCGCGATCGCCGTCTAGTTTTTCTTCCAGTGCTTTGCCAATAACACTGCCAACTGCCGGAGTATTATTAACAACTGCATATCCTGGAATATTACTTGCTACCAGCATATCGCCTTTGGCAACCTTGCCAATTACATTACATGGTACACGACCTTGTAGTGCTACTGCAACAACGTTATCGCCTTCACAGTGTGAGTTCATTAAGTGTGCTGGGTTAGTAGATACAACGCCTGCTACACGATGTGTACCGTGTGTTGTGCTTTGTGTAACTTCAGCTGCTCCACCAAACTCAACTACTGTGCCAGGAGCATACTCTGCGTCAGCTAAGTAATTCTCTGCCAAGTCAGCGTAGTATGATTCTGTAGCAGTACCACGGAACAATGTTGCATAAACATTTGCATATTTTTTAGTTGCACTACCAATGTCATATGTAGCGTCAGTATCAGGAACAACTCCTGTCGAACTAAAGATAGCAGAGGCAACACTTGATGCACTGCCTGTATCAGCTGTAATAATAGCAACTTGTCCAGCTGTAGTTTTACCGGTGTTAGCACCAATCGACAAACCTGTACTTGCTGCACCTTTTTCTCCAGGTGCTTCAATAAAGCTAGAGTAAATCCAATCGACAGCTAATACCTTTTCGCCTGTAAAGTTCGAAGTACTTTTGAGAATACTTTCTGTAATACCTGTGCCACCTATGCCAACACTACCTTTTACTAGCATATCTGGATATGTTGGTGCCACATATCCTGGATCGCCAAGATTGTTGATTCCTTGAGATCCGCCTACTGCTGTAAATATTGTACCTTGGGCTGGCGTTTTAGCTACTAGTGTTAAACTATCTAGTGTGAGTACTTCGTAACTTGCATCACCGCCAAGTATTAGTGAGTTGGCTTGGATCTTACCATTTGCATCAGTTTTGACAATGCTGTTAACTTCACCTGTAGTAGTTACATTACTGATACCGTATGTGCCTACACCTGTTTTAATTAGTGCTTCGCCCGAATCTGCTGCTGCTAATATTTCAGTAGCAAAATCACTGTCCTCTAAACCTAGACCTTGTGACACTACTGTAGCAAATGTTACTTGACTAACTGGCCCTGATCCATCTGCACTACGTCCTAGTACGGTGTCGCTATTAATGTTTTCTAGGTCAGATAACGTTGCACTTGATGGTTTAATTGTAACCCAACCATTAGTAACATCGAACTTAGCACTGTCAAAACTAGTACTGCCCAAATCACTTTGACTAATGTCTACTGCATTAGCTCTTGTAGATGCTGCATTTAAGTTAAGTTTACTCTGTTGAATTTGCGCAGTGCCTGAAATATCAGAGTTAATAATAGCACCAGGTGTTATTGCAAAATCAACTACTGTTTCTCTACTTACACCAACAGCTCTAGCTGTAGTTATAGTAATATCACTGGTTATTGCTGCAACACCATTAGCCCATTCATCTATCGGGCCATCGATTACATTGCCTTGTTTGCCGCCTGGAGCAGTAAGTACATCAGCTGCTAGACCATCTGCCGGCTTACCATCACTAAACACTCCAGTTAATGGTGTGTAAGTAATTTCAACAATGTTGCCTTCGATACCAACTAGTCCAGTTTGTACATCAGTAATTGTACCTGTTGCTCCTGATATAGAACCTGTAATTACATCGTTTGCTGCAAAGCCGCCTCCTAGTATACTACCTGCATCGATAATTAATTTCTTAAATCCAGTTGACACTAATATCTGATTAGCAGCTATGTTATTGTATTCTACACTACGCAAGTCTTTAATTTCATCACGGTCGCCGCTGCCTACATCGACATATGCTTTAGTTGCAGCATCTGCTTCTTGAACAGGTGTTGCTAAATTAGTAATAGTATTGCCAGCAGCGTTCAAATCGTCTGTCATCGGAACAGCGCCGTTAGGAGCAAGTACACCTGGGCCTAATATGTTAGCAACAGGCGCACCTGTTACATCATAACCTAAGCGTCTGTTAACATAACCACGTACAGCACTTTCTGTTGGTACTGTATCTGAAGCGTTGTCAACCATTGCTGTGTCTGTACTAAATTCAGTAATAACAACACCACGCTTAAAGCCTAGTCCGTCAACATCTGAAAGTGCAAGACTTGCACTAAATGTAACTGTACCAGTACCTTGGTCTACACTAAAGAATCTACCAACTCTAAAGATACCGTTTTGGTCTGTACTTACATAGAATACACGACCTTTGCCTTTTTCAATAACTTCGTTAGCTTCTTTTTTCTCGCCTGGTTCACCAAAAATAACGTTTGGATAGTTACTTGAGTTGAATCCACCAGTACCAATATCTAAGAAATCATGTCCTGTTGCACGACATGTACTAATGTTAACAGTAACTTTACCTGTTGCGCCTGCTTTAAGACCTGCTCTAATTGTAACTAGTTCTGCACCTAGTACTGTTGTACTTGCGATACCAGTTGCGTTTGTTTGGTTAATTGTATCATAATCTACTAAGTCGACAATAGCGTATAGGTTATCTTCGCCTGGCTCTTCAATTACATCTCCAGCACCAACACCACGATAGTTAAACACATAATGTTTTTTTCCAGCCCATGTAATAATAGGCGATTCGGCAGTTAATGTTTCAGCTGTCCATCCAGCAGGTCTATTACTTACAGGTGTTCTAGCATTATTGTTAAGTCTAAAGATTTCATTCTCATCTGCTAGTTTAACAGCAAGTATAACATCACCAGCAGTATTGCCTTTTGTAGTTCCACTTCCCGATAGTGCAACTTCTTGCGCCTTTGCAGTATCAATACTTAATCTAATAAAGTCGTAACTACTATCAAGCCCAGCTTGTGAAGTGTTAGCAGGCAACTCATTACCTAAACTATCACTAGTTAAGAAACTAATACTTCTGTAAACAAAGGATGGATTCTCATCAAACGTTAGCGCAGTACTTGGACGAATTGTTAGTACATCTGGACGGGCCAAATCAGCAACAATTTGTGTCTGGTTTCTGTAATAAACAATGCTTGTATTAAATGGTACAATTTCTAGTAGACCGTTTGCACTAAATTGTGTATCACTTGTACTGAAATTAAGTTTGTAAACAGCACCACTGTACATCGGAGTACTTGCTTCAACTGCAATTGTGCCTGCTGCTGTAACAGTAAGTATCGCACCAGTTACATCTACTGTAGCAACTGTAACTGTACAATCGTTAGCAGGAGTTGTGCCGCCGAGCTTATCTCCAGCAACTACAAACTGATCTCCTACTTCATAATCAATACCGTCATTCGATGTTGCAAATGTTACAGTGTATCCTGCTGCAATCGTTTTGTAAATATTAAATCTAAATCCAGTAGCAGCTGGATTTACTTTTGTTGCTGTATAATCTGTTGTTTCTGTGAGCAACGGATATTCACCAACTATATGTTGTACAATTTCTGCGTTTGCAACTTCATAACGTGCAAAGGCTGGACGAGCTGGATGCCATATGTTAACTTCTGATCTATTTGATGGCGTATCTTTCATATCGTAAACGTATAACGACAGTCCTTGTACTGGATTATCGTAACCGTTTGAGTCGACACTAATTGGAACACTGTCTGCACCAAGCGCACCACTTACACTGCCTGTTATTTCGTTAGTTGTATTAAATGCTCCAGAAATATCTGTTAAGTAAATTACATTTGAACCGCCAGTTTGACTTGTTGCAACTGCCACCTTACCATTTGCACCAGATAAATCTTGTGTTAGAGTTTCGCCTTCTGTTAGTGTTAAGAATCCAGTTGAATTCAATATTACATCAACATCAAATGCTTTTGCAGGCTGTGTCATATCTTGATACAACGAAATTGCATCTGGAATTTCGTTTGGATCACTGCCTTCAGCAACTAGACCAAACTCACCATAACAACTTGATCCTGTTAGTGATCTAATCTCAGCACCATTCTTTGAATAGTAACTAGCATGACAGTAATATGTAAACATACTAACCATCTCTGATAGCGCACCGTTGGCTGCTACAAGTCCGTATCCTAAATCGTTAACTTGTGTAAAGTCGTTACCTAGTATACTTCTGTTACCTGCTGTTTGTAGTGTAATTGGTAATGGTGCATCTACACTTTGTACAACACGATTAACAATTAGTGCTCTGTTATTAATAATATCGTTAGCTGCGTCTCTTAGTTCTGCACTAACACCAAGGGCTGTTAAGTCTGGCTCGACAACATCTGGTAAACTATTTAAATTGCCAGCTATTACAACATTTTCAATAATTTGTAGTAAGCCATCAAGTACTGTACTTTCTGCTGCGGTAGCTGCTGCTCCTGTTGTAACTTGTGTTTCTGTATTGCCTGCTGTTACTGCAACAGTCGGTAATCCAGTTGTATCAGTAACAACTGCTGCAACTACAGTAGCTAAATGTGCGTAAGATGCTGCCGTAGCAACTCTTTGTGCTTCTGGCAGTTGTACTACTGCGCCGTCAAAGTATGCACGAGCGTTAATTGCTGTAGCACTATTGCCACCATAAAGTACATCATAAGTTAATGCATCAACAATATATCCTGCATCTCTCAAACACTTAGCTTGATCGTATCCCGCTGGCGGAGTGTTAGCATTTACGTATGCTACAACTTCTGCTGCTAAAAATGCTCTATTGTCAACAAGTCTTTGTGCTGCATTATCTGCGTCTGTAGTAGGAAGTACTGCGGGCGCAGGAAAAGTAAGTACATCTGCAACACCGTCACCTGGTGCTGTAACACTTTGTACGCCATTATTAATAATATCAATAATTTCATCGAACCCTGCGTTTGCTCTTGCTAATGCTGTTGCACTATCTGCAACTTGTGCAAGTGCTGCCACTTCTGTTTTGCCTTTTGTAATAGCTGTTGTAGTTTGTGTTTTTTGATTGCCTTGTACATAAGAACCTGATGCTCTTTGATATGCAATGCCGTTGTATACACTATTAAAGTTAGTACCTAGTGCTGTATCAAACGTAATTGCATCTAAGATATATCGAGTGTCTCTTGCACATTTAACAGTATCAAACTCAAAAGTACCAACTGAATCTAGATCAACACCTGTTGCTAATCCACTAGTGATTCCAGTAAATCCTACGCCACTGTTTGAATTAGGTGATAAAATAAGTTCTGCTGTACCTAAACTTTTATCGTATGCTGTAACAGCATTAACTTGGAAACGTCTTCCATCTATATAAAATGCACTTGGAGTTTCAGGACGTCTTACAAACAAACCTTGTGGCTGTGTTGGAGAACCTAAACTTTGGATTTTTAATCTAAACGCACTGCCATCTACTTTCTCAATAACTTGTACTGCCGAGTTACCAACAAACGCATCAACAAATAATCCACCTCTAAATGCTTGCTTGTTAAGTGATTGTGAGAAACTTGAACCAGTTTGTACATATGGAGATTTAGTTAGAACTTGTCCTTCAGGATCAAGCACAAGCATAAATCCGCCATGACCTTGCACTGTAATGTTACGTAACATTGTTGCATCGTTCATTAAAAACACATCCATATCTTCGTTCCGAAGCGGAGGATTGTAATCTTCATTAAATGCAAATTTAACAGTATCAATTAAGTTTTGTAGTACTACAGAAGGTCCATCGATTACTCTCCAAAACTCTGAAATCTCAGCAGCATTAAATGTAGAACCACTTATATGCTCTTTAGTTGGAGTATAGTAAGTTGTAATACCTAAGCCAGTTGTAAATTTAACAACATTACCTAGTCTATAAGTCTGAGAAGTTGCCCATGCTGCCGGCTCTCCTGAACCATTAAACAAATCAGCTGCATATAGTCTGTCGACAGCGCCGCCGCCAGATTGATTATAAAGCGTAGTTGGATTTTCACCTAGTATTAGTTTGCTTACAACAGTATAGATATGTTGAATACCTGCAACAGTCTCTGTTTCTGTGCCAGCTTCAACTGCGCCAGCATAATATTCGCCTTGTGCTTCTAGTGAAAATTCATTGCCACCGTTGCGGAAGTCTTTTACAAGTGCATCAACAATTAAACCTACATCTCTAAAACATTTTGCTCTACTGTAAGAGCCAACTAGTGCAGGGAACGTTGTTTCAATATAGTTTACAACTTGCTCTTGAATGAATTCTTTGTTATCAATTAATGTAAGTGCGTTAGTGTTCCACTTGCCTACGTTTTCATAACCAGCGCCTGTGTTCTTTAAAATAGCTGGATGTCTCAAGTAATGATAACCAAAGTATCCATCTACTGCGCCAGTAAGAGGATTTACATATTCGATACCATTAGGAACTCTTGCAATAGTAAATGTGATACTATTGGCGCCGCCGCTTCCTAGTTGAGCATCTAGTACAGTTACTCGCTCGTCTTTTTGGAATTGAGTTCCGGCATTTGTAATAACAATATTAGCAATAGCACCATCGGAGCCAACAGTAATATCAAATTCTGCATCAGTTCCTAGCTTATCACTAGACCATAAACTTACCGAGTATGTGCCTGGAGTTCTTGAAGCATCTAACTGTGAATCAAAATTAACAGATTCTATACTCGATGCACCTAAAACCAAATTATCAAATTCTGCATCGCGATAAAAGAATGTATTAGCCCAACGTGATTGTGAAATACGCTTCTTTGGACGAATAATACAACGTCTAAATTCATCACCTTTAATACTTACGTTTGCAGGTATACGAATCGGATAATCTTCTTCATAAATACCAGACTCAATTCTAATTGAAATCTGCGTTTCGCGCACAAAGTTACCATACTCTAGTTCTTCACCAGGAACAAATTCAACTGGCTCTAATAGCTGCACTTCAATTTCGTCAGTGCCTACTACACTAGGTGCTCTCGGACCTGCTTCGTACTTGTAGTCGATAATACGTCCAATAGCGCCTGAGTTCTTACCACGTACAACCTTACCTGGAATAATATCTGTGTTCTCTGGATTTGCTTGTTTAATAAATCCAAGTCCGCCGTTGTTAACATTAATTTTATAATTAGTAGTACCGTCAACAATTTGAGGAGCATCTAATACACCGTTATTAATAACGTCAAGAACAATATCCATTTTTGCGCCGATTGTTTCATCAGCACTACTATCAGGTAACGGTAAGTTAGTTACTTGTGGTACACGATCTTGATAAAGAGTTACTGGTGCAGTATTTGTTAAAATATACTGTGTAACTAGTGTTTTAGCATATGTAATACCTGCAATAGTTTCTACACGCTGTGAGCCAATTGCTTTTTGCGCACTAACATTTGAGTAATAACGTATGCCAGCCCAACGTGAAAGATAGTTGGCATTGTTACCTAGTAGTGAATCTAAACTAACACTATCTAAGATAAATTGTACATCACGTTGACAAATTTCTAAATTGTATGTTCCTGCAAAGTCTGGGAATGTTGCATCGATATAGCCTGTAACTTCTTTCGCAATAAACTCTTTGTTTGCAACAATCATTGCTCTTGCATTTGCACGATCGGCAATCGGGCTTGTAATACCAACAGTATTTGTTTGTGCAGCAGTGCTGCCGGATGCGTATGTCATAGTCTGCATATACGGTCCAGGCTCTGGCGGAGCAGCAATAATTACTTCTTCTGCTTTACGTGCTGCTGCGTTAATTGTGCGATATGCATACGCTGGAGCTCTGCCTTCTTTGCCGTCTGGAGTAAATGTTTGTAAGTCGTTGCCTGATGTACTTACATAGATATTAACGGTACTTTGTGCTGCTGCATTATCAACATATAGTTTTGTAGCTGCTTGTAAGTCATCTGGACCATTTGGTAAACCTGTGCCACGCAGTTCGCCTGGGTGGTCAAACAAGTTAAGAGCACCTGTCATGTCATCGCCCTGGCGTCTTACAATACTCTTTCTTGGCATAGCAACATTGTCTAACCAGTAACCTTGTAAATCACTGTCGTATGCTGCATCAGTAATTGAAAATGTGCCGCTACCGCCTGATAACAATATTCTAGCTGTTCCATTTATGGCATCTAGTTCTGTTGGGTGAAGAGAAATACTATCAGCGTCAACTACTTTAATGTAATAAGTATTACCTGTAGTTACTCCAAAAGGATCAGTTCCTGTTGATCTAAAAACAAATCCTGCGCCTGAATTCGCTTCACTTAATCCATGAGCAGTAATAGATAAATTTCCTAAACTGGTAGAAGTAGTAGTTAGAACATAACTTGCGGCACTAGATGGTTCGTCACCTAGACGTAGTCCGGCACCAGCAACTTCTTTACCTTGATAGTTTCTGTCAGCGAACGCCTTATCAATAACAAGGGCGCCTGTTGTTAAGTTTGTTCCGTGAACTGAGTTGAAGGTATCAATTGCAGCCTGTGTAACACTTATGTTAGCAATTGGTTGTGTAGCTGCATCCATAGGACCGCCTAAGATAGGCTCAGGGTCATTTGAAACTTTTGATACAAGCTGCTTGATAATAACTTTGCCGTCAACGGTAAAGTCAAACCCGATAGTATCTGGAGTGCCGTCTAGACTATTGTCTGAAGCAAGTTCAAGTAAGTTAATTCCACTACCATCTGACTTAACTAACGGAACTTTGTTTTCGTTGCCTTCGTACGTGTTTGGAGTATCATTAAGATCAGTAAACGATATTTGTCCGCCGATACCAAATACTGCATATAGCTCTTGAAAGTTTTCGTTTACTTTACGAAACGACTCGCGAATACTATCGCCTGTGCCGTCATTACCTTCGATGCCAATGTCTATACCTTGCTTTGCCATTTGTCTTGCTCCGTTATTATATTGCTGGAATTGCTAATTTGTCTACGTCAAAGTTTACACTTATGCCGCACCCACACGCTGATTTTGCGTTAGGGTTAATGATTTCAAACATTGAACCCATGATATCTTTTTTATAATTTATTTCTGTTCCTACAAGGAACATCATACTTGCTGCACCTATTACAAAAGTGCAGTTTGTGTCTGTTTTTAGGACTATGTCGTTAGCCTCTACCTCTTCTGGAGTTGCTAATGTCCCCCATTCGTATTCAAACCCTGCACACCCGCCGCCTTTTAGGTTAAGTGTTACTGCATAGCACTCATTTTCTTCACAAATTGTGTCGATTTGTTTCTTTGCAGTGTCAGATAGTGTACAAATTGTCATTGAATAATCCTTCTTATGATAGTATTTATTATTTAATTTTGTAATCTTAATGTAAATATACTTATGTTTATGAGAGAATATAAAAAGCAGACCCGGCATGTTCGTACTAGCAAAACAGGCAAGGAACACACTTACACACGCGAAGTAACCTATTGTGTATTTAGATGTGATAATTGTGATCAAGAGTTTGAACGTGCTAGAGGTAGTATGGATCCTAAACGCCTAAGTAATTCCTACTTTCACGTATGTAAGAACTGCGATAGTAAGAAATTTGCTCAAAAGAAAGGCGTAGAACAAAAGCAAAAGTGGAATATGACTGCTAGTAGTTCTACGCCTATTGGTAAACTATAGTTTAACTTTCATCGTCTAAACAGTGTTTCTGCTCTACAAACGTCCGCACTCCTACAGTTTCTAATATTTTGCTCCCAGACTACTCGTTCAGGGTTCCAATTAAAATCATGCGGGCCATTGTAACCTGAATTAGTGCATCCTGTTATAATAATACTACTTACTAGCAATATTAAATTTTTCATCTCTTTCCTCTTTTAGTTTATTGTATCCTTCGTCATCTAAATGTGTGATAGCAAGCCAAGCGTGAGTCATTTCGTCTCCTGTTCTTGAACCTCCCATTACCCACATATCAGGGTCTGGATTGTTTGGGTTGTTTTCTGTGTTGTCATACCATTGCTTTAGAACAATAACTGCTCCTGCTGGCAAGAGTGGTGCTACTTCTGGAGCATACAAATGACTGTGATGCCATGTAGCTGACCATTTAGATATTTGGCTTATCTGCTCTGTGCGTCCTGTTTGTGGATAGAAGATTTCAAGGCTTGCTGCGTTCATACGCAAGTGTCCGTGCGGTTGAAAACTATCTAAACGAACAGGATGATCGAAACTGTGAAAGCCCTGCGTCATTGCATATCCATTGGGTGGGACTACTAAGTCGTCCTGATTGCCAAGGCGATACAAACTCAAGTCTTGTTTGTATTTCAGTTGTGCGCTTTCCTCTTCTGTGTATAACCAAAGACCAATCTCTACCACATTGTCTTTGATTACAGAACCTGGGGCCATTGCTCCAAGACCACCTGGGAACATGTGTATATCCCAACTTACTTCTGCATTTGCTGGGATAGTTCGACATACTCCTTGTGGTACTATTTCTCCCCACTTTCCCATAGCGTACTCAGTGAGCATGCCTTCACGCCCTTCTGCTGTGATGATACTTGAGTTAGCGTGATGTACGACAGCCTTAGCTTCGCCACGTGGTTTAACTTGTACTGCTTTAATACAACGGTCTTCAGTTAGACCTGTTGGAACTAAATGCTTGTGCCATAAGTCGTTACCGTTTGCTGGAATGTTAATTGCTACACTTGGGATAATTGCATCCGGTGCTCCAAAGTCTCCTTCAAAACTCCATGCTTCTGGGTCGCCTAAGTCAACTGACTGTACTACTGTGTCAGGATCTCCATACTGCGAGCCTGAGTTTACCCACGCAACAACTGTGTCAATATCTTCTTGTGAAAGACGCCAATCGCCTTGTAGGTCCTGTATGCCAATACCGTGATCGTAAGCATATGGAGGCATTTCTCTGTTTGCTACTCTCATTTGAATAAGAGGAGCCCACGGTCTTACTTGCTCATATGTTTCAAAACTCATTGGTCCAATGCCGCCTGCACGATGACACACTACACAATTATCGTTGATGATACTTGCTACTTCGTTAGTGTATGTTTGTGCTGATAGGACAAGTGGGAATAACGCTGCTAGTGCTGCTGTAATATATTTCATATAATAATTCTCCTGGGAACTATTACTATTTAAACACATATATTACATA
>Ga0209137_1002959_pt1 | contig 14548 bp, 5 predicted proteins | sample SaaInl5LU_22_DNA_FD_184642 | JGI IMG/M metagenome (GOLD analysis project Ga0209137, IMG submission 184642) | Marine microbial communities from expanding oxygen minimum zones in the Saanich Inlet - ESP_105LU_22_DNA (SPAdes) (version 2) | ecosystem: Environmental > Aquatic > Marine > Intertidal... | reverse complement strand
ATGCCTGCTGTAGCTGCCGTACTTGATGTTCACATCAAGAGCGCTGCATCACTAGTAGCTGCAACTGTCACCACAAGCGGTGTTCAGGATGCAGTCACTAAGGTATACGCAGTGGCTGGTACAAAAAATCTGTCACTAGTTGCCGCAGCTTCTTATGACGCCACCAATGTATTGGGTGCTGCTCCAGTTGCCACCTTCACGGGCTTACTTGCCACTGAAGTCATCATCACGGGAACAGTTTCAACGGTTGCTAGCGCAACTGCTTTGGCAACCGCTATTCCGGGTGCATCAGTGACCGTTTCGGGTGCTGGTCTTCAGTTCTTCGACGGTGTTAACAAGTACTCAGCCGGTTCGATCACTGTTGCTGCAGACATCAATGGTGTTTACGTCGTGGAAGTGTTCTCGAACCTAGAGGGCAAGCAGACTCTGACAATCACTTCAGGTGCAGCTTCTGCTACCACCACTGTTGTGTTTGCACAGGCTAAGGCTGACACTGGTACCGCACTTGTAATCAACGCAGTTGACAACGTACTTCCAGGTTCAACCCTGAGCGTTGCAGCAGTATTGACTGACAAGTTCGGCAACACTGTTACCACTGACACCACTGCTGCAAACGCTGCTGGTTACCTAGTGGGAGCAACTACTCCAACCTTCACCCTGAGCTCAACCAGCCCAGGATTCCAGATTGGAACTGACCCAACTGCAACTGACAAGAACGGATCTGCAAAGCTTGCTTACTTCCTAGGAGTAAACGACAGCGGAACCATCACTGTTACAGCAACCTACGATGCTGATGGCACTGGAACTGCATTCGCTGCAGTAACCGTTACCAAGACCATCACCATTGGTTCAGCTGCGGTTTCATCATGGACCAAGAACCTAAACGACGGCACTGTCAAGATGTACGCAAAGAACATCGTTGGTGCTGGCAAGGTTCAGTTGATGCTAAATGGCGAGGAGATCGCTTGGGTTCGTGCAACCTCAGCCGCTGACTCCAAGCTACGCACTGCAAACGGAGCTAGCTACCTAGTTCGCACAGTTGAGCTAGTCAAGGGACAGAAGAACGTCCTATTGATCTTCGTTGACGGAGTGCAGACTACACGCACCGCTTACAGCTACTAATCCTTAGAACTATTAGTTCTAAATAACTAGCAACCCAGAACCCCCCTGCTTCGGCAGGGGGGTTCTGCATTTAACGGACCTTTGGTTTGGTGCAAGCAGCTATTAGTTTCATGCTCACCAATTGGTGCGCGCGAAGTAGGTGCCATACGGCAGTCTCCAAAGGCTAAAGCAAACCCCCAAGTGATGACACCTGGGGGTCTTCTGTTTTTGAAACTTAGATGCTGACCTTTTCGATTAGCCCTAAGTTCAGGGCCTTTCTTGCGGCTTCGGCTCTTGTGCCAACGCCAAGGGCTCGGTAGATGCGAACTGTTTCCTGGCGTATTGATGACTCGGAAAGAATCATGTCCGCGGCAATCTGAGCGTTGGTCCTGCCCTTTGCCATTTCTTTCAAAACTTCTAGCTGCCTGGAGGTGAGGTCTTCCTTCGAGGCACCCATGTGTGTTGGAGAGGTTCCGCTCGGCTTCACGCCAAGCGCATTCATCCAAATGCCATAGGTGTTGGCAATGGATCGAATCGCGTTTGGTGACAGCGTGTCGGCCAAGGATGTTGCTCCGGCAGTTCTAATAACCACCCCAACCCCAATCGGGTCCGAGCCCTTCAAGATCGGGATGCATGCCACAAGGGCTTGCTGCCCACCGGTGACCTCCATTAGTTCACTGTGTGGTTTGAGATCGGAAACTGTTTTGGCAAGGGGGTTGTCTGCCCAGATCGACCCGTCTTCTCCGAGAACCGGAGTCTTTCCAAAACTACCCACTGGGTCCAGGTCACCGGTTTGGGTTATTAGGTAGAAGGCGGAGCCGATGGCATCCTTGCCCACAACCTCAGAGTGGACGAGCCTTCTTGCTAGCTCGGTTGCTGTTTGACTTGTCGCACACATTTCTGCAATGTGGCCTACTACTTCCATGTCATTCATACTGGCCTCCCCATGCCATCCGAATCGGACCAAAAGACTGTTGAATCTATTCTGACTGGACATTTGTTTGTAGCCAACCCTTGTCTGTCCCCCCTTTTGGTGTTGTCCAGACAGTAGTTCTAGATGTCCGGTCACAGACCGTAACCCCCTAGTAACTAAACCCCTACCCCTCTGGTTACCTATCAATGTAAGGGTTTGCTATCTCCTGCTTGGTTGGTGGTATCAGGCTTTTACAGCCTGTTTCTAAATGGAAGCAGGCAAACCAAGAAAGAAAGAAATCAATGAAGAACATGACCCGTAAAGGTCTATCGATTGGTGCAGGTTTGGCACTTATCGGTTCTGCATTTGTCGCAACACCGGCACTTGCAGCTCCGACGAGCCTAACTTTGACACCCGCGATGGGATCAACGTTTCAGTCCGTCCTTGGCGCAACCTTCAACCTGAAGCTGCTTGCACCAGGTAACGCTGGAGAGACTGTGGACTACCACATCTCAGGCGCAACCGCGGCTAACATCACAGTAAAGACTGGCGCAGGAACAACTTCTGCTCCGACCACTGCATTGCCAACCATCGGAACCTCTGCAAGCGCAGTTGCGATTTCCAACAATGAGAAGACCTCATACGTAACTGGAGATCTCCTTGAGGCTGGCAAGTACATCTACCTGAGCATTGCCCTGGACGCCACGAATGTAACCGACACAACATCGATTGTTGTGACACCATTCGTTGATGGCACAGTGCTAGCTAACCACAAGCCAGACGCTGGTGAGGTTGCGGGTTCGCCGGTTACCATCGTGTTCACAGACGGTGCAGACCTGTCTGCGTCAATTGACCTTGTTGCTGGAGATCTAGCCGCTTCATCAAACACCACTGCTTACGTAACTGTGCCAGGCGTTAACATGGCGGACACGGTTGGCGGAGTAACAGACGTTGAGTTCTCTAAAAATGGAGCAGCTTACGCATCTGGTACCGACGCTGGTTATGACGTAACAGAGGGGGCATACAGCTTCACTCAGAGTTACAATCTGGCGGCCACTGATGTAGTTTCAGCTAAGGCGACCGTAGGGGCATCCACCACTGCTGTAGGAACCACAACTGCTTCTGCGGTCTCAGGTGAAGTTGCTTCACTGGGCGCATTGGCTGTTACCCCTGGCAACTACTACGTTGCTAGTTCAGCAGGATCCACCGCTGATGCAGTTCGCGTTGGTGCAGGATCAGTTTCTGTAACAACTGACGTTACTGCCGCTGGAACGTATGAGGCTGCAGGCCAGACCGTTACCTTCACAGTGACTGAGACATCAGTTAACTCTCTAAGTGGATCGGTTTCTGCAGGCGGAAAAACACTTTCAAATGCAAAGGTTGCAACAGTTGAGAAAATCACTGTTGACGTTGTTGCTGACGCAGATGGAACCGCGACACTTGACCTTACTTACTCGGGCCTAAAAGCCGGTGACTTGTTCACCGTCAAGGCAGATGCAGATGGAGCAGCAGCAGTTGTTTCGCAGGTTACTAAGGCCTTCACCGTTGTACCATCAGCTTCTTACCGATTGATTGCAACTGATGTATTCGGTGCAGACGCTTCAGACACTGTTGCTGTCGTAAGTGTTGTCAAGCAGGCCGCTACAAGCGTCAACTACAAGCTAGTTGACGAGTTCGGCCTTACCCCAGTCGGTACTTACCGAGCAAACTGGAGCCTAGCGGCGGGCGGTTCAGGTGCAGTACAGACCGGACAAGTTTCGTTCGTTAACGGAATGGCAACTGTATCGTTTACAAACAACAGTGACGCTGCTGCAGCACGTAACTTGACTATGGACGTTGAAGTTTTGGCTTCTGGTTCATACGGTGACGTAACCTACCCAGCAGCTGAGCCAACAGTGGTTGTAGATGTTCTAGCGGCAGCAGTTTCGGCAGCCCGCGTTACAGCCACTAACTCTGTTATCTCTACTGCGAAGGCGACTAACGTAACCACCGCGTTGGCATCCGGCGACAAGAGAGTTGCACCTAGTGCTTCTACCTTCATCGCCGTTGCAACCGATTCCATTTCCGGTAGCGTTTACACTGCATCCAACGCTCTTGTATCTGGAGCGAAGGTTACTGTCTCAGCTCCTGGAGTGCTTTTCCGTTCTTCAGCGGATGAGGTTTACAGCCTGAACTCAATCACCGTTACTGCAAACAATGACGGTGGTTACAAGGTCTTCTATGCAAGCAACAGCACTGCAACGACAACCTTCACTGTAACTTCAGGCGCTGCGTCGAAGACCACTACCACTAAGTTCAACCCGGCACTTGAAAACTCAGGTGCAGTTGTTACTATCACGGCGCCGAACTCCGTAACCCCAGGCTCAACTCTGCAGGCGACTGCAACTGTGGTTGACAAGTTTGGTAACCCAGTGGACACCGATCAGACTGGTCTAGTAACTACCCAGTCCTTCCTGTTCTCAGCTGTCTCAGTTGGAATTCAGGTCGGCAGCGACCCAACGGACACTGACGCAGCTGGACAAGCCAAGCTTGGTTACTTCATCGGTCAGAACGACACAGGAACCATCGTCCTAACTGCAACCTACGATGTTGATGGAGACGCAACAACTGTTGCTGACCGCTTCACCGTCACCAAGTCGGTAGTTATCGGCACTGCTGGTAACACAGGTGCACTTGCAACCTGGACCTCTAACCAGAACGACGGCACTGTAAAGATGTACGCAAAGAACGTCGTTGGTGCTGGCAAGGTTCAGTTCATGCTAAACGGCGTGGAGATTGCATGGGTTCGCGCAGCGAGCACTGCAGACTCCAAGCTACGTCTAGCCGGTGCTGAGGGTGCAGCTTACCTAGTACGCACAGTTGACCTAGTCGAGGGAAAGAAGAACATCCTAGAGATCTACGTTGACGGAGTGCGCACTACACGCACTGCTTACACCTACTAATCCTTAGAACTATTTGTTCTAAATAACTAGTAACCCAGAACCCCCGGTCTTAGGACCGGGGGTTCTGCATTTAATGTAATGGCGCCGTTGTTGTTGTATAGCCTGTAAGACTGCTTTGCCATTACCGGCAGTTTTTAGCAGAGGTTAGCACGCTGATTTGGTTGGTCTGATTTGATGCCTGACGGTAGTCTTAGTTGATTGCAGAAGGGGGGGCAAGTGGAGCAATTAGCTAGTCGTTCTGTCGCGGTAGTTATCCCCGCGTACAAGGTTGCCGACTCGATTGTGTCCGTCATTGAGTCAATTCCAGAAGCCATTAGGCACATCATTGTGGTTGATGACGGGTGCCCTCAGGGCTCTGGCAAAATTGTTCAAGAATTGGTTAGTGATCCTAGGGTGCGGGTAGTTTTTAACGATTCCAATCAGGGCGTTGGCGGTGCGATGATTACCGGTTATAAGGCCGCTCTTGAGAGCATTGATGCCGAGATTATTGTGAAGGTTGATGGCGACGGGCAGATGGACCCGAGTTTGATCGCGTCCCTGGTTTCACCGATTATCAGGGGCGACGCTGACTACACCAAGGGAAATCGTTTTGACAGCCTAGAGGACCTGGAGCAGATGCCAAAGATTCGCATCTTTGGCAATGCGGTGCTGAGTATCTTCTCTAAGTTCTCTTCGGGTTACTGGGACATAACTGACCCCACCAATGGCTTTACTGCTATTCATCGATCTGTACTTAACAGGATTCGGTTGGACAAGCTGAGGCCCGGCTACTTCTTTGAAAGCGACATGCTGTTCCGGTTGTCCATCATTCGTGCCGTGGTGGCTGATGTGCCAATGAGCTCGCAATACGGGAACGAAAAAAGCAACCTGAATATTCGCAAGGTCATTGGCGAATTTCCACGACGACACTTCGTCAATCTCTGCAAGCGAACCTTCTACAACTACTACCTAAGGGAGTGGAGCATAGCTTCTTTTGAGCTACCGGTTGGTGTTGTTCTATTTTTCTTCGGTCTTATTTTTGGTGTCACGAGTTGGGTTAGCGCTTCGGCCCAAGGGGTTGCAGCTACCACTGGTCAGGTAATGCTCTCGGCGGTTCCTGTGATTCTCGGGACCCAGTTCATTCTCGCGTTTTTGAATTATGACGTGGGGGCGACCCCCCGGCGACCAAGGCACTTGGACTAAGGGGGGGCTCAGTTGCGCACTTACCTCAAGAGCCACAGCACCGGCTTAATGATTGCAAGCTTTGTTGCGGTCTTCTGGTGGCTGCAGACCAGAATCCAATCCATCTTGCCTGCCGTCATGCAGGATGAATACATCTACAGCATGCAGGCAAGAAAGATTCCGCTTGCGGACCTTGACTACCCTAACTACCTCTACTCCTGGGTCTTTTCACAAACCAATCAGTGCGGTGTCAACTTCTACAGCTGCGCCAAGAACTTCAACCTTTTCTTCTTCGCGGCTTTTGTGGCTCTGGTCTTTTGGACCGCGTATCGATTACTTGGGAAGCACTACGCATATGTAATTGCGCTGGCAACGTCGCTTTCTCCCTTGGGTGCCTACACATCATTGTTTATGCCAGAAAGCATGTATTTCTTTTTCGCACTTGCGTCACTGGTTGCTATCTGGCTCGTAGTCGACAGGGTAGTTTGGTGGCAGCTTGCTTTAGCTGGATCCCTAATGGGGCTCACCGCACTTGTGAAGCCCCACGCTCTCTTCTTGGCGCTGGCAGTTGTTGTCTACCTGGCCTGGATGCGGTTTCCAAACATCAAAAGCTGGCTTACACAGTCCGGGTTCTACCTGGCTGGAACACTTGCTGCCAAGTTTGGCTTGGGGTTCTTGTTTGCAGGCACCAACGGGCTTACCTTCTTTGGTGAAAACTACACAAACTCTTTTAGTGGGTTCATTGAGGATCTAACAGCGAAGGCCCCAGCTATTCTGCAGCTTGCAAGTGGAGCAGGTTTCAACCTTGGCAGTGAAGCGGCAGTCCCCAACGGGAACCTGGCAACTGAAATCTGGCATCAACTGCTCTGGCAGGGATCTGCTGCCGTGCTGCTAGTTGGAGCCTTGCTTGTGGTTCTTCTTGGAAGCCTCAAGGCACCTAAGGAGCAAGCGGACGAGCAATCGCTTTCAAGGTTGTTGCTATCTGCTTCGGGAACCATGGTGATTGTCATCGCGGGATTCGCTGCAATGGTCACTCTCTCAGGTGATGACCACAGCAGCAGGCTACTGCTTCGCTACTACGAATTCTTGTTCCCGGTCCTCGCAATACCCGCAATTGCAATCATGACAAAGTCAGTTCGGGTTGGTGCCTGGTGGAAGTGGCTGTTGTCACTGCTGGTAGCAATCGTTGGTGTTGTCAGTTACATCTTTGTCGTGCAGGACGTAAAAACACTGTTCTCTGATTCCCCCTCGGTGATGGGGCTCACCTACACAAGCCAACTTGGTGTCTTGGTCGTGGCGCTTGCCATCGCTGCGGCAGTAACACCGCAACTGGGAATCAGAAAGCTCGGTGTCTATTTCACTGCTCTAGTTTTGGCAATGCAAGCAACTCTTGGAGTTGCTAGTTTGCAGCGCCTATCGGACCAGGCATCTGTCATTAGCCCGGTTGACTCGGCCGGGATCTTTGCGAGGGACTTTCTAGCAACTGCTGATGCAGCAACCATTCACTACGTCGGGACGAGCAGGCCACTGGCCCTGGCGAGCATTTTTTGGCTTGATAAGCCTGATGTTAAGTTCACCCTGGTAAACCCTCTTGAACAGATTTCAATGTCATCTATCCCGACCGAGGTTCAGTGGATAGTGACTCTTGGGGGAGCCGGTGTGGACGTGACTCCTCGCTATGCCATCAATGGCACGGGCTGGTCCGTACTCAATGTTTCCTCAGAGAAAAAGCACACTTTTACACAGCAAATGCAGAGTACTCCGCTCGCATCGGTTGGAGGCCTCGGACCGGTTAGCGCAGAGGGACAGTGGGTTTTGGGAGAGCGGGCAGAGCTGAAGCTCTCAGAGCCTTTTCAGTCTGCAACAGTTGTGACAATAGAGTTTTTGGTCGGGAATTCTGGCGAAGGCCAGAGCGTGATGTTCCAGTTGGGAGACCAATCAGTGTCCGTTGATCTTCCTGCACCTGGCAGCATTGCAACTGCCAGCTTTAATTTTGCCGCCTCAAGCGATGACGCACTTGTGATTGCCACTCCATTAGGGACTGAAAGACTGATTTCATTGCTCTCTATCTCTTTCCATGATTAGGAACTGGAACCCGGTAGCGCGCGTATTTTACTGTGTGGTCTAAAAAGGGGACAGCAACATTCGAGTCTGACTCTTCCTGTCGCAGTTTACGAGAGTTACGCTTTAATAAAATCCTTGGGGGGGGCTTTATGTTTAAGAAATTCCGGATCGGGGTCGTCGCTTCTATAATCTTGGCGCTTGTTTCGCCGGCTGCCCCGGCTTCAAATGCGGAGGGGGAAGATGCTGGCTTTGGTATTCAGAGCACTGGCTTTAGCGCCTCAGTCATAGACGATAGTACCAATCTGCCTACAGAAGGGTCAATCCGGCTGGAGATTTACACTGGTCCCCAAGACACTCAATTCGTTGACGGGTACTCCCCTTATCACACACCGGAACTAACCCAGCCGTATAACTTCTCCGCCCTTGAAGACGGTGACTATTTAGTAGTTGCTTCCAATTGGGCCGGCGAGAAGCCAGCAGGCACCGATTCGATGCATGTGGACTCTAGGTTCGATTTGACGATATCCGGCGGTGCGATTACAGCGTTCCATGTCGAGGGGCAACCCAGCGAGGCAGTGGTACTAGATCCAAATAACGGATACGAACTGATTACCTATCCTGCAAATTTCTACTTCGAGGTTAAGAACATCGACGGTTCGCCCTTCTTGGCCAGCGAGAGCCAGTGGGTTAACGCTGAGCTGCAAGCCCTAGAGGATTCGAATTGGGTTGGTCAGGGCTATCTCGATGCTTACTGGATTCTGGACGAATCTGATCAAGCCATTGCCACGGGCCTCAAGGGGAGGGCGCTTGATGCCACCAAGACTTACCGAGTCAAGGTTATGCCCGATCGAGTTTCGGGTGCGGCGGAAACTATTTCTCCAACCTTCACCATCACCAGCGTTGATCAAGCAGCAGCAAAGCTAGCGGACGTTCAGTTTGACACTCCCGGCATGGAGGTCAAGGTTGTAACTCCTGGGAGCACAGCTGGAATCTCAGAATCCTCCGTTCGAATCTTTACTGAACCTCAGTGCTGCAAGGACTTCGGTTCCAGTGACGGCGATGTTCCAATCTCGGTTGTTTTTGAGGAAGCTGGAACTTTCGAGATGGAGGTTTCCACAAACAACGGAGCCTACTCGGACTTTGCAAGTAAAAAGTACAGCGTTGTTGTGAGCGATGTAGACGGCAAACTTACTGGCGTCGTGTCAGGAGCGACTCCAGACGCGAACGGTGTTTACCTTCTAGAACTAAGTTCTGCAAACCTTTCAATTCAGGTTGTCCAACCAACAGACTCCTCAACTGCTATCAATGGCGCTCAGGTGAACATCTTTGAATACGTTGGCGGTGAGAGGCGAGACCATGTCAACAGTGGCTGGTCTCAGAATGGATCAGTAGTTTCCTTTAGGGTTTCTGACGGCAGCTACCTGCTAGAAGTTCGGCCAGAAAACGGAGACTACCTGCTCGCCTCCAAGACTTATCTGCTCACGGTCTCCGGTTCCGGTTCGACAGTTTTGGTGCAAACTAATGAAAGTATTCCTCAGACAGTCTCGCCAACCAGTGACGGCTACTTGTTGGCTGCTGCGCAATCCAACCTGGTTGGTACGGTAGTGGACGCATACGGTGTTGCCCTTGTAACCAATTGGGACCAACGTAAGTGGGTATCCATTGACCTGCTGAAGGACAATGATGAATATTACGCTTGGGCTGGAAACACCAATGTCGACGATCAAGGGCGTTTTTCCTTCAATGTGACCGAGGACGGTGACTATCGAATTGAGGTTCGTCCGCAGGGTTATGCGGATTCCGCGAACCTCAGCTTTGACTTCAGCTTGACTTCTGGAGATCTCGCCTCCACAACCACTTTGGAATATCCAGCTGCATCGGGCAAGGTCTACCTACCCGAACCCGATGTGAGAATTGCTGTAAGAATTCCCGGTGGTTCAGAGAATCTTAAGTATGTCCAAGTTGAAGTCTTCAAGGACAATGAATACATCACCAACACCAACACAGCCGCCGGCGTGGCAGCACTTACGTTCCCATCCGCCGGAACTTATCAGATTAAGGTCAACCCACCTCGTTCAGCCACTGGCACAGCCAGGGCAACTTACGAGGCAACGCTCACTCTAAGCCCCAGGGGTGTGACGATAGCTGGATTGACTGCAGTTGACGGTGTTTACATTCTTGAGCTAGGAGTGCCAACCCTGTCGGGAACACTCAGGTCACCTGACGGATCAACCATTCGCGACACCGAGGTGGTGCCGGTTGACCGGGATACCGGTCAGGACATGTGGGAGTACGCAGCCAGGACCAACGCCTTTGGAGTTTGGTCTATTGCGCTACCAGAGGGAAGCTGGGATATTTTTGCCCGAGCTCCTTGGGGTGACGCCACGTTGGGCGACAGCGATCGAATTGGACCGGTAGTTGTAAACAGTTCGGGGGTTGCTACCTCAATCCCCGCCGGTTACACGAAGGATGCATTTGACATCAGCTTGAACCTGCCAACCTGGACAGGAACCTTGGTGTCACCAAATGATTCTTCTCAGATTCTCACGAACGGAAACATCTGCCTTGCGACTGGCTCCTACGAAAACCGCACCTGGTCCTGTGCTCAAACCAATGGTCAGGGCGAGTGGGCACTTTCTAAACCAACGGGGTTCACCGGATTTGGCGACGATGACGAGCTATTTATTAATGAATGGGGCAGTCAGGAATTTGCCGAGAAGCGACTCAGAGGCGGGGCGGAAATTGAGAGTGCTCTTGGTGTTTGGGTAAACGGATCAACCTATGCGGGAGTCCTACTATCGCCTGCGGCACCGAACCTAACTATTTTTGTGCAAGCTGGAGTTGATGGAAACGGTGACCCAGCGCCTGCAAAAAATGCATGGGTTGGAGTAGACGATGGCATGGATTGGCTTGGCGGTGGCAACACGAACTCCCAGGGCTTTGCAACAATTGCCATTCCAGACGACAAGCTCACTTCAGAGCTCAATGTTCAGGTGAACATCGAGCACAATGCGACTCTCAGTGCAGACTTTGCCGCTGTCAGGAAAGTGTTTGCAGCGGATGGATCTGCTTCCGCACCGCGGGCACTTAGCGTGGCGCTGGCAACCCCAAACTTCAAGGTTCAGGTTTCGGAGCCTTCTCCCTCGTCAGCAGCGGTTTCTTATGGCTGGATCGAAGTCATGAATGAAATCACAGGTGAGTGGATTGGTGGTTCAAACACCAACAACTCAGGCTTCTCGGCTATTAGTTTGCCGGCAAGCGCAACTTACACCGTAACCGTGAACCCGCCATGGGATGGCGGTGCTACTTATAGCAAGAACACCTACACCGTTGTTGTGGATAGCAGTGACAATGTCACTAGCGTTCAGGACCGTGCCGGGAACCCTGTAAACCCAGATGGGGGAACTGGAATCTTCGGTTTGTCACTTGCAACCCCATCGGTGTCAGGAGTTGTAAAGGACTCAAGTTCTAATGCAGTCCGCGACGCTTGGGTCACACCAATCGAGCAGAACGGTTGGGAATACCTATGGTGGATGGGAGCCAACTCTCGGTCCGGGGGCGCGTTCTCAATGAACCTCGACGATGGAATTTTCTTACTTGAAGCCAACCCCTCCTGGAACAACTCAGCCGGAGACACTAAGAGCAAGCGTTGTTCAGTGGAGATCGTCAGCGGAACTCTAAACGCGGGCTATTCAGGGACGGACAAGTGCACCATCACAGACTCAAAGGTGCAGCTAGCGCTGCGTGCCCCTAACGTGTCCTTCACGCTAAAGGCCCCAGATAGCACCGGTGTGGCATACGCAAACGTGGGCATGTTCATCGGCGACTGGAGCGTTTGGTCTCAATCAAACCGCTACGGTGAAGTTTCCCTGAACCTGGATGCCGATGAAATAAAGGAGCGCTCAGGTGTAACCACTGCGGGGACCCACGACATCAGAATCGTGGTCGACCCTCCATACGGCAACTCTGATTTGGCTCGCTTCGAATGTAATTCAACTGACGCAGGCCAACTATGCCGGGACATCCCGGACTTTGTCTTGGACGGGTCATTGAATGCAAGCTTCTCAGCTGCTCTAACCACAGGCTTCGAAGCTTCTTTCGCTGCGCCAAACACCCGGATCCAAATTGCTGATCCAAGCGGCAGCCCGCTGCTTCAGCAGGGCTCCTGGGTCACCATCCTGGAAGAAAATGGTGGAAACAGAGAGTGGCTAGTTGGTTCTAACTCTGACGGATCTGGAATTGCGGCCTTCAACCTTGACATCTCAGATCCAACACAGACCTACACAATAGAAGTAAGCCCTCCACACACCCGTAGAGGTGAATTCGCCCAAGCTACATATACGGGGCTTACTCAAGCTGAGCTCAACAGCTACTTGGCAAAACTCGAGTCACCAAACTTGAAACTCAAGGTTGTTGATTCAAACCGCTCTTTGGCAGCCAAGTGGGCTTGGGTTGGCGTTGAAATAGTCGACCCGACTAACAACAACGCCTTCTTGGGCTGGCATGCAGGATCAGGCGCAGATAGGGAGGGTGTGGTTTCTCTGAATCTACCTTCTTCTAAGCGGTACCGGGTGATGTTCAACCCAAACCCTGGAACCGCAGGCTCTTTCACAAGTTGTCTCTTTGACGTTGATGGAAGTGGTGTGGTCACCAAGGTCAGCGGAAGCTGCGTTGGCGCTCAGAGGTTCATCGAGAACCAATGGGTGATTGTCTCCGGCCCCGGTTACGCGAGATTTAACGCAGGCGATGACCGCTGGGAGGTTTCACTCAGCGCCGGTAACGTGGTAGGTCGTGCTTACTACGTAGCTTCAGATAGCTCTGAGGTTAATCTTGGCGGTGCGATAGTTGTTGCCACCTCAGGCAACCTCGAGGTCACAACTACCTCGAAGTCTGATGGTACTTATGCCTTGCAGTTGGATGAGGGGCTCACCTGGGCAATAGAGACCTTCTACGTTACTAAGGTCGATGATCCGACGTTTGCAACCAGCACAAACAAGCTCACGCTATCGTCCGTAGCCGCGTCCTCATCTCAACAAACGCGCGACTCCCTATTCGTTCGCTAGTAAAGGAAAGACAATTGAAAAAAACTACTAAAGGGTTTTTTGTTGCCCTGGGAACCCTGTCCCTCCTTTTCTCGCCAGTGGCAGCGTTCGCTGCACCTGCGGCGGCAAGCAAGCCCGTGTTGTCGAACGCTAGCGAGGCAAATGCCGCAAACGATGAGGCTCAAATTTTGGTTTCATGGACAGCCTCAGTCGGACCCAATTTGATAGCACACTCGGTTCGACTTTCGGGCGGAGGGTCAACACTAGATGGTGAGGAATCTTGCGTCGGGACATCTTGTACCGCTACCTTTACCGGTCTTACCGGAGGTACAACTTACACGGCAACGGTCGTGGCAATCGATTCGAGTGGAGTGTCTTCCGCTGCGGCTACCTCAGACCAATTCATAGCCCTGTCTGCTCCGACCACACCTCAGTCTCGTGCTGTTGCAGCCTCGGGAGAGAGTCTTGTGCTCACCTGGAATGAACCTGCAAGCAATGGTGGGTCGGCCATCACAAGGTACTCAATCACTGCCCCTGGATCTGATTTTGCGGGAGCGATCGTGGCAGGAGGGACTGAAACTTACACGGCCGTAGGCCTCACCAGAGGAAACACCTACACTTTTGCGATAGTTGCAGGCAACGCTGTCGGATCTTCGGCTAGTGCTAACTTCCAGGCAACAATCGCACCGAATGTTCCGTCTGCTCCATCTGCACCGACCACCACAGCCTCCGGTCAGAACGTTACCGTGGACTGGGTTGCGCCAGCGGATGGCGGCTCACAGATTCAGTCTTATGTTGTGACCCTTTATCGAGACAGTGCTGTTGTCGAGACAGCCAATAGTGTGGATGGTGGCCTTGCCACCTATGACTTTGTTGTGGCCACCTCGGGGGCTTATAAGGCAACCGTTGCAGCAAGAAATGCCGTGGGACTTGGCCCGGCTTCCCCTACTTCGCAGACTGCCACAGTTGCCGGCGGATCAGCGCTTCTAGCGAACCTCCCGGTTTTGACGCCATCTTCGCAGTTGAGCCTCGGCCTAAGCCAAACTCAAGCTGTGTCTGCAACGGCGCCTTCTGGCGAGCCAGTCATCCTTAGATCAAGTACTCCTTCGAAGTGCTCATTAACAGGTGGTGTAGTAACCGCACTGGCACAAGGAACCTGCACAATCACAGCCACTGCAGCGGCGACTGACACGTATGACCAGGGTGTGCGCACTCTCACAATCTTGGTCAAGCTGAATCAGACCATTGCATTTGCTGATCTTCCGAGCCAGTCTTTCCCCGGAAGTCTGGACCTGTCTGGCCGAGCCACAGCAAACTCAGGAGAA
>Ga0209137_1002957_pt1 | contig 14551 bp, 17 predicted proteins | sample SaaInl5LU_22_DNA_FD_184642 | JGI IMG/M metagenome (GOLD analysis project Ga0209137, IMG submission 184642) | Marine microbial communities from expanding oxygen minimum zones in the Saanich Inlet - ESP_105LU_22_DNA (SPAdes) (version 2) | ecosystem: Environmental > Aquatic > Marine > Intertidal... | reverse complement strand
GTTTATGGGTATGTATTGCCTTGACCAACGCGCAGCTCATTGGATGTATCATATGCTTACTAATGTACAGTTTCCGATTAACTGTGGACCATATTGTACGCTTCAGCGTTTATATCGAACATTTACTACAGACCACTTAGAAAGAGAAGACGTTGACTTCTTTGGTATTCGAGACCCAGCGGTTCATCCTTGGACGGGATGTGATACATTAGGTGTAGGACGACACATTGGCGTTTACTATAATAAGCACGATAAAGGAAGGAACGGTATTCCTAACCCAACGACTCAGGTGATTTCAAAACGTCTATGTGTGACACAAGAACATCACGGTTATTCTGACGAGGATATTGAAAAACCTTGGAATCGTCACCGATTGTTTAAAGTTATAGATTAAACTTTACTTTTTCTCGTTTTTGTTATATAATATATGTTCATTATTATGGAGATTGTATGGAATTCTACACGTCAGTATCGCGCTTTAAAAACAATATTCTTTATCGCGGATACAGCAATGGTAAGCGAGTACAGAAGAAGGTAAGGTTCAAACCTACACTTTATGTACAGACTATGAAAAGCGAGAGTGATTGGAAAGCGCTTGATGGTACAAACGTCGAGCCAATCACATTAGACAGCATGTCTGAAGCGACCGAGTTCATTAAGAAATACGAAGAAGTACCTAACTTCCGTGTGTATGGTATGAACAACTATATCTACCAGTTCGTCACACAAAACTTCCCGAACAATATTCAGTTTGACCCTGAGCTAATCAAGGTTGCTAATATTGATATCGAGGTCGACTCTCAAGACGGTTTCCCTGAGCCAGATGATGCGAAGTATGACGTTACAGCTATCACAGTAAAATTTGCTAATACTTACTACGTATGGTCTATGATTGATTATACCGTTAAGAATGAAGATGTTGTTTATAAACGTTGTGAAACTGAATCACATTTAATGCGCGAGTTCTTCGACTGGTGGAGTAAAGTTTCACCTGACGTCGTTACAGGTTGGAATACACGTGGCTTCGATATCCCTTACCTTGTTAATCGCGCAAATAAAATCGACCCAGCCATGGCAAGTAAGCTATCTCCTTGGGGACTTGTTAACCCTCGTACGATGAACAACGAGTTTGGTAAAGTTAATGTGTATGAAATCGTCGGCGTTCAGCAACTAGATTATATCGAACTCTTTAAAAAGTTCACACTGAATACTTGGGGACGTCAAGAGTCTTATCGCTTAGACCATATCGCGTTTGTTGTACTTGGTGAGCGTAAATTATCATATGAAGAACACGGCAACTTACATACATTATATCGTGATGACCCTGAGAAGTTTATTGACTATAACATCAAAGACGTTGAGTTGGTTGACCGACTTGAAGAGAAGCTTGGTCTACTCTCGCTTGCGTTCACTCTATCATATAAGGGTGGTGTAAACTTTGATGAGTGTATGGGTACGACAGGCATTTGGGATTCGATCATTTATCGAATATTGAATAGTCAAGAGATCGCTGTACCACCAAAAGTAGATAAGCCAAAGACGGCGTTTCCTGGAGCGTATGTAAAAGAACCTCACGTTGGTGGACACGACTGGGTGACGTCATTCGATTTAAACTCACTCTATCCTAACATTATCGTTCAATTTAATATGTCTCCTGAGACTGTGATTGATGGTCTTGAGCCAAACGTTAGTGTTGAGCGTTACTTTGATATGAAAGAACCTATTACCACAAAAGAATATTCTGTAGCGCCAACAGGTGTTCGGTTTACTCACGGCAAGATAGGTATCGTCCCAGATATCATCACTCAGTTCTATGACGATCGTCGAGTGATTAAAAATAACATGCTCGATGCGCAACAAAAGTATGAGGTTGAAAAGTCTAAATCTCTTGAGAATGAAATTGCCCAGTTGAATAACCAACAAATGGCTATCAAGATTCTTATGAACTCACTATATGGAGCGTTGGGTAATCGTTGGTTCCGATACTTTGACCAACGTGTTGCTGAGTCGATTACGCTTGCTGGTCAGTTAGCGATTAAGTGGGCGGAGCGTGCGATTAATGAAGATATGAATAAGTTGCTCAAGACTAAAAAAGATTATGTTATCGCAATTGATACTGACTCACTGTATATTAATATGAATCCGTTGGTTCAGCAGTTTACCCCAAAAGACCCAGTTAAGTTTCTTGATAAGATTTGTCGTGAACACTTTGAAAAGGTTCTTGCTAAATCATATGACGAATTAGCTAAAGTTACAAACTCATATGTAAATCGTATGGAAATGGGTCGTGAGGTTATCGCAGATAAAGGTATCTGGATTGCTAAGAAGCGATACATTCTAAACGTTCACAATAACGAGGGTGTACAGTATGCTCAACCAAAACTCAAGATGATGGGTATTGAAGCTGTTAAATCAAGTACACCGCAAGTTGTTCGCGATAAGTTCAAAGAAGTCTTTCGCGTTATCGTAGAAGGTACTGAATCAGGGACTCAACGCTTCATATCAGACTTTAGATCTGAATTCAGTAACTTACCACCCGAAGAAATTTCTTTCCCTCGTGGCGTTTCTGAAATAACTAAGTGGCAAGACCGCGAACTAATATACAAGAAAGGCACGCCGATTCACGTCCGTGGCTCTCTATTATATAATAGAGTTGTTAAAGACAAAGGACTTGAACGACGCCAAGAGTTAATTAAAGCTGGCGACAAAATAAAGTTCGTGTATTTAACTACACCCAACCCAATAAAAGAAAACGTTATATCATACCCAACTCAGCTACCAAAAGAGTTAGGACTACATAAATATGTGGATTATGATTTAATGTTTACTAAAACATTCCTTGACCCACTTACTGTAATACTTGACGCTGTTGGTTGGACACCTGAACCTTCTGCGTCTCTCGAAGACTTTTTTGGATAATATTATGACTGAATATACAAGTATTGAAAACGTTCTACCATCACCTGAAGATAGTAGAGATTATGTTTATCAACCTACAACTACAAAGGCGACTTCACCAGTCGTCGATTTAATCCCTCAAGTACACGAAGTAGAACATCAAGGTGGTACGAACTCTTGTACCGCGAATGCTGGTTGTACTGCTTTAGAGATTTTATATTCTCGCGCAGGTAATTGGAGTGACCTATCAAGAATGTATCTTTACTGGTACACTCGTAAGTTAGGGAACTTACCTTCAAGCGACGCTGGCGCATATCCTCGAGATATTTGTAAGGCATTAAGCTTATATGGCGTACCATTAGAAAAAAAATGGCCATTTATCAAGGAGAATATTTCACGCGAACCAAGTTCTCTTATTAGAAATAGCGCTAAAGATTTTAAGATTGAAGAATATCGAAAGGTTATTGCTGACATAGATGATATTCGAAATGCGGTGTTGAATGGTCTACCTGTTTTAACAACAATTAAAACTCGCTCAGGCGTTTATAGCTTAAAGGGTGATTGGCGTACACACACGTGGGATTCTCGTGCGAAGAATAACGGTAATCACGAAGTTGTTATTGTAGGATTCTGCGACCAGACTGAGCGTTTCCTCGTTCAGAACTCTTGGGGTAAAGGATGGGGTGATGGCGGATTCTTTGGTATTCCTTATGACAAAGTTGGTACGGCTAAAGACGCATTTGAGTTTTGGGTAATTACTAATCCTGGATTTTTTGTTGTACCATTCGAAGACGCTGAAATCTTAGACGCTGATTACTATGATCCTGATGAGTATAAAGATAAGTACGTCGCACCAAGAAAAGACTATCGTAACTTCCCTGTGATTGAAACAGTAAAGCCTGAAGTGATTCTTGATTTACCTGAGCCAAAACCTATTGAGAAGAAAGAATCTACTCGAGCGGTTAATGCGATTGACTATCTCGGTATCGCTTTTGCTATCGGAATTATTTTATATTTTTTCTTGAAATGATCGACAACTTAGTGTATAATATACTCTATGAATTATGAATTAACTATTTTTAAAAATCAGTTCGACAATAAAACTCACCGAAAGATGTCTTTGGCGTCTTGGCGTGAGTTCGTTGGTTTATTGAAAGGTTTATACACGAAGCGAGGTCAGAAAGGTGGAAATAATTCTTCTCCTCTTATTACTCCTGCTGTTTTCACGGACGGCACGACGCGTGCTAATCGAAATACTACACATTGGGCTGGCTGGTGTTGCGTTGATGTGGATGATCATAACTATCCTTCACATTCTTTAGAAGCTTTAGAAGAAGCGATTCGCGATGACTTCGGTCAATATGACTATGTCGTTTACAATACAGCAAGTTCACGCGAACTAAAACATCCTGAAGATACAGACAACTATCCTAAGTTTCGTATTGTTTTCAGAACAGATGAAGTTATTGAAGCAAGTCGTATCAAACCTTTTTGGTTCGCATTGAACACAGAACTTGGTGAGATAGGCGACCCGCAGACAAAAGATTTGGCGCGTATGTACTATGTACCTGCTCAATATCCAGATGCGTGGTCGTTCTTCTTCGTTAACGAAGGTAAGGCACTTAATGTATCTGAGTTAATCGCGACTCATCCTTATAAAGAAAAGTCTGGTAACGACTTCCTTGATAAGCTACCTCTTGAGATGCAGCAAGCGGTTATTGGCTATCGTAAGAACCAGCTAAATAACACCGACTTCAGATGGTCCAGTTATCGTGATTGTCCTTTCTGGCCAAAGAAACTTGGTAAAGATTATCTGACGATTTCTGATGGTGGATGGTATCTCAAAATGTATCACATTATGGTTGGTATCGCGAGTAACGCTTATCGTCGTGGCTATCCGATGACACCTCAACAAATAGAAGAATTATGTCGCGAGTTTGACCGTGAAAATGGTAACTGGTACGAAAATCGACCGATGCGTGTCGAAGCAAATTCAGCTTTAAATTACATATACAAAAATGGGTAAAACAATGAAAAAAATAATGGTAACTGGCGGAGCTGGTTTTATTGGTTCACAACTAATCAATCGTCTACAAAACCAAGGCTATGACGTAACAGGGATTGATAACTACAATAGTCATCTATATGATCCTCAACTTAAAAAAGACCGTGTAAAGCACTTTGGTATCAATGTACTTGATATTGACTTATGCGACGAGTTTAAGTTACGACATATTATCGAAACGTTTAAGCCAGATACAATCGTTCACTTAGGTGCGATGGCTGGTGTGCGTGATTCGATGGGTAATGAAAAGTCATACCATAGAAATAATATCGACGCGACTCAGAATCTTATTGATGAATGTAAGCGTGCTATTCCTGATGTTCGTATCGTATATGCGTCGACATCTTGCGTATATGCTGGCTCTCAGGTTCCTTGGACAGAAGGTAATGAAACTGGTAAGCAATTAAATGCTTATGGTTACACCAAGTGGGCGAATGAGTGTCAGTTCCAATCATCTCATCTTAATAATACAGGATTACGTTTCTTTACTGTATATGGTCCATGGGGTCGTCCTGATATGGCTTTATTCGATTTTACGAAGAATATCCTTGCCGAAAAGCCAATTACAGTATATAATTATGGTGATATGAAACGCGACTTTACCTATGTTGACGATATTCTTGATGGTATTGAGTGTGTTTTGAAAACAGACGAAGATATTAATAATGAAATATTTAACATCGGTCGTGGACAACAAGTACAACTTATGGAGTTTATAGAAGAAATTGAAAAGAACACAGGTAAAGAAGCGATTAAGAACCTTGCGCCGAAACACCCAGCGGACACTCTGGAAACTTGGGCAAACACCGAAAAATTAGAGAAGCTTGGATACAAACCTACCACTGATGTATCGGTTGGTATTGCTAAATTCTATGATTGGTATAAAGAATATAATAATATTTAATTGGAGTGATAATGGATAAATTGAAATTAGGTATCGTTGGACACGGTTTTGTTGGTAAAGCTGTTGAGTTTGGCTTCGATACCCCAAAAGTTGATATTGAAATCGCAGACCCACGAAGAGGTACTTCTGTTGATGATTTGAGTAAAGACCTTGATGTCGTTTTCGTCGCTGTGCCTACACCCATGGGCGACAGTGGCGAGATCGATGCCTCTATTGTAACTGATGTTGTCGAAACGTTATTAGAAGAAACTAAAGCATTAATATTGCTCAAGTCAACAGTGACTCCAGATATTGTAGACCGTTTAAGTCGTTTAGATTTAAAACGCTTTATCTACAACCCTGAGTTCTTGACTGAAGCAAATGCTGAAGAAGATTTTGTTAACTCTACGTTCAACGTCATCGGCGGTGATATGGCGAGCGCATTAACTGTAGCTTCAATCTACGAAAACTATAGTAAGTGTATTAATGCTCAGCCAGTATTTACTACGGCTGTTGAAGCTTCGTTTGTTAAGTATACTATCAATACATTCTTATCAACGAAGGTAACATTCTTCAATCAACTTAAAGATCAGGTAGATCGTTTTGATAATGCTAATTTTAGTAATATCTCGTCAGTCGTTAAGTTAGATCCTCGTATTGGCGGAAGTCATATGCAGGTTCCTGGACCAGATGGTCGACGTGGTTTTGGTGGCGCTTGTTTCCCTAAAGATACAAATGCGTTCCATCACTTCAGCGGTGAAGAGTTTGATTTATTGAAGAAAGTACTTGACATAAACAGTGCTTATAGGTTACAATATGATCTTGATGCTCGAGAAAAAGAGCAAAATGTAAAATTTGGAGATTAATGAATGTCAATAATGAATAAACTGAAGAAGAACTCTAAGGTCGCAGAGACCGAAGTACTCAGCAAGAGTAAGTTCTTCACAGAAAAAGATATGGTGCCGACGAATGTGCCTATGGTAAATGTCGCACTATCAGGTTCTGTAGACGGTGGTGTATGTCCAGGTCTTACTGTACTGGCTGGTCCAAGTAAGCACTTTAAAACGTCATTTGCGTTACTAATGGCTGGCGCTTACCTTCAAGCTAAACCTGATGCTGCGTTATTATTCTATGATTCAGAGTTTGGTTCTCCTCAATCTTATTTCGAGCAGTTTGGTATTGATACCGACCGTGTACTACATACACCTATCAAGCACGTCGAAGATTTAAAGTTTGACTTGATTAGTCAGCTTGAAGAACTTGACCGTGACGATGACGTTATTATCGTAATTGACTCTATCGGTAACTTGGCGTCTAAGAAAGAACTTGAAGATGCGATGAATGAAAAGTCTGTTGCTGATATGACTCGTGCAAAAGCGTTGAAAGGTTTATTCCGTATGGCTACGCCGTATCTTACAATGAAGAATATTCCTATGTTAGCAATTAACCATACTTACCAAGAGATGGGTTTATTCCCTAAAGCGGTAGTGTCTGGTGGTACGGGTATCTATTACTCAGCCGATAATATCTGGATTCTTGGTCGTCAACAAGAGAAGAAAGGACAAGAGATTGTAGGTTATAATTTTGTAATTAATGTGGAGAAGTCTCGATACGTCAAAGAAAAGTCAAAGATCCCAATCGGCGTTTCTTGGGAAGGTGGCGTTCAGCGGTATAGCGGTCTACTTGATGTTGCTATTGCTGGTGGGTATGTTATCAAACCGTCTAATGGTTGGTATCAGCGCGTAGATCTTGACACTGGCGAAATGATAGGTAATAAAGTCCGAGCAGCTGATACATTAAATGGCGAGTTCTGGGAACCTATTTTTGAAACAACTGATTTTTCTAATTTCCTTGAAAAAACTTATAAGATAGGGTATAATAGTGACATTGACCCTGAAACAATACTGGAGGCAGTTTAATGAAAGACTTAGACTTCGATAAGCCAAATGAACATATTGATTATAAACTTGTTCCTGCGGTAAGCGAAACTGGTGAACAGGAGTGGCACACGATGCTACTTCGCGCACCCTTTGACGGAAACACTATTCGTTTCCAAAATGTATCATATGATGGCGAAAGCCAAACCTTATCTTTTAACTTTGATGTTGTAGACGGCGACCTTGATGAAACAAACGTCGAACTACAAGAATTTGCGACAGACGTATTACAAGATATTCTTGTCGCAGCAATTAATGATGGCGCGTTGAAAACTAAGGACTCTAATGGAAATCAATCTGGAACAGACGATTCTACGGAATCTACTGACTAACGATGATTTTACTCGTAAGGTGGCTGCGTTTCTGCAGCCTGACTACTTTGAAGGTGTCTATAAAGGACTCTTCAAAGAGTTTACGAAGTATATCGCAAAATACAATAAACTCCCTACTAAAGAAGCTTTTAAGATAGAGATTGACGAAGGTAATCGCTTGACCGAAGAACAGTATCGTCACGCGATAGAAATCTTCCCTAATATCTTTGAGTATCAGAAAGAAGATTTAAAGTGGTTGTTAGACCGTACTGAGAAGTGGTGTCAAGACCGTGCCGTGTTTAATGCGGTAATGGAATCTATTTCTATTATTGATGGTAAGCATGAAGCGTTAAGCAAGAATGCGATCCCTGACGTACTGTCTAAGGCGTTATCAGTATCATTTGATACCAATGTAGGTCACGACTATTTGGAGAACGTAGACGAGCGTTTCGACTTCTATCATCTTGATGAAGAGAAGCTTGAGTTCGACCTTGATTACTTCAATAAGGTTACAAAAGGTGGGCTACCAAATAAAACTCTTAATATCGCATTGGCTGGTACTGGCGTTGGTAAGTCATTATTCATGTGTCACTCAGCAGCAGCTGCCCTTACACAAGGGAAGAATGTACTATACATTACAATGGAAATGTCGGAAGAACGTATCGCCGAACGTATTGACGCGAATCTACTGAACGTTCCGATTGACCAGTTAGAGCATATGTCAAAAGATATGTTCTCGCAAAAAGTACTTAACATTGCTGATAAGACTAATGGTAAGTTGATTATCAAAGAGTATCCTACTGGTGCTGCTCACGCGAATCACTTCCGTGCGTTATTAAATGAATTGAAACTCAAGAAGAACTTTACACCTGATATTATCTTTGTTGATTATCTGAATATTTGTTCTTCCTCACGTATGAAGGGGATGGGTGGTGCTATTAACTCGTATTCTTATATTAAGTCGATTGCTGAAGAACTACGTGGACTTGCCGTCGAATTCGATGTGCCGTTGGTGTCAGCAACACAAACGACGCGTTCTGGTTTCGGTAATGACGACGTTGGGCTTGAAGATACGTCCGAGTCTTTTGGATTACCCGCAACCGCTGACTTTATGTTCGCACTTATCAGTAATGATGAACTCAAAGGTCAGGGACAGATCTTAGTAAAACAATTGAAGAATCGCTATAATGATCTAAGTTCGAATCAACGGTTTACAGTTGGTGTTGATCGTAGTAAGATGAGATTGTTCGATGTTGACCAACAAACTTCTCCGCTAAATAAAGAAGAAGATAATGGTCCAGCATTCGATAACTCAAGATCTGGTGGTCGAGTAGCTGCTGAAAAATTCGATAACTTCAAAATGTAAGGAGAGTCTTATGGATTCTACCACCCACACGTTAATCGCAATTGGTCTACTCGCAATTGCTTATTACATCGGTCGCTACCTTGGATACAAGGTTGGTCATCAAGACGGAATCGCTTCTGGTGTAAGTTATCTCATAGAATATGGCGCATGTAGTGAAGAGGATATAAAAAGAGCTAATGAAAAATTTGATAGAGAAGATTCGGGAGAGTAGATACGACGTCCCTGTAATAGAAGTAGAAGGCGACCTCGGTCTAGAGTTTACAGATGATTTGATGGAAGTGCTTGACTTATCTGTAGGTGATAAGTTACAATTCCAACCTGAACCAACGAAAGGTAATTTCTTAGTTAAGGTAATTAAAGCATGAGTGAAATCACAATTCGTAATAAAGAGTTCTTAGAAGTACTCGAGAGTTTCTCTACCGAGATGCTCTCAAAACCTTCTTATGATAATCCAAAATACTGGACATACCGAGAGGAAGCTGACATCGACAAGGGTGAATACTATTGTTCGCGTGAATACCTTGAAGAGTGTCTCTCTCGCGCACCAGAGTTAGTCGGACCACCTGACCGTTACTTTGCTCAACCTATCTCAAAGATGGTTCGAGAGGAGCCTGAGTTATGGAGTGAGTTTATGAATAAAGTTAAGTATGAGTTTGCTTCAGAGATTGGCGCACATACTTCAGCTTTACTTTCATATTATCCACCACGTGGTTATGTTGGTTGGCATACTAACTACGACGCCAACGCATATCAGATTCTATTTACTTGGTCTGAAACTGGCGATGGTTACTTTGAATACTATGATAAAAAGAAAGATGAAATCGTTCGGATTCAAGATGTTCCTGGATGGCAATGTCGTCATTACTATTTTGGTGCTGAAGATGAAGAAGATTTACATTGTTGGCACGCAGCTTATGCTGGCTGTCAGCGCATTACCCTTGCTTACAAATTTGTAAATAACGGTAGTGTGAATAACCCTGAAGATGCGCAAGCTCGAGCGATGCGTGATATGTTAATTGAAGAAATAGAGAGTGAATAATTATGATACATTTAAATCCTACTGAAAAGAAAGCTGTTGCTGGCGCTATCCAAGAAATGTCTGATTGTATGACGCGTATTGAAGCAGAACGTGAATTGATGAAAGAGATCGTTGATACAACTCACGAAAAGTATGGCGTTGAAAAGAAACACTTCAAGAAATTAGCAACTATCTTCCATAAGCGTAATCTTGATGAAGTACGTGGTGAACACGAAACTGTTGAATCATTATATGAAGATTTATTTGAAGGTGGTCAATAATGCCAGGAAGTGAATATTACGACGATTACGCTGAGAGAACCAGTCCTTCTGTAGCAAAAGACCACGAAAGATTGATTAGATTATCTGAACGTAATACTAAAATGAACGAAATTGGTTTAAATCCAGAAGATACTTCGGACGTTGAGCTATTCCTTCAAATGGAAGCTCGTATCGCAGAGAATAAGCAACGTTCATTAGATCCAAACGTTAAATCTGTAATGAATAAATATGAGTCAAGAGCGCGTGTTGGGTTTCAAAAATACAATACCGATACCACTCGCTCAGACCTTTCTTTACAAGATTGGTTAACTCACCTACAAGAAGAATTAATGGACGCCACAATTTATGTTGAGCGTCTTAAACGAGATTTAAAGGACGTGTAATGTTACTAACATCGGGCTGTAGTTTTGTATGGGGTGATGAGTTAGAAGGGTTTGATACAGATCCTCCTTCTCATCAACATCTTACATTTACTCACTTATTAGCAGAAAAAATGGATATGCCATATATTAATCAGGGGTTGTGTGGTTCTTCTAATGACCGTATACTTCGCGATTTGATAGACTACTTATCCGATCCAAGTAAAGAGAAACCTACGCATATGGTCGTTATGTGGTCTGCTTGGCAACGTATGGAAATCGCTGAACCGATGAGTCTTGAACGTGAACTTGAGATGGGCTTGAATAGACCGAATGGATTTACTCAGTTTTCACCTGAGCGAATCCCTGTACTTTCTAACTTAACTCAGCAAACTCGACACAGAAGAGATCTATTAGAAGAATACTTTAATACATCATATGACTCAAGAACTGACTTGGCGCATCATTTAACTAAGATGAAGACGATTCAGTTACTCGCAGACTCTTTAGGGATAAAGATTATCCAAGGTACATTCCATAACAGATGTTGGAGTAATATCGTATCACAATTGAGAACTAAAGATTTACCTCAGTACAATCAATGGTTACTCAAAACGATAAAGTCTTTGCCTGATACTTCAAAGGTTGGTCTTGGTACTAAGTATCGCGATTTGTTTACTATTACAACTGAAGTCGGTGACATGAAAGAATTCATGCATCCTGGAGAAGAATCTCAGAAAGTATTCGCACAACAACTCTTTGATATGTTTACTGATAAGACTCTGTTTTGAAAACGAATAGTATACTCATAGCAGGTGGAGGAACGGCAGGTTGGTTAACTGCCGTTTCTTTGTCTTTGAAGCTTGATAAATCTATTAGTATAAAATTAATTGAATCACCTACAATCGGAACTATCGGTGTGGGTGAAGCAACCATTCCTTCACTAAAAGTATTTCACGACTCGCTTGGTATTAACGAAGATGAGTTTATGAAGTATACTGACTCTACGCTTAAATACTCAATTGAGTTTTCTGGGTGGTCTACAGAAGATAGTAGTTATCACCATTCCTTTGACTTATTCAGAAACACTCCACTATACGCATATCATTTAGATTCAGGTAAGTATGCTACATACCTTCGTGAAATGGCTGTAGCTAACGGCGTAGAGCATATACAAGGAGATATATCAGACGTTATTACGAATGATAAGGGAATACAATCACTAACGTTAGATGATGGTTCTTTACACGAAGCAGATTTATTTGTTGATTGTACAGGGTTTAAATCATTATTATTAGGTCAAGAACTTGGCGTGAAGTTTAATAATTGGAGTCACTTAATTCCTTCGGATAGCGCTTGGGCTGTACAAACAGAAAAACAACCTGAAGCATTTGAGTACACCAAAAGTATCGCAAGACCAATCGGTTGGCAATGGACGATTCCTCTGACTACAAGGACTGGTAATGGTATAGTATACAGTTCTAAGTATTGTACGGACGAGGAAGCGCTTGAAACATTGCTTAATAACCTTAACACTAAAGTTATTTCGGAACCAAGGAAGATAAAGTTTCAAACTGGTTGTCGCGAAGAATTCTGGCATAAAAATTGTGTAGGTATAGGTCTATCTTCTGGATTCATAGAACCATTAGAAAGTACAACGATTCACTTGATAATCGTATCAATAAATAAACTGATTAGGTCGTTAAGTACAAACAACTCAACACCTCACGCAAGTTATAATGAGTCAATGACTTCTTTATCTAAGGAAATTAGAGACTTCATAATAGCTCACTATCACATCAACAGTAGAAATGAGTTGATGTGGAGAGACTATCAACAAATGATTGTTCCTGATTCAGTTAAAAACAGGATTGACCATTTTGTTAATACGAAGCAATCTTGGGGAGATAATTCTAGCTTCTTTCAAAAAGCGAATTGGGAAATGCTTCTCCTTGGTCAATTAGAATTATAAATAACAGTACGTCAACAACAAAAAAACTATTATGAAAAAATTTAAAAACTTCTTAGATGAATCTTTTATAAAAGAAGACGAGATGCTCGAAACATTAGCGGACGTTCTTCTAGAAAAACTAATCACATTTGGTGGACAAGCATATCCTAAGTTTGGTAATATTATTATTATGGCAGGCGGTGCTGGTTCTGGTAAAGGGTTTGTGAAAGACAAACTTGTTGGCGCAGAAGGTAAAGTTTTTGACGTTGACGAACTAAAAACTCTTGCTTCAAAAGCACCTCGTATTATCAAACGTATCAAAGATGAGTTAGGCACTGACCTAACTAAGTTAGCAAGTAATCTAAAAGATCCAGAGAACGTTGGTAAGTTACACGGTATCATGGGCGACTATCTCAAGTTAGATTCTAAAGTAAAGAAAGCAATGTATACATCTATCTTTGCTGCAGATCCTGACCGTAAACCAAATATCATCTTTGACGTAACGTTGAAAGACTTACAGAAGTTAGAGAAGATTACACGTGATGCGTCTAACTTAGGTTATGATAAAAAGAATATCCATATCGTATGGGTAATCAATGATATCGAAGTAGCACAAGCACAGAACAAATCACGTGCGCGTACAGTACCAAGTGAGATCCTTGTAAACACTCACCGAGGTGCAGCAAACACTATGGGCGACATTCTAAACATGGGTAAGTCACTCAAGCGTTATATGGATGGGGATATCGTATTCGCTTTCAATAAAGTAGGTGTGGATGCTAATCTTGCAATTTCTGGTAAAGGTGGTTCTTACATCAAAGACGCAAACTACTTCTACGTCAAAAAACAAGGTAAAGCACCTACATCGGTTGACAAATTAGAAGCTGATATACGTCGTAAGATTTCTGGTTATGTTCCTAAAGGAGTTAACTGGGAATAAAACTTGACTTTTTATGCTATGATTAGTATAATAATGATTCTTAACTAAACAATGGATTACATTATGACTCACATTATTAGAATTACAGATGAACAGATTGATGACCTCGTATACTCGGAACTTGAGTTTCAACGAGAATGTCTTGAACTTCATGAGTATGAATTATACGAAGCTTTCACAAAGGTGATGGAACTTTTCAAAACACCTGAAGTTAAAGAAGAAACTTACATCAATCAACAAACATATATGTACGGCAATTATAATTCTGTTTCTGAACCAAGTGCTGTTAACTATTCATTTCATTTTGGAGTATAAATGACGTATAAAGAAAACCTAGAAAACGAAGTTCGCGCTTTAATGCTAAAATATGGTGCAAGAGTAAAACACGGCAAACCTCGTCTCACTAAGGCGAAACAAAAACGTCTTACTAAGTTATTACAGTACTTAGAAAAAGTCTAATATAATTATCCCACTTCGGTGGGATTTTCTTTGAAGGAGATACAGCTATGAAAAAAAGAACCGAAACTGAAACTGTTGCTGGA
>Ga0209137_1002953_pt1 | contig 14554 bp, 6 predicted proteins | sample SaaInl5LU_22_DNA_FD_184642 | JGI IMG/M metagenome (GOLD analysis project Ga0209137, IMG submission 184642) | Marine microbial communities from expanding oxygen minimum zones in the Saanich Inlet - ESP_105LU_22_DNA (SPAdes) (version 2) | ecosystem: Environmental > Aquatic > Marine > Intertidal... | reverse complement strand
TGGTACATCTTTTTTAGGAACTGGTTCCCATTCTTTGTCCCACTGGTAAACACTTGCTGGTTTTACGTGGCTTTTCCCTGCCAAAACAACTTGATAACCCAACTTTTTCATTCTAGAAGTTACACTTCCTATATGGGGTCTTGTTGCTGTATGATTTGCAAAACATCCATTTTTAACAGGATAATTCCCTGTAAAAACTTGAGATCTACTTGGTGCACAAATGGCTTGAGCTGTAAATGCATTGGTAAATAACATTCCTTCTTTTGCCAACCTATCTACTGCTGTTGTATTTACTTTTTCATTACCATAACAACCATAATCGTACACATCTTGATCATCTGCTAAATAAAATATGATGTTGGGTTTTTCATTCTCATTTGCTTCAAGTTTAGTATTTTTAGATTGTTTTTTATTACTAAAACATTCGGTAAATGCTATACTTATCACTACCAAAAAAGGTAAAATCAAAGACTTTTTATTCATTTCTTAAATTCTATTATTGATACTTTTTTACACCTTCTACTTTAGGGTAAAACACTTTTTCTTTGTTTTTAACCCAAGTTCCTGTTGGTGCATTATTGGTTGCTAACCAAGCTAACATATCTGCATTCATTTGCAATGCGATTTCCATTTCTTTGGATGTAGGATTGTTTAAAATATTTCTTTTTTCTGAAATGTCTTTGGTAATGTTATACATTTCAAACACATCTGTTTCATAAAAATAAAACAACTTAAAATATTCTTCTCCTACTCTTGTTTGAATTAAAGTTGATGGAGAAAAACGTTCATCCATATATCCTGGAAGATGCCAAAACAAATTTTCTCTTGAAATTCTTTTTGCCTCTCCTGTTAAAACTTTGGCAAAAGAAGCTCCATCATATTTTGGCTTGCTTCCATCTTTCTTTTTTAATGTAGCTAAATCAACTCCAGCTAATTCTGCAAAAGTGGGTAGAAAATCGATACAATGTACTGCTTGATTGGTTATCGAATTTTCTTGTATCACATTTGGATATCTGAAAATTAATGGAACTCTAAGACCACCTTCTGTTAAATTTCCTTTTTTACCTTTCAATGGCGTATTTTTAAATAATCCTCCATTATCAGAATAAAATATAAAAATGGTGTTTTCTGTGATGTCATCTTCATAATCTCCATCTCCATTTGGATCTTTCAAAGCATAATTTATTTTCCCTACATTTTGGTCTAACAATTCAATCATAGAAGCATATTCTGCAATTCTTGGTTTTAAGCCGCGGTTCAAATACTTTTCTGTTAAATCTTTTCTGCCAGTAACATCAGAATGAACTGCGTGAAAAGGAATGTATAAAAAGAACGGATTTTCGTTATTTGCTTTTTCTTTGATATAATCTACAGAGAAATCTCCAATTGCATCTGTAAGATGTTTTGGAGTTCCTTTTAAAAGAGACACATCTGCTCTTGATTTATAAGGTTTTAAAATCGTATTAAGGTATTCATTATCATAAGGTTTGGCATATTTATCTACAAATTCTGAATTAAACGTCCATCCTTTTTTATCGGAATTTAGTGCTAAATAGAAAGATTTTGTTCTTTTCCCTTTAATAGGAGCCGCTATAATGTGATGAATATCTGCTGGTAAATCTATACCATAATCACCTTTTAAAGGATGTGGAGTTCCGTGACTTTTACCCACTAATGCTGTTTGATAGCCTTTTGTTTTTAAAACATCAAACATATTGATACCATCTTCTGCAATTACTTTTTTTTGCTTGAAAGGCTCAATAAGTACATTTGGAAATCCTTTGGTTTTTTTGTCTTGTCTTTTTAAAGAGCCCACATTATATACCTGATTATCTACTCCTGTTGCATATTGCCCACTAATTAAAGCTGCTCTTGATGGTGCACAATTTTGGTTGGTATAGGCATTTGTAAAAGACATCCCTTGTGATGCCAATTTATCGATTACAGGTGTTTCATAAATTTTAGAACCGTTATTTCCATTTGTATTTCCTGTGCTTATATCTGTCCAACCTAAATCATCTGCAAATATGAATACAATATTTGGTTTTTTATTATTACTCTCCTTTTTTTGCTCTTTTGATGAGCTACAATTGAACAATGCCAATGTTAAAAAACAGATAATTGATATTTGAGATATTCTCTTCATTTTAATATTACTATACTTTTTATACCCTTTAATTGTATAATAACTTTTTATAAGAATTGTTAAGTTTTAGAATATATATTCCCCTAGAAAATTTAGAAACATCAATTATTGCTTCATTTCCTTTAAGTATTCTAGCTCCATTTAAATTATAAACCTCCCAATTTTCTTTGCTATGATTTTTAATGGTAAATATTCCGTTAGCACTTGGATTTGGATACACAACAAAAGTATTATTTAAAGTTTCATCATTTACAGACAGACTCTCTTGTGTAAAAACTGCTTTTATGTTTAAGTCTGATGTAACAATTATTGATAAGGGGTTTTCTGTACTAACAATATCGCCAGTCCATTCTTTAAACTCCCAACCTTGATCTGCAATTGCATTTAAATCAAATTGTTGACCATTTAAGGCAGTACCACTGCTATAATTTAAAAGACCTTGACCTTCTTTACTAAGATTTATAGCATGGGTAGTTGTATTTATAGGTACAAATTCAATACTATCAAAAATGATACTTCCAGAACTAAAATTATTATAAAATTTAAATTCATTAATTGTGTCAGTCCATAATCCCCAATTTGTTAAATCAAAATCTAAAGTATGCCATTGGTTATCATTAGGTACTGTTTCTTTTTTTCTACCAGACACAAAGGTTGTACCTGGCGCATTTGGTGCCATTTGAAGATCTGGTTTATCGGTACTATTTTTAACTACAATTCTAAGTGTACCATACAAACTAGCATTGATATTTAAATCAGTTATGGCAATCATTGGCCAAGAAACATTTGAAGTAAAAGGCACAGTTAATTTATCATTATCTGTATCAATTGTCATACCTGCTTTAACAGCAGACCAAGCTGAGAAATCTTCAGTAGTCGTCCAAACAAAAGTTGCTGGCGTTATTGCTTCTACAAAGTTAGATTCAGGTCTAAATTCAAATTTATTAAAAGCAAAAGAAGCAATTTCTGTGTTTAAAGTAATTACAGAACCTGATTTTCCGTCAGTTCTTGCAGTAGTTGTAATGCTTTTCCAATCACTATACTCGTGTGGATTTGGATTTACATAGGCATCATATGCAGCTAAACCAGCTTCTGTTAATATTCTATCTGGACTGCCTTTAGCATCAAAACCACTTTTTACATATCCAGATGTGTTTTCTAGGAAATTTTGAAGTTTATTATTGGTTTTATCGTAAGAAATACTTCTATAATATAATGTTGTTCCTTCTGGTAATTCTGACGTAAAAGACAGGTTTATATCCTCTTTTTCTCTATAGTTTAAAGAACTATTATTGTAATTATAGACTAAAACGTCATACTCTGTAACATTCTCTTTTTTAGAAAAAATAGCATCTAAATCATTCGTTGACGTTTTTGGTGTGCCAGAAATGGTTGTAGTATAATGTACTTTATCATTCATTGAATTTAAAATACTAATTCCTGGAGGATCTTGAGAACCGGTTCTATTGCCCCATCTATAAATGAAATCTAAACCTTTATCCTTATTTTTATAATAGATATTAGAAAAATACAATTCTACAATTTCTGCGTGAGAAGTTTCTGCATTAATAAATCCTTTATCATCTGCACCATTCATTGTGGTTACAGTAGCATACTCCATTAAATCAATAATAGCATTGGCATTCCATTCAGGGTGATTTACCAAATCTGCAAATAAATGATCATATTTAATACTCATATTGCGTAAAGTACCACTACCTAAAACCACGTAGTCAGAGACTCCCCAAAAATCATATTGTACATTATTATCTGAACAATATTCTATTAATCCATCTGCAAAAGAAGCAAAAGGTTCTCCTTTGTAATTTAGTACTGAACCATTTTTATATAGAAAATCTGGAGCTCTTGTATGTAAACCAATTACAGCATTTGGTAAAATTGCTCTTACTGCTTGTTCTGTGTTTTCAAAATGTTCTATAAAATCTTGTTTTGTACCAAACCAATGGTCTGGAGTTTCAATTTCTGAGCCTACTCTAAATCGCCAAGACAATACTTTTTCTTCTCCATAGGTAGCTACTAAATGCGACATTAAGGCTTTTATATAATCGTGATACGCTTGCTTGTTTGCTGGAGGCAAAGAATTTCCATAAATGGATATTTGCTCATCTTCTCTAAAATTAACGTTATCCCTAGTCCCTGTTGGAATAAAAGTATATCCGTGTTGAAAAGCCCAAGGTGGTTGGTCTAATACAATTTGATGAATTTCTGTTTGAGAGTTGATAATTTTATCTAATCGATCTGTTAAACGCTCAAATTTATAAACATACACATTATTGATAGAATCATACAAACAGGTATCAAAATCTAAATCTTTTAAATTTTTTCCATTAACGGTTTTTTTAATTCCGCCAATCATTCTAACGATATTCATTTTAATTCCTGGACGAATATTAGAACCATTTGTTGGACTTATTCGATTTGCTATAGACCAAATATTATGTAAAGGTTGATTCTTTTTAGTTTCGTCAGTAAAATCTGTTGATAAATTTACTTGTGCATTTATTTGAAACAAGCTAAAAACACTTATTATTAAAGTTAAACTGTATTTCGTAATTTCTCTCGAAAACATATATTTTAATTTACTATTAAAAATCCTGTTATAATATTTGTCAAGTTAGTTTAATTTTCAGTTGTAAGTATCCTGCAATGTACTGAGTATATTTTAAGGAGAGGATATGAATTAGGAAACTACTTTTCACCAATTGCTAAGTTGAATTTTTATTCTAAAATGGTTTCTTAATTTTCACAAATCTATGCTTCTTTTTTCAAGATTACTTTTCATAGCAGCCTCAATTACTTTAATAACATTTAAGCCAACATTACAAATGGAATAAGTGCTAATTTTTTCATTTTAACTTAATCTTTTAATTATTACAAAATTAAAACACGATAAATCTCATTTCTTTTATCAATACTCGTATTTATTTAGTTCCATTTACAAGCTTTTTCTGATTTACAAAATAAGGTTGGAATTTATAATTAGAACTTTCATCCCATTTTGAATTCACTTCAGGTAAAAGTGCTTTCATTTTTTCGATTTGAGCTTTGTATTTTGGATTTTTAGCTTCATTATTCCATTCGTTCGGATCGATGCTATGGTCATAAAACTCTTCTCCTCCATCTTCATAACGAATATATCTAAAACCGTCTACTTTGACTGCATGATTGCTCATACCAAAAGTAGTTAATGCATAAGAATCCTCAATTTCTGTATCATTTCGCATCATATTTACCAAACTTATACCTTCATTTCTATTGTAAGCAGGTAAACCACTTAACTCTAATAAAGTCGGATAAATAGATAACATTTCTACAGGAGTATCAATTTTTTTCCCTTTAGGCAAGTTTGGTGCTGCGAATAGTAATGGTGCTTTTGTTGCAGTTTCCCAAAGTGCGTGTTTTGCAAAAGTGCCTTTTTCTCCTAATCTGTATCCGTGGTCAGACCATAAAACAATAATGGTATTGTCTGCATATTTGCTACTTTCTAGAGCATCTAAAACTCTACCTAATTCATAATCTACATAACTGATACACGCCAAATAAGCTTGCACAATCTTTTCCCATTCGCCACTTTCTTTTGCCCATTCTGTAGAGGGCATCATTGGTAAGTCATTAATTTGCAAACCGATATTTGGAATGTCATTTAAATCATCTGACTTATAAGGTGGCGTTTGAATATCTTCTAAAGGATATAAATCAAACCATTTTTGAGGCACATACAAAGGCACGTGTACACGAAGAAAACCTAAGCCCATAAAGAATGGTTTCTCATATTTTCTTTGTAAACGTTCCACCACCCAATTTACAGATTGATGATCTGGCATTAAGGTATCGTTTTTTGGAAAAGCACCCCAATCTGTACTGGTTCTACCATATTTCTCTTTTTTAGATTTTGATGTTCCAAAACCATCCCAAACAAAACGTTTTTTAGGATAAGGACCAAAGCCTTTTACGCGACCACCAGATTCATTAAAAACACTATCAGGTGCGTGAATGTGAAATAATTTCCCAATCCCCATAGTGTGATAGCCATTTTGCTCAAAATATTCTGGTAAAAACGTGATGTCTTTTGTAGCTTGATTTTCTGGTCTTCTTATTTGATTATCTGGCGTCATTCCATAAATACCACTAGTTGATGGACGTAAACCTGTCATTAAAGAAGCTCTTGAAGGTCCACAAAGAGGCGCTTGAACGTGTGCGTTTGTAAAGGTAACTCCCATTTTTGCCAATCGATCAAAATTAGGCGTTTTTACATTTGAAAAATTTTGAATTGGACTAATCCAATTGTTTAAATCGTCAACAGCAATAAAAAGCACATTAGGCTTAGATGATTTTAATTCTTCATTATTTTTAGATTTACATGAACTTGTAAGTAAAGTTACTGCAATCCACAAGAACCATATTTTTTTCATAATCTATTCTGCTCTAAATTCCTTAATTTTTAGCAGTAAATCTTTAACGATTTCTGGATTACTTGCTGCAATGTTATTTTTCTCGAAAGGATCTTCATCAATATGAAACAATTGCACCACTTCGTTTTTCTTTCTTACAGGATCTGGAAGGATGATTTTATAAGGAGGAAAAATGGCCATATTATAATACATACTGTTTTCTATGGTATCAAAATCATGCGCATATACTTCTCCAAAAATCCCTTTACGTTCGTGTATTGCTTTTTCATTTAAAACACTTACTCCAGGTAAATTTTCTGGTTTTTCAACACCTAAAATATCCAATACTGTTGGTACCATATCTATACTACTTGTAATGGTTTTATCATCCATTTTAGGAGTTATTTTCCCTTTCCATTTGTACATAATTGGAGTACGAATTCCCATATCGTAAGGTGCACGTTTAGAATGACTTAAATATCCACTTTTTTCTGGGTTTTGTGCCCATCCATTATCGCAAACATATACGAATAAAGTGTTTTCAGTTAAGCCTTTTTCTTCAAACATTTCAAATAGCTGTCCGCAAGTTTCATCAAACCATTCTATCATAGCCCAATATTTTGCTAGATGTTCAGAGTCTGTTTTCTTTTTATACTTCTCGAATAAATGTTGTGGTGGGTTATGAGGCCTATGTGGTAAAAATGGAGCGTACCATAAGAAGAAAGGTTTTTTTTCTTTTAGAGCTAAATCTACATAACTATTAATGGTATCTAATCCATTTCTACCAATGGTTAATCCAAAATCTCCATGTCTTCCACCTTTTTTAGGGTCTCCATGTGTCATCCCATAATCAAAACCACCAATTTTATGATTTCCATGCCACCATTTTCCTGTCTGGAAAGATAAATATCCTTTTTTCTTTAACATATCTGGCAAAGTCGTCTGCTTTTCAAAAGCTGCAATGATAGGTTTATAGGCTTGTGCTCTATTTTTCTTTCTTTGTTCTATATCCTTTACACGTTCGTAAACCTTATCATTTCCAAGAATTCCATGATCTTTGGGGTATAAACCTGTAATAATTGTTGCCAATGACGGCGAACATAAAGGTGTGGGCACATAACTTCTTGTAAAAGTTAAACTCTCTGAAGCGAATTTATCTAAACGTGGAGTTTCGATATTTTTATCACCCATAAAACTATAATCTGTCCAAGATTGATCGTCTGAAAGTATGAATACAATATTGGGCTGATTTTCAGTTTTTGCAGACACACTTTCTGTCTCTTTTTTAGTTCCTTTCCCGCAAGAAACTATAATGCATATTGCAAATATTCCTAAAGCTAATTTTTTAATCATTTTCATTTTATTTGGTTTATTAGTTGTTGACTTTTTTTATGAAAGTTTTTTCTAGTATCGTTTCTTTTTTATTTCGTTTGATAGGGCCATTATCTCCAATAAGATACATTTTTCTAAATTCTGAACCTTTTTCTTTTTGCCCAACAATCATTCTTGCATCTGGATGTGGATTATCGATAAGTGCAGATATTATAAACCCAGAGTTTTCTCTACTTAAAAAAACTTTGTTCTTTTTAAACGATGCTCCTCCATCAAAACTATCCCATCTGCTTATTTCTACAACATCTTCATTAGCTTCACTTTCTAAATAAATACTAACTTCATTTGCTGATGTTACTTCCAAATCTCCATTTCCTCTAGGTAAATCAGTATTCTTGCTTTTCAACCACTGTTGCCCATTCCATCTATAGTGTTGTAATCGTTTAGGTCCACTTTTTTTTGCATCAATATCTGACCCAACCAATACAATAACTTGCGGATTTCCATTTGAATCTACATCTGTTACTCCTTGAAAAGTCCAATCGTTTGGTATTAAATTTACCAACGCTTTTTCGTCTGCCATTTCCTTAGTTAGAGGCATTTCTAAAAGTTCATTTTTAACATTTTTTAACGCTTCTGTTTTGGTATCAAAAACCATATAATACAAATTATGTCTTTCTGGAATATGGCCTCTTTTATCTTGTCTATTTTTATTATCTCTACAAATATGATAATCGAAAGCAACAATTATTTCGTCTCCATTTCCTTTACTTACCCAAGGATACCAAGAATCTTCAGCTTCAATTTCTGTTCTTCTTTTATGTTTTAAAAACGAAACAGGTTCTCCAAATGATTTACCATTATCTGTTGATTTTTGATACACCCAATTGCTTCTATGTGCTCCATGCCTATAAAATAAATAGATGTCTCCATTATCCATTTTTACAAATTGACTGTAAGTACCAAAAAGAGAAATATTATCTAGAGTTTCCCAAGCAGAAATATCTAATGGTTTTTTAGAAACTGCGTGTAAATTTTTTCCATAATGATGATTTCCTAAAGGATTATTACCATCTTTTGAAGTTCCTCCATGACCTCCAAAAGCAATATGCAAATAATCATCTTTATCAATAAGAATGGCAGGTTTACCATGATTATCTATATTTTTTTTACGATTTGGGTCTTTTCCCATTTGGCTAACACCAGCTTTAAATGGTCCTTTCCATTCTTTAGTTGTGTGGTTATATGAGGCTACATAAGGATCTTCTAATGCGCCTTGATAAGCAACATAGGTAACACCTTTATGATACACTCCAGATGGATGTTGCACTAAAGCAACAGCATTACCCAAACCATTGTCTGCAAAATAGCCAACTTCTGTTTCTAAATTTACTTTTTTACTAGCATTACATCCCAATAATAAAAGGCATAAACCTATTTTGAGTATAGTTTGTTTTTTTATCATTATTCTATTTTTGTTATTCTATGAATGTTCATTTTCACAGGACCTAAAAGACCTGAAATGAATAAATTATCATCTTTATTCCAATGTTTCCAAGATGAGAATGTACTTCTTTCACTTGATCGTTTAGTATTATTTAATAACCAATTTGGTAAGACTTTAATTTTATTCCCTTTGCGTTTATAATCTAAAGGGAGTTTTTCATCACCAATTAATCGATTTGGCCACAAATTGGTAACTTTAATTTCTAAAATATTCTTTCCCTTTTTTACAAAATCATCAACATTTATTCTAAAAGGTGCTTTCCATAAGGTGGAAACATTTTTACCATTAATTATTACTTCTGCAATTACTGAAACACTTCCTAAATCTAGTTCTATGTTTTTATCAGATTGCAATACATCATCAGATAGAACAAATTCTTTTGTGTAAGTTGCTGTTCCTGAAAAATGTTTGATAAAGTCCTCTGAAATATTTGACCAAGACATTAATTTATCAAACTTTTTATTGATGTTTTTATTCGATTTTAATGGAAAACTGACATCCCAAGGACCTTCTAGTTCTATTGATTTTGGAACAGTTTTAACTTCGATACTTTTTGTTTCTCCTGTTGCTTTAGTATATGTTATTTTACCTTTATGAGGTGTTACCCATTTGATAACATCATCCTTATATATTAATGTTGGTTTCGTTTTATCTTTTGATAAATTTAAAACCTGACCTTTTGGAACAATTATGATTCGTTCTTCTCCTTCAGTTACATATGTAATTTTCAGTGCTGTTTTATCGCCTTCAGGAATTGCATCGTTTATTAATTTATTAGAAACTGGAATGTTAAAATTATTAGAAGCAATCTGTTTTTGAATGTATTGAGTAACATCGTAGGTTTTATACTTTTTAGGTACACCTTTGGTTTCAGCTTTAAATTTTCCAAAAACACCTTTTAACACTTTTAGTTCTTGATTACCTGCCTCAATTAAAATATGTTCGCGTTCTTCTGCAACTAATTTCTTTTTAGTTTCACCAATTTGATATTCCATTCTGAATTCCTTTTTGTATCCCATTGCAGGATCGCAATCGCAAAAAGCACGAGACATCTTAAATTCTAATGTCCCATTATCTATAGCTTCATTTATTTTGTCAGTAATATCAACTAAACCTTCTTGTAAAAATGTACCATATTCTGCTTTTATAATTTTCAAATTAGAAAGTGGTTCTGCTTTTGGTTGATCTAATTCCATTTTAGCAGTAACCAAATGTAGTGGGTTTGCAGTTTTTTTAAAGACGACAAAAACAGATTCTTCTGATTCTAATTGTAAAGGGACAGTTGTAGTACCATCTTCATTTTCTTTAAAAACGACAGCATCTAGTATAGTTCCTTTTTCTGAATTCCACAATTCGGGTTGTTTTCCAGTAACTCTAAATCTTGCTGTAATTCCTCTTGCTTCTTTTCTGGCATTCGCTATAAAATAAATATCAGCATCATCTGTTTTTCTGTGTATGAAACTCAGATCAGATGCATCTCCAACTTCGACTTTAAAATCTGGAGTTTTTTCACTTAAAACGGTTTCAATTGAAATGTCTTTTACTAAACCAAAAGTCCATAATTCTTCAACTTGTTTTTTAACGATATCATCACTATTTGGATAATTGGTTAAACTTGGAGATTGTAAAGGCTTTTTACCTATCACTTTTGCGCCTCCATCTACTAATTCTTTTACTTTTTGTAATGTTTCTGGTTTTATAAAATCAGATTCTGGCAAGATCAAAATTTTATAAGTATTTCCAATAGAGGAATAAATCGTTCCGTTTTTAACGGTTAAATCTTTTAATTTATTTGAACCAATTAAATCATAATCAAAACCCATTGCTTTAATTTCTGGTTTTATAAAACCAATATTGGGTGATGATTCTCCTGTAAAAACTAAAACATCAGCTACATTTTTACCTTGCTGCAACAAATACTGAGAACGTGCTAAATAATCCATATAACCTTTGCTTTGCAGCCACCAAGTATTTAATCGATTAAAATCAAAACCGTGATAACTTAACGCTAAACCTGGTGCAACATCCCAAGGTTGATGTACATAGGTATGAAAAATAAAACGTGTAATTCCTTGCGCCCAAGCTTGGTCTCCAATTGACTTGATATTTGCTGGATGTTTGTCCCAACCACCAATTCCGGTAAAAGATTCTGCACCAACAATTGCACTTCCGTTTAAATGCGCTATGGAAGACACAAACTTTGGCGAATCGAAAAACGGATAACCACCGCTCCAAAACTCGCACATTACAATATCTCCAGTTGCACCCACTTGCATATTATCGAAAGGACCCCAATACGGTTCTACTGAAAATTTCATTCCATTTTTATGACATAATTCTGCAAAATGAGCGTAATAGTTTTCGGCGATTAAATCGCCAATAGTTCTTCTAAAATCCCATAAAAAACGTTCAGAAACTTCGCCACTTTCTACATAATATCCAGCTAAAGTTGGTAAAAACGAAGTCAAATCGTAACCCCTTAAATTCTCAAATTGTGTCTCAAAACCTGTGGTCCAATTGGTAGTTTCCACCTCGTAACTGTCAATTAAACAATTATTTACAGTGGTTCCTATTAAATCTCCAAGTTTGTCTATTATTGGCTGAACTCCTCCTTTCCAGTAGGCGTCTACTGCAGTTTTACTCATTTTATCTACTTCTAAGCCTTTGGCTTCTGGTGGTGCAGGACGATTTGTTGTACCAATTGGCGTGTGTCCAAATCGTAAAAGAATCCAATCGCCTTCTGGAGCATTCCATTCTAAAACTCCATCTTTGGAGAACTTATCTGATAAATCGACAACTTTTTCTTTTGAAACTACTGAATTTTTAGCAATATCTTTAGTGTCTGGTAACAAATGATTACGAACACGTTCTGACAATATTTTATAATCTAAACCATCTATTTTTTTTGTTTGTTTTGGTTTTGGAAATGCCAAAACTGCAATATCTTTATAATAGTCAAATTTAGTTTTTGGTCTTGGTAAAGCTTGTTTAATTGCTTTTCCGCCTTCAACTATAAGTTCACTAAAAACGACAGTTTGCATCGCGTTTTCCTCTGTAACCCAAGGACCACCAGAAGACGACCAACCTGCACTATTATGAAAAGCCAATTCTAAATCTAAACGTTTGGCTTCTTCCGCAGAAAACTTGAATAAATCTAACCATTCTTCACTCAAATATTTAACAGAACCTTTTGGAAACCCTAAATGCACATTGAATAATTGGGCTTCTTGAATGCCAACTGCTTTCATCGCTTCCAAATCTTTTGTAATTCCAGATTTAGAAACGTTTCCGCTAATCCAATGCCACCAAGTTCTTGCTTTGGCTTCGTTTGGCGGATTTTTAAATCCTTTTTCCAAAGTAATAGATTGCTTTTCGTTTTCTGAAGATTGATTATTGCAAGCGAAATACAGAAACAGTAAAATTAAAACAGCTATATTTTTCATTAATTATTTTCTCTTTATAATTCTTGATATTGAAATGATGACAGGACCTAACAATCCAGACGGCATTAATTTATCAGTTGATTTTTGAAAAGAATAGGCACTAAATGTACTTCTTGGTCCTTCTGGAAGTGGTTGATTATCTCTAAACCACTTTGGCATTTTCTTGAACTTGCCTCTAAATTCAGAATCTCCAAAACCTGGACTTCCTCTTTTTACATGATATCCTGTTTGGTTGGGTAATTTTTCATCACCAATTAAGCGATTTGTCCATTGATTGGTTACTTGCACTTCTAAAGTATTTTCGCCTTCTTTTAAAGCATTTGTAACATTTAATTGATGAGGTGCCAACCAACTTACACCAATTTCTTTTCCGTTTACAACTACTTTTGCAATCACATTTACTTCGCCTAAATTGATTTGAAATTGTCGGTCGCTTTGCAACATACCTTTTTCAATATTAAAAGTTGTTTTATAAATTGCTGTACCTGAATAATGTTTTATTTGTTCAGTTTCGTGTGTTGTCCAATCGAATAATTTATCTGTTTTTATGGTTCCTTTGTAAAAGTCTTGTTCTCTAAAATTGATTTCCCAATTGCCTTTTATTTCCATAGGACTTGGAATATCATTTACATTAATAGTCCAGTTTTCTGAATCATTTACAATTGCACTGTAATTTCCGTTTTCATAAACTTCAACTTCTAAATTATTGTCTTTATCTAAACCAAATGATGGTTTTGGCAACGTATTATATTCATCATAATTAACTTTAGGGAGTTTCTTTTTTACATCTCTAAATACCACAAAAACCGATTCTTGTGGATGCATTTTAATAGCAATATCTGTTCTTCCGTTTTTAGTAGTGTATTCTACTAATTTGGTAATTTCTCCTGTTTCTGCATTCCATAATTGAGGTACTTTTCCTTCAATTAAAAAACTACAGTTTAGCTTTTCTGTTTCAGTTAAATTGTGATTGTACACAAAATAAATATCTTCATTTTCAGTGCGTCTGTGATAATAATTAAAATCAGGTTGCCCTTCAACAATCAAATCTTTTTGAATATTATTTTTAGCTAAAATTTCTTCCCATTTACCTGTGCTAAACGTTTTTTTACTCGACCAAATTTCATTTACCAAAGTATCAAACTCGGTTTGCATTTCTTTGGTAACCAAATATCCTCCTATTTTTTTAGGCTTTTTCCCCACAATTAAAGCCCCTTGTTGTGAAAGTTTATGAATTCCTCTTAAAGTTTCTAGATTGATGATATCGTTTTTCTGCAAAGACAAAGCGTTATAGGTAACACCATTTGGTAATTTTAATTTTCCATTTTCAACTTTTAAACGGTTGATAATCACATCAGCATTTACACAATCGTATTTATAGGCAGCAGGCAATTTAGGTCGCATTTGATTGGCGTGTATCACGTGACTTGGAGCTCTATCACCCACAAAAACCAACACATCCAAAACAGGATTTCCTTGACGTAACATATAAGAACCTCTTGCCAAATAATTGAACCATTCAGGTCCTGCATTATCCCACCAAGTTTGTGTACGATCGATGTGAGAACCTACAAAACTCATACTCATACCTGGTTTTACGTGCGTATTCGACTGATGTGCAAAACGATGAAACATATATTCGTTAATTCCATTTGTCCATTCGTAATCGCCTTTTTGTTTTGCTAACGCAGGATGAAAACCCCAATTGAGTTTG
>Ga0209137_1002946_pt1 | contig 14566 bp, 13 predicted proteins | sample SaaInl5LU_22_DNA_FD_184642 | JGI IMG/M metagenome (GOLD analysis project Ga0209137, IMG submission 184642) | Marine microbial communities from expanding oxygen minimum zones in the Saanich Inlet - ESP_105LU_22_DNA (SPAdes) (version 2) | ecosystem: Environmental > Aquatic > Marine > Intertidal... | reverse complement strand
CCGATAGGGCTTCTTTCGCAGAAAGTCTATTCATATCGCGAACAAACTCCATGGTCTCTGGACCAATTTCACCGCCTGGACCACTCAAGAAACTCCAGCCATAGATATCGTCAACATATCCGTTGCCGTCATTATCCACTCCATCGTCAGCAATTTCACCCTTATTCACCCAAAGCACGTCCTTCAAATCTTCGTGCGTGATATCCGTGCCTCCGTCAATAACGGCTACTGTAACGGTTTGAATAATCTTGTAAGGCACCAATTCTTTGTAGGCGCGCTCTGAACTAATCCCGTTAATATTGTCGTTATCTGGACATTTGTGAAACCTGCTTTGTTCAACTGAAAGCGAGTCTTGGGCATGTACAAAAGTCAAGGGAAGTGCCGCTGCCAGGAGCAGCGCGGTTAGGTTGCTTTTCATTTTATTCGAGTAAATAGTAGCCTGAAGATAACAATATCTAAAACCATACTGCTTGACATATCGGATTTAAAATGATTTTGTGTTTGATAGCTTTGCTATTAACTTTGCGTGCAAAACACCTATGGATTATTCTCTTGTTTTACACAATTTACTATCACCCCCAATTCTCTTTTATTCTCTAGGAATGGGGGCTTTTCTTTTACGTTCAGACCTAGAAATACCGTCTACCCTAGGAAAGCTATTTTCACTTTATTTGTTAATGGCTATTGGCCTAAAAGGAGGCTTTTCCATTCAACAATCCACTCTAGATGGCACGATGATAAAAACTTTAGCGGCTTCAATTTTAGTAGCGGCATCCACGCCGTTTCTCGCGTTTTATTTGCTTCGAGCTCGATTAGGGGCTTATGATGCCGCCGCTATAGCGGCTACTTATGGATCCATAAGCGCTGTCACTTTCATCACCGCTATTTCATTTTTAGAAAAATTAGGTACTGAATATGACGGTTATATGATTGCCGCGATGGCATTAATGGAGAGCCCGGCTATTATTGTCGGCGTTTTTTTAGCAAATCGCCACTCGAAATCAACAGCTTCGGTCGAATGGAAAGGCTTGCTGCAAGAGGCCTTACTAAACGGTTCTGTGGTACTGATACTAGGCTCTTTGCTAATTGGATATCTCGCCGACACCGAATATCAGGCAGCGCTTAAGCCATTTACCTCCGATCTCTTTAAAGGTTTCTTGTGCTTTTTTCTTTTAGACATGGGTTTAGCCTCGGCAAGAAGAATTCGTATTTTACGTAAATCTGCTCGCATAGCCCTTACATTTGGAATTGGTTTTGCTCTTTTTACAGGTCTCGCTGGAATTGCTTTTGCCTATTTACTTAACCTATCACAAGGCAATGCTCTATTGTTTGCCTTACTATGTGGATCAGCAAGCTACATTGCTGTTCCCGCAGCCATGAGAATAGCCGTCCCCCAAGCAAATGCCAGCTTATACGTTCCAATGTCGCTAACCATTACTTTTCCATTCAATATAATCCTTGGTATTCCTCTTTACTATTATCTAATATCAATAATCTGGTAAATCATGACAACCGTAGATAAAATCGAATTAATTATTCCCAGTGCATACGCTCAACATAGACTAATATCCAAATTAGATGAATGGGGTATTAATGGTTATAGTATAATCAAAGAGGCCATTGGCAAAGGACGTTCGGGCATTCAACAAGGCGATTTACCTGCGGATGTCGGAAGAAGCTGGTATATCATAATCGCAAGCGAAACATCACGTACCAAATTAATAGTGGAAGAATTTCGACCTATTATTTCGCGATACGGCGGTATCTGTCTAGTTACAAGCGTAAATATGCTGATAAAAGACGCTAATTCCGAGGACCGCTATTAAGAGCCAGCGCCTTCAAGCAAGCTTGGGGGTTCCGTCCGACTAGGATTGCACACCTTGCTGCGCAACGTGCGCGGTCCTGGGCGTCGGGAGATATTGTCCTCTCAGACAAGCCACGCGCGCTTGCCGCGTGCTGGTCTTTTTTCTTTCCCCACACCCCTTCAAGCAAGCTTGGGGACGGGCAAGAAAAAAGCCCCGCACTATCGTGCGAGGCTTTCTCTGAGTTATCCGACTAGGACTCGAACCTAGAATGACGGTACCAAAAACCGTAGTGTTGCCATTACACCATCGGACAATTCTCCCTTTTGGGTTGGCAAATATACTCCAAATGGCAAAACACAAAAAAGAGTTCGCGAAAAATTTCACGGTTTAACAATAGGTTTGCTCCGTGGGGGCGGGGATTTTCTTATTTTCGAACCGTTTAGAACGCTAGAACACCTAACATCTAGCAAAAAGCACGCTATCAGTGAATTACAAAAAACTAAATAACATCGTTGGCTGGACGGTTTTTGCCATCGCCACCATTACGTATTTCATGACCATCGAACCTACGACCAGTTTCTGGGATTGTGGGGAATATATCGCGACTTCGGTGAAGCTTCAAGTGGGTCACCCACCGGGCGCACCGTTTTTTCAGTTGATGGGGAACCTCTTCGGCCAATTCGCCGGTGAGGCAGAAAACCAAGCACTCATGGTCAACGCTTTGAGCGCCTTGAGTTCTTCCTTTAGTATCCTTTTCTTGTTTTGGACCATCACCGCGCTTGGGGTGAAACTTCTAGGCGGTAAGGATAAAATTGATGGTGCCGCTACGGTTGCTGTATTGGGTGCGGGCGCTGTTGGTGCATTGGCCTACACGTTCTCAGATAGTTTCTGGTTCTCCGCCGTAGAGGGTGAGGTGTATGCGATGAGTTCATTCTTCACCGCTGCTGCTTTCTGGGCCGTATTAAAATGGGAACAGGCTGTAGATGAAGACCCACACGCGAACAAATGGCTCCTGCTTATCGCTTACTTAGTAGGTCTTTCTGTTGGGGTGCACATCCTCGTGTTCCTGACCATTCCTGCTATTGGAATGATTTATTACTTTAAAAAATTCCCAAACACCACTCGCAACGGATTTATCATTGCTAATGGCGCGAGTATTCTCGTTTTGGCTTTAGTTTTCGCCTTTATTATTCCTATGGTTTTGAAGTTGTTCGGAGCCTTGGAAATCACCTTCGTAAACAGCTTGAACCTGCCGTTCCACTCTGGAACAATTGCTGCTTCGCTGATTCTTATTGCCGCCATGACCTTTGGGATTGTTTGGACGAAAAAGACGAACAGACCATTAGCACAACAAGCTGTGATTGCAGTTATGTTGATTGTTATGGGGTATTCCACATTCATCATTTTAGCGGTGCGCTCGAATGCAAATACGCCCATTGATGAGAATAACCCTGAGGACGCCATGTCCTTATTGGCCTACTACAATCGCGAACAATACGGAGATTGGCCCATTCTATACGGAAAGAGTTTTAACGCCCCGTACGATAGAAACAAGCCTTTTGGAGACGGCAATCCAGTATACCAGCGTGGTTTTGCTGTGTTGAAAGGCAATAAGCAAGTGGCCGCGTTTAAATTGGAAAGCGAAGCACTTGCCTATGTGGAGGAAAAAGGAGGCAACCTTGAGATTGACGGTAAATATCTACTGACCGACGATAAAAAGGCAAGCGTTCCTAATTATGATCCAAAATATCAAGGGTTCTTCCCGAGAATTTGGAACGATGATCCGCAATACAAGCAGAACTACATCAACATCATGAACATTAAGGATCCGGATGCGCCCATCACTTTTGCGCAACACGTTCGTTTCTTCTTCGAATACCAGATAGGTAAGATGTGGTGGCGCTATTTCATGTGGAACTATTCTGGCCGTCAGAACGATGAGCAGCATCGTTACGAATTGACAAAAGGGAATTGGATTACGGGTATCTCATTCCTCGATAGTATCCGACTAGGAGACCAAAGCAACCTTCCAGAGCATTGGAAGAACGACCCTTCGCGCAACACCTATTTCATGTTGCCTTTCCTCTTAGGGATTTTTGGGCTCTATTACCAATACAAGAAAAACAATAAAGACGCTTGGGCAGTCACGCTCTTCTTCTTGCTTACAGGTATTGCCATCGTTGTCTACACCAATCACAAGCCGTTTGAACCGCGCGAGCGTGATTACGCTTTTGTTGGTTCCTTCTATGCCTATGCCATATGGATCGGTTTAGGCGCCCTGGGTCTATGGGATACACTTCGTACGAAGATGAGCCCGCAAGTGGCCTCTTACCTCGTTGTGGGTGTGACTCTTCTTGCAGTGCCTGTGCGTATGGCCGCTGAAAACTGGGACGACCACGACCGCAGCAACCGTTACACGGCACGTGATATCGCTAAAGCATATCTGGACAGTTGTGACCCTAATGCCATTCTGTTTACTAACGGTGATAACGACACCTTCCCGTTGTGGTATGTACAAGAAGTTGAAGGATACAGAACGGATGTTCGCATCGTCAACCTCAGCTTGTTGAACACAGACTGGTATATCGACCAGCAGCGCAGAAAGTCCTACGACGGTGAAGCCGTTCCATTCAGTTTTAAATGGCACGAATATGTTCAGGGAACACGCGATGTGTTGTACTACCGTGATCTTGGCGTAAAAGGCCGTTGGGATGTTAAAGATTTCATCCAATTCAGCAAACGCGACGATTCACAAGTTAAATTCAAGACGGGTGGCGGTAAGGAATTGCCTCTGTTCCCTCAGAAAAACTTCAGAATCAATATTGATAAAGAAGCGGTCTATGCAAACGGTGTTGTTGATATCGCAGACAGCGCAGCCGTTTTAGATTATATCGATTGGGATTGGAAGTCCAACGTGATGACCAAACGCGATTTAATGGTTGTTGACCTTATAGCCAATAACAATTGGGAGCGCCCGATCTACTTCTCTATCACTGTTGGGAACAGTCCGAAAGCGTATTTCTGGTTGAACGACTACTTCCGCCTTGAAGGAATGGCCTACCGATTCGTCCCTGTAAAATACGAGAGTGGTACCGGTATCGATTACGGTAAAGTAGATACTGAAATCATGTACGACAATCTACTGTCGAAATTCAGCTACGGGAATATGGAACTTCCTGAGGTATATCTCGATGAAACCAACCGTCGTTTGAGCTACAACCTACGCACAATATTCGGACGCCTTGCCAATGAATTTATTGTTGAAGGAGAAAACGAAAAAGCGGTCGAGGTGCTGGACTTTGCAATGGAGAAAATGCCTACTGAGAAGTTCGGCTACAACTACTTTGTCTTTGGCATCATTGACTCATACTACAAAGCAGGAGCTACGGATAAAGCACGTGCGTTGACTAATGCATTTGCAGATCATTTGGACGCAGAATTGGACTACTTCAGTAGCTTCGACAGAGAGGACCGTAAACGTGCAGCGAACGAATGGCGAACGAACCTACAGTTCTATCAAATGCTCTTGCAAAACGTTCAAGTACACGATCAGGACAGTGTTCAAGAGTTTTACCAACGCTTCCAGCTTGCGGCACAGCCGTTTGGTAACGGCCGCGGATAAGACCTATACTTGCTCATTACAACGCCCTTCGCCTTCTGGCGAGGGGCGTTTTTTTTAACCAAAGTCCAGTTGCATCCGCTTGATGCGCTGCGCCAAGCTTTCATTTCCCATGGTCTCACGAAGACGGTCGACTAAAATGGGGAAACTAAGCGGGGACGGTTGGTTCAGGTGCCGCAGCACGGTTTCCTGCGTGGCGATTCGATCCAGTGCAGCGCGCATACGGGCTTCTTCAAGTTGGAACTCATGAACCTCCTCGTATGCCTGGCGTAACAGAAGATTGTCCGGCTCATAATCCTTAAACACCTCGTACATCAGTTTGGTCGAACTGACCAATTGTTTCGTGCTCATGTTTTTACCTGGATACCCCGTGAATATCAACCCTGAGATCTGTGCTATATCACGAAATCTCCGTTGCATCATCTCACTCTCATTGAGACTACTTACTAAATCTTCACGAAGCGCGGTCGACGAAAATATATCGCTATCTAGTGCATCTTGTATAGGAATAGGCTGATCAGATAAAAGCTCGAAGCCGTAGTCGTTCATTGCAATAGAAAAGGTCTGTGGACCAAAAAGACCTAGGCGGTAAGCTAGTAAAGAGGCCATTCCCTCATGCACCAACCGCCCTTCGAAAGGATAAACAAACAAATGATACCCTTCTTTATCTTCTAGATATTCAATCAGGAATTGGGCATTCGTTGGCACCATACTCCGCTCTTTCTGTAGGCGGATAATGGGTTGTATTAAGGCCAATTCTGGATCCTCAAAGGTCTGCGCCGTAGCGGCCTCTTCTAATTTCTCACGTAAAAAATGACCCAGTTCCGCACTCAGTGGCATTCGACCTCCCATGTAGCTGGGTACTGTTCCGGTGGTTGCCTTGGATAGGCGAACCGTGGCTTCGACGCCGCGGAATCGGACCAATTCTAAACATCGGCCCGCAAACCAAAAACTATCTCCAGGCATCAATTTCGATATGAAATACTCCTCCACGTGGCCCAGGAAACTACCTTTCTGCAGTTTTACCTTCACCATCATCGAACTAACGATGGTTCCGATGTTGAACTTGTGCCGCATGGCTACCTTTCTAGAAACGACCTTATACACTCCGTCTTCCTTTACCACCTTATGGTAGTCGTCATAGGCCGCTAAGCTCTGACCGCCGCGTACAATAAAGTCTAGACACCAATGCCATTCCTCATCTGAAATGCTAAAATAACTGGTCGTCGAACGGACTTCTGATAACAATGCCTCAGATTCAAATCCGTCACTTACCGCCAAGGTAACCATGTACTGAATGAGCACGTCTAGACTTCGCAAATACGGAATGCGGTCTTCATTCGTATTTTGATCTATGGCCTTGCGTAAGGCAGCACATTCGAGGAGCTCTAAGCTGTGTGTAGGCACAAAATGAATCGTACTCGTTGCACCTGGACGGTGACCTGAGCGACCAGCGCGTTGCACAAACCTACTCACTCCTTTTGGAGAACCTATCTGAACGACACAATCTACCGGACGAAAATCCACCCCTAAATCCAGAGATGAGGTACATACCACGGCCTTCAAGTTTCCGTCGTACAGCGCTTCCTCTACCCAATTGCGCACCTCCTTCGATATAGCGCTGTGGTGCATTGCAATAATGCCCGCCAAAGAAGGGTCAACCTCTAATATTTTTTGGTACCAAATCTCCGCTTGAGCTCGGGTATTGGTGAAAATAAGCGTGCTCTGGTTTTCATGAATAAGTGGAACCACCTTTTCAATCAGGCGTATGCCCAGGTGTCCCGCCCATGGCAAGGTTTCTACTTCGTCCGGCAATACCGGTTCGACAACCAGGGATTTCGTGAGATTCGCCTTTATTAATCGGGCCGATTCCGTGCTGTCCACCCCCATCAGCACCTCCATGCTTTCGTCCATATTGCCTATGGTCGCGCTGATGCCCCACGTTTTAAGAGCAGGGCGTAATTTTCTGAATTTTGAAAGGAAAAGCTCACACTGTACGGCACGCTTACTCCCCATGAGCTCGTGCCATTCGTCAATAACCACCGTGTCTAAATTGCGAAACAGCTTCGCATAGCCCTTGTTTGATAACATCACATGAATACTCTCCGGAGTGGTGATCAAAACCTGAGGTAGTTTCGTTTTCTGTGCCTGCTTTACTTTTTGTGAGGTGTCGCCGGTGCGGGTTCCTACTTCCCAGCTCGAACCCATACCTTCAATCGCTCTGCGGGCGCTCTGCTCGATCTCCTTCGCCAAAGCGCGGATCGGCGTAATCCAAATCAGCTGCACCCCTTCCGCTTCGCGCCCGCTACGGGCTATACCAGCCGCAATCGCCGGAAGCAATAAAGAATAGGTCTTCCCGCTACCTGTGGGTGCATTTACAATGCCGCACTCACCGTTTAAAGCGGCAGACCACGCTTGAATTTGAAATGAAAAGGGTTTCCAGCCTTGATCCTCAAACCAATTCCGGCAAAGATTTAGGGCCGTCGCTTGGCCCGACATTTACTTCGCTATTTTTTCAGTGAGCCAAATAAAATCATCGAGGAACTTAGGGTAGTTGAGGTTAAAATGCTCCTCTACCGGATCGCCTTGCTCGTTAAACAAACTTCCTGCTTTGCTCACTAAAAGCTTTGTCGGGCTTAAAATCCCTTCAACATAATGCGCCCAATCGCGAAAATCATACAACGCGTTTACCCCCCCAAAAGGACCGGCACTCACTGTCGCAATGGCCATGGGCTTTTTCTTGTATTCTGCGCGGAAGTAGTCCAATGCATTTTTAAATGCGCCGGGAACACGACCGTTGTACTCTGGAATCACAAACAACAATCCATCGGCATCTACTAAAGCAGCTTGAAACAGTGCTAAATCCTCTTTGGAAGCCTCGCCCATGCCCCAGTTTGGGAAATTAAACGAACGGATATCCAAAAACTGAGTAGCCGTAACTGACTCATTTTGTGTCAATTGCTTCTCAAAAAAACGAGCGACTTTTGCCGTATTCGCTTGATCGCGAGGGCTGCCTTGAATGATAGTAATGTGCATGATGTTGAATTAGGTTGTCGGGTTAACATCACCCCGCCGTCATTGTTTAGACCTTCTTTCCGAACTTCGAAACACGGAAATAATCACTGTTCGCATCTGGCGCGTTTTTCAGTGCCTCTTCTTTAGTAAGCATATGAGCCACTTCATCTTCGCGCATGACGTTGACGCTCTTGCTCATCTGCGTAAGCGGTTCCACGCCATCAAGGTCGAGCTTTTCTACCTGAGCTACGAAATCTAAGATCTTCGACATGTCACCCTGCATCGCGTCAATCTCAGAATCTGAGAGTTGTAAACGACTTAAATGCGCCAAATGTTTGATTTGCTCTTTGCTGATTTCCATAGCTCTTAATTCTCCTCCAAAGGTAAAACAACTTCACCGGTATGGCCCCAGTTTTTCAAATCAGCGGCTAAAATTCTATACGACCGGTCCATCAATTCTTGCACCGGGTTCGTCGCCTCAGCATCTGCCCAATACTCGCCCAGAACTTTGGTATCAACAGGCCCTATACTAGAGGGTTGTCCCCAGTCGCCAAAGCGGAACTTGCTCTGGTAAATACTGAGCAATACAACAGGGATTTTGTTTTCAACGGCAAGCTTGAACGCTCCCGCTTTAAATCCCCGCACTACATACTTCTGCGGCGGAATTCCTCCTTCTGGAAAAATACAAACGCTATATCCCTCTTTAATTTTTTGGTCGGCATCTATCATGGCTTGTTTTCTGCCGCTAAAAGAAGAGCGATCAACCGCTATACTCGTTTGCTTGAAGAAATAGCCAAACAAAGGAAGCTTTAACAGCTCCGCTTTTCCCATGAAAACAACCGGTGTTGGGGAAGCTAAAAATGTGAGGGGAATGTCTAAATCCGATCCGTGGTTTGGGCTTAAAACCACCGGTCCATCGTGCTTAAGCTGGTACTTTCCCGGGCGGGGCCAAACCCCCATACCCACTAAATACATCCAAGACCACACTTTTGCTACTTTGAAAAAGCGGTGGTAGTTCCCGCCAGGACGTGCCGTCCACAATAACGCCGGCAGCAGCAGAACGATGGTCACAAGTGCAACCAAATAATACCACGCATGATGTATGTAACTAAACACTTTCACGGCGCTAAAATAGGGCATATGTGCGTGTGATTTTTATCACCTTATTAATCTTAACAACTGAATATCTTAGCGTTATGAAAAAAACCGCCGTACTTCTAGTTTTCCTAGTACAAACCCTAGTTTCTGCACAGTCGACGTTCCCGTTTGACGTAGTGCTTACGCCCATTACAATCTCTGGCCTTCCAGGCATACAGTCGTATGCAGCGGGCGAGCACAACGGAAAATGGCTCATCATTGGGGGCCGATTAGATGGTCTTCACCAACGCCAACCCTGGCAGGCATTCGATGCCAACGGGCACAATACCTACATGTATGTTATTGACCCTGTGGCAAAAACATATACGCAGGCACCTTTATCTGGCTTCGCGAACGATAGCGTAGAAGCACAACTCTCTTCCACCAACGCGAACTTTCATCAAATAGGGAATTTGCTCTACATCGCAGGCGGCTATGGACTCTCTTCTACCAGTGTCCACATCACGCACCCCAGACTCACCGTGATTGATGTACCCGCAATGATTACCGCAATCACCGCAAACGGGACTGTGGATACCGCTGCATATCAAAGCGTGCAGGACAGCGCATTTGCGGTTACGGGAGGAAAGCTTTTAGAATTGGACGGAACGTTTTATCTCATAGGCGGACACCGCTTTGACGGACAATACAATCCTATGGGACACAATACCTACGTACAATCTTACACTGAAGCCGTACGTCCTTTTACCGTAAATGGCACGTTTCCCAACCTAAGCCATACGTTTGATCCATATATGATCGATACCGATGAGCTTCACCGACGCGATTACAACGTTACCTACATGACGGACGGAAGTGAAACCTACATCACCGCATGGTCCGGTGTCTTTCAGAAAACAGCGAACCTTCCGTTTTTAAATCCCGTCGAAGTTAGAGATACCGGCATCGCGCCCATCGCTGGATTTTCGCAATACTTGAACCACTACCACTGTCCTACAGCATCTCTGTTTGGAGAAAATAAATCAGCGATGTATACTTTGTTTTTTGGCGGAATAGCACAGTACTACTATGCAAATGGAACGCTAACACAAGATAACGACGTACCGTTCGTTACGACCATTGGTCTGGTTGAAAAACGCAACGGCAACTATACGGAAGCAGAGATGAGCACGGAAATGCCGGGATATTACGGAGCCGGTGCGGAGTTCTTTCCTTCTTCAGTTTTGGCACAAACCGGCGCAATCTTTTTAGCCGATTCTCTTGGGGCAGATACCACGCAGATCGGTCACCTGTTTGGAGGTATTAAGTCTCCCGCCCAAAACGTATTCTTCGGAGGAATGACCAACGCCTCTGTTGCAACGGCGAACATCTATGAAGTTGCCCTGGTACGAAATTCGGGTTTGTCTGTAACTACACACGATCCTAACGATCGAAGACTTGCGATTCAGGTGCAGCCTAACCCGACAAGCGAGAAGCTCGTTGTCCAATTAAATAGCCCCAGCGCAGTAGATACGTACTTTGAAATTCTGAGTACAAGCGGTCAGCTGATGTACAGTACCTCTGTTCCCTCTAAATTGGGCAAAAACACCATGGATTTAGGCCAGCTAAACCTCAGCTCAGGCACCTATGTGCTTACCGCCACACAAGCAGGCGGTTTCCAACAACGGATTTCCTTTATTTGGAAGTGAGCTAGAAGCCCAGTTTATCACGTACCCGACCCAATGTCGCCTGAGCGATAGGACGCGCTTTATCCGCACCTATTTTCAGCGCCTTACTTACTTCGTCCGGATGCGCCATATAGTAATCGAAACGCTCACGCGCATCTGCAAATTCCTCTAGAATCAACTCTAAAAGCGCCGTTTTCGCATGACCGTATCCAAAGTTCCCTCCGCGGTATTTCGCGGCCAATGCTTCCGTCTGTTCTGGAGCGGCTAATAGTTTATATAGGGCATATACATGGCACGTCTCAGGGTCTTTCGGCTCTTCAAGCGGCGTCGAATCCGTGACAATACCCATGACCTGCTTCTTTAGTTGCTTCTTGGGCAAAAACACATCAATAACGTTGCCGTAGCTCTTGCTCATCTTACGACCGTCTGTGCCTGGAATAGTCATTACGGATGCCGCAATACGGGCCTCTGGAGCCACAAAAGTATCTCCATAACGGTGGTTAAAACTGCTGGCTAAATCGCGCGTGATTTCGAGGTGTTGCTTCTGATCCTTCCCAACAGGGACCAATTCCGCGTCGTACAACAATATGTCCGACGCCATTAGAACCGGATAATCAAACAACCCCGCATTCACGTCGCTGAGGTTATCGCTTTTATCTTTAAAACTATGGGCGTTGGCAAGCATAGGGTACGGCGTAAAGCAGTTTAGGTACCACGTTAATTCCGTACACTCGGGTAAGTCGCTTTGCGCGTAGAATACCACCTTCTCAGGATCTAGACCACAAGCAAGCCATGCGGCCGCAGTAGCTAAAAGGTTTTCCTTCCGCTGTTCCGGGTCCTTTACCGTGGTCAAGCTGTGCAAATCTGCTATAAATAAAAACGCCTCGTTTTTGGGGTCTTTACTCATTTCTATCGCCGGACGTATTGCACCTAGAATGTTTCCTAGATGCTGGCGTCCTGAACTTTGAATACCTGTAAGTACTCTTGCCATTCGTGTCTTATTTAATCAAGGTCAATTCTAAATCGATATCCGCCCAATAACTGCTATCGGCAGGAATTTGCATGAACGACGTCTGCCAAATCTGCTGTGTTGGTAATCCACTAATCATCTTAAAGGCATAGCTCACGCTATCATTATCGAGGACTAACGTACTATCGTTATTTTCAAGGTACCATGTCCCGCCACTGATCAAGCTAACCGGAACCTGAATCGTATTTAGATTGGCTACAAAGTCTACATGCAAGTTACCGGTATCCGGCATTTCGTAAATGTTGATTTTTCCATACAGCTGGGTTCCTATACCGCTGAACTGCATAAGTGCCGATGGATTGATGGGATTAGGCATTTCACCGCTGTAGGCGACCTGATTTACCGTCCATTCCCCAACCACATCTTCACGAATAAAGGTTTCTGTAGCAATGGGGTCTGTGGTACAAGAAACGGCGAATAAAGCGCCTGCGGTGATCAAAGTTAAAAGGGTCTTTTTCATACTGTATAGTTTGAGGTACTAAAAATAACAGGGATTTCATCTTTTCGTTCTATAACGTGCAGCAAAGAAGCCGCTACCGTTTCGGGAAGCACAAGATTTCCAGATTCAAATTCTTCTACAAAATGACCAACGCCTGGAAAATCTTCGGCGGTAGTAGCGCGAATCTCCGCCTGCATCGGCGTATGTACTTTTCCTGGTCTAAAAGCGTGAATTCTGAGCTCGGGATGCTCTTTCGCGAGTACAGAGGCATACATGTGCACGGCTGCTTTTGAGGCACAATACGCACTCCAACCTTCAATGGCAAACTCTGCAGCGCCGGAGCCTGTAAAGTACAATTGTTTCTCACCAGCGACCTCCCTTAGAAATTTGGCGCTCAATAGCATGGCGCTGCTCGTGTTCAGCGTAATGCAATGATCAATTTCCGCCCAGCTCACCTTTTTCGCCGGTTTTACCGGACCCAAAGTGCCCGCGTTGTTCACTAAGACAGTCAGTTCGTAGGACTGCTCGGTGGTCAATGTTAAGTCGTTTAACGCTGTTCTATCACTCAAATCACATGAGGTGAAAGAGCCGCGTGGGTGCGCTGTAAGTAAGGCCGGTACGTTTCGTCCTATTCCCTCAACGTGCCACCCTAAGCGCAAGGCTTCGGCTGCAATAGCCCATCCTATTCCCGAGCTGACCCCGGTAACGATCATGCGCTTTTGAGCGGACATCAAGCGTTAATTTCAATAAAGCGATTAATGTCTTTGATCTTGCCAAACACCAAAATGATATCTCCATTGTTCACTACGCTATCTGGCCCGGGTACACCATTGATGTGGTGACCGTCGCCTTCTTTGCGAAGAACGGTGACTAAATTGATGTTGTACTTTTTACGCAGCCCAATATCCTCCAGCGTGCGGCCGATTATTTTCACCGGTGCCTCAACCTCAATGATTTCGTAATTATCTGGTAATTGAACACACATGAGCACGCCCGGATTGGTCAATTGCTCAACAACATTGTTTGCAACCTCCTGCTCCGGACTCAAAATATGCTGAAGCCCCATTTTCTCGAGAATTTTCTGCTGTACTGGTCCCTGCGCGCGTGCAATGATTTTCTTCACGCCCATTTCTTGCAATTGGAAAACACATAAAAGCATTTCCTGGAAGCTCGAGCCTATGCTCACTACCACTGCATCCATATCCTGGATGTTTTGTGCTTCTAACGCTTGTTTGTTCGTTGCATCAAGCGCAACCGCAAAGGGAACGTCTTGCGCCATGCGCTGCACTTTCTCTTCACTTTCATCAATGGCCATTACATCGGCACCACGCTCGGCAAGCTTGCGCGCAATCGCTGATCCAAAAACACCAAGGCCTATAACGGCAAACTTGCTATTCATACGCTGTTATTTTGCGAGTGCCTGCTCCAGATCAGCAAGCAAATCTTGTACATTTTCAATGCCCACAGAAAGGCGAATAAGGTTATCTGTAACCCCTACTTTCTCACGCTCTTCCTTAGGAATAGACGCATGTGTCATGGATGCTGGATGTCCCGCTAGAGATTCCACGCCGCCCAAACTTTCTGCCAGTGTAAACACACGAAGGGCACTTACCACCTCAGCTGTTTTCTCAAAACCGGCACCTTTGATGGTAAAGCTTACCATTCCGCCGAATTTCTTCATTTGTCGTTTCGCAACTTCGTGACCATTATGGTCCTTAAGCCCCGGCCAATATACATTTCCGACTGCCGGGTGTGCCTCAAGATAATGCGCAACTGCCTCACCGTTTTCACAGTGTCGGTCCATGCGAACGTGTAGCGTTTTTATTCCACGCAGCGCAAGAAAGCTGTCCATTGGGCCGCAAACAGCGCCAGATGCGTTTTGAATGAAATATA
>Ga0209137_1002944_pt1 | contig 14569 bp, 26 predicted proteins | sample SaaInl5LU_22_DNA_FD_184642 | JGI IMG/M metagenome (GOLD analysis project Ga0209137, IMG submission 184642) | Marine microbial communities from expanding oxygen minimum zones in the Saanich Inlet - ESP_105LU_22_DNA (SPAdes) (version 2) | ecosystem: Environmental > Aquatic > Marine > Intertidal... | reverse complement strand
CTACTATTAGAGAAGTAGAGATGGATGTTAAATCTCAATTACAATCACGAGTAGATAAATTAACCTCTCAAGTAATTAAGACCACGGATGCGATTCGTAAAGATATCCCACCTACCAACGATGAGTTAATGAAACGAATTTCAGATTTAGAAGAAGGTTCTCATCGATTAAGAATGAATATGTAAATTAAGTATTATGAGTGAAGGTTTTAGAGATTGGTTATTTGGAATGTTAGTATTTGGTTTACTTGCGTTTATAATGTTTGGTATAGGATATTTTATGAATCCTTATAACCATTTTTCTTTTTTAGAATGTTGGGGATTGGTTATGCTTATCGTAGTTGTTCGTAGTGGAGTTTTGACTTGGAACGAAGAACTTGAGGAAGATGAATAGATATCCAAATTCTAAAGGACCTATTGATTATATTAATAGTAAACCATATCAAGTAGTAGCAACATATCCAATTACACGTGTAAAGGATGCTAAGTTGATTAAAGATTGGTTAGGATGTGATAGTGCCTTTAAATCTAATAGAAATAATCTTTATATTTTTTGTAACGAAATACAAGAAGTAACTTGGGAAGATGTAATGAAAAAAACAATCATATGACAAACGAAGAACACATTGAAGAAATCTTAATAGAAGCATCAGCTCTTAATTTAAGAAAAGAAACTTTAGAATTATCCAATGAATTACGAGAAACCAATCCTAAGTTAGATAGAGTATCTTCAGTCGAATTAGCCTTCTCTAAATTAACCAAGTAATTCCATTCCATATATTTATAGTATATGGAGTACAAAACACTTACAGAACTTAGGAATGTTTATCCAGAAGAACGTAATGTTCAGTCAAGTTATTCTAAAGAAAATAACTCGATAAAATATAAGGGTAGATATGATGAGAACTCACTTAACTTCACTACTGAAGATTTAAGTGGGATTTCTGTGGTTAGTGGTACTTCATTTAATTTTATTTTAGAAATTGATGGTAATGAATATACTTCACCACAATTTAAATCTTTTTTAGAAAATAGTATATCATCAGGCAACCCATATATCCAAAAATCAAATGTAACTAAAGTTTCATTTACTAAAGATGAATTAACTAATGCGGAAACTTTTAGAACTAGAGAGAAATATGCAGAAGTTGAAATTACTGAAAATTTAGATACTATTGAAGAATTAGTAATTCATATAGATTGGTTGGTGAGTAAACGACAGACTCTACGAGATACGACAGATTATGGTGAGTATAATTTATATACAACTACGTATGCTGTTGAAACGGATAGTGGAATTGGATTGGAATATTCAGATGCAGTTCAGAGTGGAACTCCATACGTTGCAGCTGCAGAAGTAGTATCTCCACAATCACAAACACAGAGTAATGTTCAGACAACTCTAACAACACAACAGACAACAACTACTCCTGATGGAGGTACTTACACCACGAGTGTAAAAATTCCAATAAGTTACGATATTTCAAATCCACTCACGATGTATAGACCAACAATTGATTTTTTACAATATCGTAGAAGTAATATTAGATTTTAATTATGAGTAAAATACTTAATACTGTTCATTGGAAAAAATACTTAGATGTTAACAATGGAAACCCTCAAGTTAAAAAATTCTTAGAATCACGAGGTAATGATGTTTTATGGCAAATTGCACAAAATATTCAACGATGTAATAGGCGTGATAAAGATAGTTTGGTAATGGCAATACATGAAAATGCACCAAATGCTATTCTTATAGAAAAAAAAGATTATCTGAATGTTCTTGGTTTATGTTTAAAATGGTTTGAAAAAAAAGAGTACTACGAAAGATGTTCAGAAATAGTTACCTTTCAAGATAATGTAAAAACTAAACTACTCTCAAAATCTATACAAAAAGATTCCAATAAAAAACTACCAAAATTGATATAAGGGATATTTATATTTAATAAACCCCAAATAATGGATACGAGCAGAATAGTTCAGTTTAGGTTATTAAAAAATGAATATAAGAGATTATCACCTCATGGTGATTATTCCATCATACACCTTACTTCTCGTTCATACTTACCACATCTTTCATACTTACTAAAAATTTCAAAATTAATGAAACTTGATTTTGAGTGGGATGGTATACCCGATGAAGATGATATTCACCTTAGATTTAAAAATAACTCTCAATGTTTTTTATATCTTTACCAACAAAAAATAGTTGGGTGGACTTGGTTTCATGAAGATGTATCCATTGATTGGAAAACAATTTATCAAAAATTAAATAATGGAGATGTATATGTTGGTGGTGCATATGTATCTAAGACTTGTAACTTACCCCCCATTGCTGGATATATGTTTTACAATATATCATTTAGTAAGTGGTTAAATGATTTAAACTATAACACAATTTATTTGTATTCCGATGATTGGAATAGAGCATCAGCTCAGTTATGTTATAAATCTGGTTTCAATAAATTTAACTTTATTAAGTAAAATTATGGCAGAGAACATTCAGAAGAATCCCCCAAAGGGAAAGATTAAATTTAACATTACATTATCAGAAGAACAAAAAGAGGCAAAGACTAATATTCTTTACCACCCTTATAATTTTCTTTTAGGAAAAGCAGGTAGTGGTAAAACTTTATTAGCAGTTCAAGTTGCATTAGATATGTACTTTACTCGTCAAGTGAATAAGATTGTCATAACAAGACCAACAGTTTCCAACGAAGATAATGGTTATCTACCTGGTTCACTAACTGAAAAGATGGAACCTTGGTTAGTTCCAATTCGTTCTAATATGAGAAAGGTTTATAACAAACCCGCAATTTTGGAAAAGATGGAGAAGGAAGAAAACATTGAGTTAGTATCTCTTGCCCACTTTAGGGGAAGAACATTTGATAATGCAGTGGTAATTGTAGATGAATTCCAAAATTTAACTAAGGCACAATTAGGAATGGTACTTGGTAGATTAGGGAAAGGTTCAACTATGATACTAACAGGTGACCCACAACAAATTGATTTAAAGTTTTCTAATGATTCAGCTGTACATGATGTACCAAAGTTGAAATCATCAGACCATGTATATTCAATTACTTTAAAAGATAACCATAGACACGAAGCCCTAAACGAAGTTTTAAAATTATTATATGAGTATTAAGAAGGATTACATATGTGTGTCACCTTTTGTAAATTTAGAAGTACATGATACATCTAATTACATGTGTTGTCCATCTTGGTTATTAAAATTATTACCAGGAGATGTACCATTAAATGACTCGTTCAATTCTGATAATGCTAATACAATTAGAAAATCAGTAACAGATGGTTCATTTAAATATTGTGACTCTGGTGAATGTCCTTATTTACAAAAGTTGGAAAAGGATAAAATTTCAGAAGGTCCTTTGTTTCATAAAAATAAAATACCAGAGGAGTATTCGACTATCATTGAAAATTTTAAAAAAGGAAGAAGACTATCTCCCCAGATTGTTCAATTCTCAATGGACCAATCATGTAACTTATCATGTCCTTCGTGTAGGGTTGAGCTAATAATGGCTAACTCATCAAAAATAAAAGAGGTTAATTTAAAAATAGAAGAAATTGAAACTCAATTTTCAGACTCAATTAAAGTACTTTATATAACTGGGTCAGGAGACCCATTTGTATCAGTTGCTTTTAGAAATTTTTTAAGAAACTTTAATCCTAAAAAATATCCTAATTTAGAACGAATTCACTTACATACCAATGCAAGTAGATGGACTAAAGAAATGTGGGAATCTATGCCTAATATACATCCTTATGTAAAGACATGTGAAATATCTATTGATGCAGGTACTAAAGATACCTATGAAAACAAAACACGATTGGGTGGCGATTGGGATACTTTAATTGAGAATCTAAACTTTATATCAACCATAGACACTTTAAAAATAGTAAGAACATCATTTGTAGTTCAAAAAAGTAACTATAAAGAAATAACCATATTTAGAGATATGATGGTTGATATTTTTGGTAATCGTGCTCATGTATATTTCGGTAAAATATTAAACTGGGGTCATATGACAGATTCAAAATATATAGAAGAAAAGGTGTGGGATGAATCACATTCAGAATATGAAGATTTTATAAAAATTCTTAACGAAACCGTACCACATCAAAATACAAGACATAATATGTATGAGTTTATATATGATTATAAATCTATAATCTAATTAAGAGTTCCTTTACGGCAGCTACCTTAGAGGTGAAAGTTCCCCTACATTTTTAATTAAGTGATAGGGGAATTTTAATTTTAACAAAACTTTAACATTTTACATTTGGTAAAACTGAATTATATTCGTATATTTACTATGTAATAAAAATGAGAGATATGAATTATAAAGAAAGAGTAAACGAGTTAGTTGTTGGATATGCCAACGGAATGATTACCGATGTTGAATTAGATGATATGTTAAATTTACTTCCTAATTAAAAATAAGAGATATGATACAAAAATTAAAATCTAAGCTATTAACTTACCTTTTTAATGATTGGGTAAGAACTGAAACTGATTTAGAAACTCTAAGATTAACTAACACGTTAATTAAACAGAGAGAAATTGCTGTAAGTGGTATAAAACCTGTTATGGGATTTCGTTCACAATTATCAGAAAACCAAGAAATAACTTAAAAATAATTTGGTAAATACAAATAATTGTTGTATATTTACATAGTAAAACAAGAGAGAATATTATGAGTGAAAAAAAGAAAATAGTTTACATCGATATGGATGGTGTATTAGTTGATTTAGGAAAGGCGTTTGATAAGTTCTTTGAACTTCACCCTTATCTACAAGAAAGATATAAAGATAATCCAGACCACATCCAAGGTGTATTTAGAAATCCACCACCAGTTGAGGGTGCAATCGAAGCAGTAAAGAAACTTGCAGATAGCGGTAAGTATGAATTGTTCATTGCAACTTCGGCTCCTTGGGGTAATGCCGGTTCTGCAATGGATAAAAGATTTTGGATAGAAGAACACTTCGGAAATTTATTCCACAAAAGAATGTTCGTAACTCACAGAAAAGATTTATTACTTGGTGATTATCTAATTGATGATAGAACTAAGAATGGAGCTGGTGAGTTTAGTGGAGAACTTCTTCAGTTCGGAATTAATTGGGAAACTGGTGTTGAAGGTCCTTATCCAACATGGGATAGTATCTTAGATAGATTATTATAATGGGAGAAAAGTTAAATAGAATCTTAGATTGGTTGATACTCATTGGTACCATTGTAGTAATGGTATTATTGTCATCATGTACTATTGATGATTATTATCTTGATGATGTACCAACTTTGGAGTTAGATGGTAGGTTACCTCTCGATGATAATGGATATTACCATTTAACTTTAAACCCAACCTCTAATCAGACCATCCACCGAATCACAGGGAGAGTTCTAAACACAGTTGAACCCACTAAGGTATCTTGGGAATCTAATTTGTATTGGTGGTTGTTAAACGGAGATATAGTGGCTAATATAACTAAAACTTATATTAACTACTTTACAGGTGAACTAACTTATGTAAATTTACCACCCTTAACAAATTGGGAAGATGTATTGGTACCAACGATTAATAGTTCGTCCTATGTGTCAGATGATGGTGAAATTAATACAGTCATTGCTCCTATCTATGATATGAGATATGATACATTAACTGTAAAATCTACCATTGATGAATGGGATATCATACAAGAAATTAAAATAGTATTAGAATGATGGATTTTCCATATACACCGATTACCGAAGAAACTTTTGAAAGACAAGGTTGGATATCGATTGAAGATACAGAAGATGATGGGGATTCTTTCAATTATTGGATTTTACCATTACCAAAAGATAATCCAGATGATAAGTGTCCTGTTTTAATTTCATCTGCAGATGATGAGTATGCTGACTTGGGATTAGAGAAAGGACAATACTTTGTAGAGATTGATGGGTTACTTGGACTTGGCCTGTGTCAGAACGAGGAAGAATTAGAAATACTATATCGGTCATTAACACGAAGTGAAATTGAGCCCATGAATATTCCTAAGTTATATTAACTGACAATTTGTCATAAAATATGACAAAATAAAGTTTGGAATGGAATTGGTAATATAAGATGTAAACATTTAATAATTAAAAAAAGAAAAAACTATGTACACAAATTTTAACGAAGTATTCGATGCACTATTAACTGAACCATCGAGAATTAATAAGAAAATTAAAACTTACACATCATTCGAGGCTGAGTTATTAGAAGATGGTAAGCAATTGGTGACTGTAAACACAGTAGGGCATAATCCAAATAATATTGATGTAGAAGTTACCGAAGATGTAATTACTATCCGAGCCAAGAAAGAAGAAAATTCATCTCGATTTGTAAGTGATATTGATTTAGAATTATCAGTAGGTCAAGATTATGATGGAACTAAAGCAGATGCTAAATTTGAAAATGGATTATTACTAATTACCATTGATAAGAAAAACACACGAAAGGCTAAATCTCTCAAGATTTCTTACTAATTTAATTTTTGAACAAATGAAGAAGGGGGTAGAAATACTCCCTTTTTTTATACTTTAATATTTATTACTATACGATAAACTATATAATTATGAAAGATATTTACAAACAAAGAGTTGATAATACGATTGAATCAATCACAACTCGTGTAAAAGTTGTAAGAGAAATGGTTACAGGTGAAAGACCGGCAGACCCAAAACAAGCCGATACTTATCTACGTGAAGTCCTCAAAGCACTTGGGGATATACAAGAAACTATTTCGAGAGGATAACATAAAATGAAATTCAGAACTCTTTTATTGGGGTTATCTGCATTGTTCGTAGGATTCAATGCAGCATTCTTTTCAGTAACTGGTCTAGCAAAACTATTCGCAGGTGCATCAGTATCAGTAATGATAATGGCATCATCGTTGGAATTGGCTAAACTAATTACTGCAGGATATCTATACAACTATTGGGATAAAATCGGTAAAGGTTTCAGAATTTATTTAACTATTGGAGTTGGTATATTGATACTGATAACTTCGTTAGGTATTTATGGGTTCTTAACTGCTGCATTCCAAGATACTCTCAATCAATATAATGTATCATCAAAACAAAAAGCATTCTTAGAACAAAAGGAATCGTTTTGGGAGAAAGATGTAACACGATATGATAAAGAGTTAGAGAGAATCTCCAATAACATTTCAACTTTATCGAATGCCAAATCAACTGGTATTCAAGTTAGAGATACAACCTCATCGACTGGATTTAGACAAACTATCTCTACCACCGAACTTCGTTTATCTCAAAAGAGAATTTCAGTAGAGGAAGAAAATAGAAAAGAAGTTCAACTAAAGAGAGAAGTTGCTGCAGACTCATTACAATCTATTCAACTTAAAATCTTGGAGTTAGATACAGATACAGAATCAAGTTCTGAATTAGGGCCACTTCAATATCTCTCAACTTTATTAGATAAACCAATGACTGATATTATCAATTGGTTTATTTTAATTATCATTTTTGTATTTGACCCATTGGCAGTTGCATTGGTGATTGCATTTAATAATGCAGTCAAAGTGGATAAAGGTGAGAAAGATAAAAAGAAAGTAATTCAGAAACGAGAACTATATGGTGAAGAACCAGATAAAGAAACTCAACGAGAACTTATTAAAGAAATTATAAAAGCCGATGAGAAAGATGGTTTGTATGATGATTGGAATACTACTTTACAAGATGGTTTAGATGATGTTCCATATGAAGATAGTAAGGTTGAAACTGATGTAGATAATATAGAAGATGATTTAACCGAGTTTGATACTATTATGAAAGGATATGAAGTAGTATCTGAAGAAGTTGATGAATCTAATTTAGATATCGATGGTGATGGTATTATTACTGATGAGGAACGAGAAGCAGATTTAGATGGTGATGGTAAAATTTCCGAAGAAGAAGAAAGATTACACTACGAAAATGGTGGATGGAGAAGTCCTTATAATGGTAAATCATATTTTCATCACCCATGGTTTGATTGGAAGAAAACTGAACGATGGGTTAACGATAGACGAGCAATAGATTATTGGTTAAAGTATCGTGGTGGTACTGCAAATAGTTTAGAGAAATTAAAAGGAAACCAATATCCAGATAATTTTAACTCAAAAACTTATTAAAATATTTGGTAGTCTCAAATAATTTTCGTATATTTGTAGTATAAGATTTAAAACTACACAATTATGAATTTAGGTTACGCATGTATTAATATGACACTTGGTGAACAAAAACCAAGAATTACCACCAATCGTTCAATGATTAAAAAAACCTTTAAAGAAAAAGGTTTAGAATATGCAGGTGAACTTGCATTACAAAATGTACGAGATTTATTTACCATTCTTCAATGGAATAATCGTAAAGGTATAAAAGTATTCAGAGTATCATCTGATATATTTCCATGGGCATCTGAATATGATATAGAAACACTTCCACAATACAAACGTATTGAGATGATATTAAATGCATGTGGTAACTTTGCATCTAAGAATAATATTCGTATTACTGCACATCCTGGTCCTTTTAATGTATTAGTATCACCACGTGAACATGTGGTTGAAAATACTATTACTGATTTAGAGATTCATGGTAAGATATTTGATATGATGAATTTATCTCATACTCCATATAACAAACTAAACATTCATTGTAATGGTGTGTATGGTGATAAGTTATCTGCCATGGATAGATTCTGTACCAACTTCGAACGTTTATCAGACTCAGTTAAATCCCGTCTAACCGTAGAAAACGATGATAAGGGTACAATGTACTCAGTAAAAGATTTGATGTACATACATGACCGTATTGGTATTCCTATTGTATTCGATTATCATCACCATAAGTTTTGTACAGGTGATTTATCAGAACAAGAAGCATTAGAACTAGCTATTAGTACTTGGCCTAAAGGTATCAAACCAATTGTACATTACTCAGAGAGTAAAGCACTACATGAAGAAAACTCAAAACTCAAACCACAAGCACATTCCGATTACATTAAAGAATTACCCAACTTATATGGTAACGATGTAGATGTTATGGTTGAGGCAAAAGCAAAAGAATTATCAATATTACCTTTTATAAATAAATAAATTATGAGTAGAGCAGATAGAATTGAGAAATCAGAAAGAGCAAGAAGTAGAAGAAAGACTGTAAAACAAATCAAAGAAACTTTACAGAAGAGAATGTTTGCTAGGTTAAAGAGCAATAGAAAGAAAATACAGAAAATAAATAAAAGACATCACGATGGAAAACTATAAAAGATAATGGGAAAAACAAAAAAACAATTGGAACAAATTGTTCTAAAAAAAAGACAGTATAGAAGTAGACAGGGTAGAAGTGAAAGACAATATGAAGATAGTATGAGAATAATGACTGCTGCATGTCTTGCACTTGGACTTGTTGTTATTGGGTTGATTATATATGGAATATTATCATAGAATTTGGAAACAACTTTAATATATACATATAAGAAGGGATTACATCATATACTCCCACCAATAACGACTAATCAAATTGTACTGATTTATCGTGAGTGCATTATTAACAATAATAAATTTCATAGAAGTAAAATGTATACTACCGATGATTGTGTACATTTGTTTGAAGATATTATTGATGAGGTTGTGGTCATTGATTCTGAATATGAAACGTATTTTCAAGATGATTTAAAGTTTTATGTTTTACAAAATGAAACTACACCATTTACATTAATTGATGGTGATATTATTTTGGATAATAGATTAGAAATAACTGCTGAAGATGTTGTATATGAGAAATTAATAAAGGATAACCCCAATGATGATTATTTTATAAAGATGAGACAATATCTACTTGACTATAATGTTCAATCTAAGTTTCCATATTGGCGAAATTTCGATTACACATATAATCTTGGAATTGTTCATGTAAATAATAATAATTTTGTTAAAGAATTTATTAATGAGTATAGTAAGTTTAAACAATGGTATAAAGATATTATTGATTCCAGCAATCCTAATTTAAAAAAAGAAACTGTTATTGAAATGGCAACATGTACTTATTTCTTATCAATGTATTTAGAAATACATAATCACTCAATTGGTGTATTAAATAATACAAACTCATTCACTCATTATTCGGGATTATATCAGAAATTAGAGTTGTTAGATAAGATGAATTGTAAGATTAATACGATAATATAATAATGAGAATTAATTTAAGTGATAGTGTTGGATATTGGAAATATAATTTTGACACATCCAATATAGATAATATTGTTTCAGAGGTAATTAAAATATCTAAACAAGTAAATAGTAAATACGATGGTCATGCTATATGGCCCGGTTGCAAATCCAAAGAATGGATATTATCTCAGAATTTTGGAAATATTGGTGACATTATTTTAGATGGAATCAAGAAATGTGAACAATTATACAACTTATCATATAATTCAGTTGAAGTTGGTGGGTGGGTTAATATTGTTGATAAATCGACACCTAAACAAACTATACGTGATAATAAAACCAATCAGTTAATATATCACATACATACTGAAATTGAACAGAGACTTGGTAATTCGTTACCCAATTATACATTTGTGTTCTATGTTCAGATGCCAGACAATTTATCAAATGATGATGGTAAGTTATTTATAAAAGATAAAGATGGTATTGAATTTGGTATTCTACCAAAAGTAGGTGATTTAATTATATTAGAAGGAGATGTACCACATGCTCCAGTTGATGCACCCAACTCTACTAAAGATAGAATTGTAATTGCAGGAAATGTAACTCTTCAAAATATAAAAATGACAAAAACATTAATGTAATATGAAACAAATATTTAATTCCCCTTCATTTACAATATACAAAACTCACATTGAGGATTTTAACCAAGAAAGACTTATTACGGAATTACGTTACAATATTGATGTTAATGAAAATACGAAATATCCCAAGAAAACAAACCCAGGAATTCAGAGTGGTATTGTTTTAACTGGTGGTGAAATTTCCAAGATAAATAATATAGTATGCAACTATATAAATAAATTTATTTATAAATCCGAAAACTTATATAGTTTTAACAATTGGGTTTATTTAAGTTCTCGTGAAAATAAATATAGTGGATTCCACTCACATACCAAAATGGATATTCTTAAAACCGAAGGTGAATGGACATGGACATTCTATGTTCAAATGCCAGATAACTTAAAAGATAATGATGGTAGAATTATATTTGAATCCAATGTTGATACATTTAGCATACTACCAAATGAGGGAGATTTATTAGTTTTCCCTGCATCAACTAAACATATGCCAATAACTAATACTTCGTCTGATAGAGAACGTATTGTACTCGCAGGCACTTTAAGTAAAATTGATTTAAACAAATCATATATAAAGCAAGAAAAAACTTTATTTTAATTTATGAAAATTTTAGTATTATCAAATATACGTTGTGGTGGTGAATACTTTACAAAAACATTAGCTGAAACTTATGGATTAAAACATATACACGAACCATATGATGTTATAGATTTTGGTGAAAATGTTTGTGTAAAAATTCATTTAAAAAATACGTATTCTATTGATACCATAATAGAACATAGTAAGTTATATGATTATATTTTTATATTAGATAGAAAAAATAAAGAAGAACAGATTAAATCTGCATATACAATGTATAATATAACTAACCACAGAACTACTAATTGGATATGGAAGGATGAATATCTTAATGTAGATAATTTAAACATGAGTATGAAACGATTAGAAACGTTTATATCAGACATGCATAATAGTCTAATTAAAGTTTCTAATTCACTAAATAAGGAAATAATTTATTATGAGGATTTGTATCACAATACAAATTCAGTTGATTTAGGTGGATTGACCTTTAATCCAGATGTATCTAAACGATATTATATAAAAAATACAGACACGAATAAACTAATATAATATAATGGGTAATATGAATGCAGCTCCACCTATTGTGGTGGTACATAGGGGGCCAAGAAAAAACTCAAAAATATATATTGATATATTTACTAACAGTAGAGTTGATGATATCATCGATGGTAGAAAGCGTAAACCACTTATTCCACATCAGAATGAAATTCTTGATATTGGGGTAGGTGAATCTTTCGTTGAAAGATATAAAAAGAAACACAAGATTTGAAACTAAGAGAAAACCAAGTAGAGCCAGTTGCAATTGGTGTAGAGTTTTTTAAAACTCCTAAAATGAAACCTTCGATTATCGTTGCCCCAACGGCATTCGGTAAATCGATTGTTATAGCAGCAATTGCCAAAGAACTTGGTGAAAAGCTTATTGTGCTCCAACCATCCAAAGAATTGTTAGAACAAAACTATAATAAGTTTATCACATTAGGTGGGACAGCCTCAATATATTCTGCATCCATGGGGAGTAAAGAATTGGGTGATGTTACCTACGCAACCATTGGTTCGATTATCAACATTGCTACTAAGTTTAAAGAAATGGGTGTAACTAAAATCATCATAGATGAGTGTGATAGATATCCACGTGCCAAATCAGGACAGTTACGAAGGTTCGTAGATGGAATGAAGGCAACACACATACTTGGGTTAACTGCAACTCCACTTAAACTACAAACCAATATGAGTGATACTGGTCCATTCTCGAAGTTGGTAATGTTAACGAACCGAAGTAAACATGGAATGTTCTTTAAGTTCATTTTACATGTTTCTCAGATTCAAGATATTGTTAAGTTAGGATATTGGACTCCATTGGAATATCAATCGTATGATTTCGATACTGGTGCTTTAGTTTATAATTCAAGTGGTGCTGAATATACAAATGATTCTATTGCTCGGTCTTATGAGAATCAAAACATTGGTAACAAGATTGTCAAAAAGATTGCAGAATTACAAGATAGAAAATCTATATTAGTAGCAGTACCAACAATTGAACAAGCAACTAATCTTGCTAAAAGAATACCAAGTGCAGCAGTAGTTCATGGAGGTACACCTAAAGATGAACGAAAGAGAATTATTGAAGAATTTAGAAACCAACAAATCAGAGTTATTGTACAAGTAAATGTATTGACTGTTGGATTCGATTATCCTGAATTAGATTGTTTGATTACTGGTAGACCAACTGCTTCTATTTCATGGTGGTATCAATTTGTTGGTAGAGGAACTCGTATCCATGATAACAAGAAAGATTGTTTAGTGGTTGATTTCGTAGGTTCAGTAGAAAAGTTCGGAAAGGTAGAAGAACTTTATTACAAACAAGATGGTAATGAAAATTGGGAATTATTTGGTGAAGGTAAAAAACAAATCACAGGTATTCCAATGCACGAAATTGGTGTACACTTAGAAGGTGGTATTAATCTTGCAGAAAAAAGAAATGAAGAAGGTGAGATAGAAAAAGTATATATGACTTTTGGGAAATACTCAGGTAAACCAGTTGCATCTATACCACCATATTATAGAAAGTGGTTATTGGATAATATAACTTGGGGGCCATGGAATATTAAAATTAAAAACGAAATCGAAAGATTACATAATTTAAAATAAAAAATAGTTTAATGTATAAGCATTTTACCATACCAAATTTTATATCAAAAGATGAATGCAACTTGTTACTTGCTAAATGTAAAGAAGAGTTAGTTCTAAAAAATGCAACAGTCCGCAATGGTCAAGTAGATTTCAAATCAAGAAAATCTTCGGTAGCATTTATAGATGATTTAGGATTCTTAAATAAAAGATTACAAAATATACTAATAGATTCGGTTAACGTAAATGGATTTTCTGTGTCTGGATTACAACAATTTCAGTTTACTGAATATAATATTGGTGAATTTTATAATTGGCATAAAGATAGTAGTGCAGATAATCCCACATTTTCTAACAGATTTTACTCAACTGTAATTCAATTGAGTGATGAATATACTGAAGGTGAATTACAGTTAAGTATTGATGGTAAAGAAATAACTTTAGAACGTGGCTTGGGTACATTATATATGTTTCCATCACATACATTACATAGAGTAAAACCCATAACAAGTGGGGTTAGATATTCTCTTGTAAATTGGATTAAGTTAGTAGAAAATAAAAACGAAAGGAAATCATTACTATGATGAATGTAGTTGTTATTGGAGGAGGTACTGCCGGTTGGCTATCTGCACTATTTCTAAATCGAAGAATGAATAACATAAATGTAACTTTAATTGAAAGTAAATCAATTGGAGTAATTGGTGTTGGTGAAGGAACCACTCCAACTATTGTAACATTTCTTGGGAGATTGGGTATTAATGAAACTGATTTCATTACCAAAACAAAAGCTACTAAAAAAGTGGGAATATCATTTGAAGGATGGAGAGGCGATGTTTCATCTTTTAATCACGATTTTCATGGAAATTATGCATACCATTTTGATAATAATAAAATTGGAAATTACTTTAAAGAATTAGGATTATCACGTGGTATCAATCATATTGAAGGTGATGTAATTGGATTTGATAAAAATGGTGATGATATAAATAAAATACATCTAA
>Ga0209137_1002938_pt1 | contig 14580 bp, 13 predicted proteins | sample SaaInl5LU_22_DNA_FD_184642 | JGI IMG/M metagenome (GOLD analysis project Ga0209137, IMG submission 184642) | Marine microbial communities from expanding oxygen minimum zones in the Saanich Inlet - ESP_105LU_22_DNA (SPAdes) (version 2) | ecosystem: Environmental > Aquatic > Marine > Intertidal... | reverse complement strand
GTGTATTTACCTTTGAATTAATACCATCTGGACAACAACCATAAGTAGTTTGTGTGCAATTACCAGGTGCTGTGTTCATAGACGCGTTTTGCATCGATAAGTAATTCAAAACAATAAAAAAGATTAACACCAAAGTTAAAACAATAATCATAATCTGATTTATCATATTTATATTAAATAATTATTTTTTATTTTTGTCGTTTATTTTTTAGTTTTTTTGTACTATTTTTTGATTTTTTACTTCTTGTAATGTTCTTTGAATTATGCTTATTATTTTTTTGTTTTCTGCTTCTATTTTTGGTTTGATTTTTATTTTGTTTTTTAGTTTGATTTTTATTTTTTCTATTTTTAGTTCGATTTTTATTTTTTCTATTTTTAGTTCGATTTTTACCTAAACCTCCTAACGCTAAAGGTATGGTTATAATATACGCAACAGAGGAACCTACAGCAAATGCATCCTTAACTGAACCTGACATAATAGATTTTTTATCTTCTTCTTCTTCTTCTTCCTCTGGGTTCAAGTAGTTTTCAACGCCTTTTATTCGATCTTTATTTTTAAGAGTAGAGTAAAACTTATCGTTTAAAGGGTTGTTAATTTCATTACTAATATCAAATTTTACGTTGTTATACTTAATTATTATTGATAACCCATATGTATTCTTTTTAAGATTAGCATAAAACACATAATCTATCACACCACGTGTGTTTTCAGGGTCAAAACTACCTGAATCATTAGTAATTACAAAATGGGTCGCATAATGTTCAACAAATGTTTCTGATTGTTTGGTTATTTCAATAAATTGTTTGGTTAAAATTTTTGTGACTGTTCGTGACTTATGAGGATTAAAAAGAATGTCTAGTTTTTTAGTAATAAGATAATTTAAATTTATTGTAAAATCCTGTATTGACAGTAAAGAAAATTTATTAATATTATCATAATTTGGGTTCATATCATTTTTACGATAGAGACTCTCTAATAAAGAATAGAAAGTATCTGCTGCTATAAAATGGTTGGTATCTGCTTTATCAATATTTTCTTCAAAAACATTATTAAAATTCTGTTTATTAAATTCTATTTTTTTGTACATCCTAGATATATCCTGTTGAACTTGGTTTTTTATGTTATTTGATAGTAATTTTTGCCTTTGTTCTTTTTGATCCTTTGTAGTACGTTCAAGTGAACCTATATATGTAAAAGCAATAAGGTCGTCTAATTTGTTAGTAATACCTGGTATTACTTTAACAATTTCCACATCTTTATTTTTAGTTAATCTACGCATGATGGACGACCTGTTTACTAACTGCTTAAGTTTATAATCCAAACTATTAGTATTAAAAAAATCGTGGAGATCTACGTCAGTATTTGTAGACGTAATATCAGGAGATAATTTTTCTCTAATTGTAGCTAATATTCCTTCATTTGAAGCAGGTAACCCTTCTTTTCCTCTATATTCATTATCATAATCATTTATTGGTAGTTCTAGTTTTGTAGTTGTTTCGGTGGTTGGGTTTGTCTTTGCGTTTTGCGGATTTTCATTTTCTTTGTTTTCTTTACTTTGTTGATTTTTTGGATTTTCTTTGATGGCTGTATTATTTGAACGTGGGCGTTTTCTTGTATTTTCAATTGTAGTACTTTTACTTGACGTACTCATATTATAATATAACATTATAACCACGCTAAAATATAATAATTAATATATTATATGTTTATTAGTACGTATATTATTTATATATTATATACATTAAACATTACATATACATATCAAGATCAAGTAGAATAATAAAATAAAATTAATCACACAACTACTGGAAATGATTTAAATAATTATTTAGTAACATATTATATATATATATTACTAATGACACGAACCAAAGATTCTAAAGAATTATTAAAATATTTAAATACCAACTTTAAAGGTAATGAATATAATACAAAAAAAAATAGTAAAAAAATATTCCGTGAAATATATGACAATATTGTAGAAGGCACGATATTTGTACAAAACGAAAAAAAACGTTTAAAAAAAAGAGGGTTTTATAATGTTGATTATGATATTATTGAAACAGAGAGCGACATACCCTTTCCGACTAAGTTTACATATAACGCATTCCCAAGCGAAATTAGAAATCATATTAATGAGAGAGCATTTAGTAAACTAAAATATACATTCAATCTGTTTCAACGTAAAATAAATATAATTTTTGTTTCAGAAGAAAATCTGCAAAGTAAGATACCAACCTATAATCATTATGTTGATAATATGCTCTCTTGGTTATATATTGTGAATGAATACTCTTCATCACGATGTAACCGTCAAATTACAATATACATATATTTAACGACACACAAAAAAGAATTGCCACAAACCCAAATGGAAGTGTTGGACCAAATACACGTGAATACCGCATTTACATATCCATGCAGAGGAGAATCTGAAATAGTATTATTTCGTCGTGAAGAATGGTTTAAATGTTTTATTCATGAAACGTTCCATAGTTTTGGTTTAGATTTTTGTGATTCTGTTAATAATATTTGTGAAAATGAAATAAAACAGATATTTGGGGTTAATACGCAAGTAAATTTATTTGAAAGCTATACTGAATTTTGGGCTAGAATTATAAATACAGCTTTCTGTTGTTATAATAGTTTACAAGATAAATACTTTGATGAATTTTTCGACTTATTCCCAGTAATGTTTAATTATGAAATAAAGTTTAGTTTTATTCAATTAATCAAGGTGTTAGACCATATGGGTCTTACATATAGGTCATTATATACAGCTGATGAATACAGCGTAGCATCTAGAAGTACATTATACAAGGAAAAATCGTCTATATTAGCGTACTACGTGATAACAACTGTGTTAATGAATAATTACACATCATTTTTAATGTGGTGTAGTAAAAATAATCTAAATTTATTTCAATTCAAAAAAACACCTACGAATGAAAAAGCATTTTGCAGTTTTATAAGACGTAATTATAAAACCAAACATTTTTTGGATAATTTAGATAAAACGTATAAAATACTACACGATAAAAAGAAACAAATACCAACTCTATGTTATAAAACATTACGTATGACTGTTATAGAGAATATTTGAATATTTGAATATTTGAATATTTGAATATTTGAATATAATTGATTGCGATGATTATTGGAAAATAATAAAAAAAGTGAATTAAATAGTATAATATAGTGTAATCATAATACTATATTATAAAATGACAAGACACACAGACAATTTAAAAGCATTATCAAAACAGCAATTGGTAGATGACGATACGGCACTTGCATTTTACAAGCTATGTAGTGATTGTAATCTAGCTGGTCTTATGGATACCTTTGGAGATTTGTCCGATACAACCAATATTGACATAAATTATGCGTATTACATGGTATATCACAAATTGGCTAATAATAATGATAATAATAATAACTCACCCATTCTAACATGGTTACTCGAATTAGATTCAAATATCGATTATAACAGAATTGCCGATGATTATACAGCTGATGAATCTATACCAAATGATGCGTTACGATTGGCATGTGTCGCAGGTCATTATAAAGTTGCAAAATGGCTATTGGAAGAAGAACCTTATTTATCTAGTTTCAAAAACAGATGTAATATATGCGACATATTCAAAATAACTTGCTACAACGGTAATTTAGATATTAGCAAAATGATATTTGAATTATTAGCAGATTATATTAGTGAAAGGAATCTCATTCTTAATGAAGCATACCAAAATGCCATGAGTAATCAAAACGCAGAAACAACGAAATGGTTACTTGAAATTAATCCAAATATAAACACTACACAAATATGTAATTAAAACAAAATATAACAAAACAAATAAAAATATCCAAAAATAACAACGAACCAAAAATAACAAAAAGCCAGGAACCTGAAAATAAATAAAGGTTCTTAGTTTTTTTATTCAATTAATCAAAGTGCTATCATGTATCTAGAGCTACATAATAATAAAAAAAAGTGAATTAAATAGTATAATATAGTGTAATCATAATATTATATTATAAAATGACAATAGCCTGTGATAATTTGAAAGCATTAACAAAACAGCAACTGGTGGATAAGTGTTTGACACTTGGTATTAAAAAGTGCAAATCAAAAAGTAAAAAAGATTTGATATTATTGCTTAATGATATACAGCCAGATAAGACAGATCAAGAACACGCAGAACAAGCAGTTAATGTTGAATTAGTTATTCAGGAGGATGAGAGTAACAAGGTAACTAATGAACACAATAATGAGTCAAATAATGAGTCAAATAATGAGCCTAATAATAATGAAGTTTGTGAAAATAGTGTCAAAAAACATCTAACCAAACAAGAATTAAAAGAACAAAGAGAAAAAATGTTGGCTGATATAGATAAAGAAAACACCGACAATTATAGTAGTAGCAACATCAATTTATATTTTGGGGATTGTATGCACGAAATGAATAAAATAGAAGACAATAGTGTAGATTTGATATTATGTGATTTGCCTTATGGTACTACGAAATGTAAATGGGATACACAGATAGATTTGACTGAATTATGGAAACATTACACGCGAATTATTAAAAAACCGACAGGTGTAATACTATTATTTGGTCAACAACCATTCACTAGTAGGTTAATATCCTCTAATTACGAATGGTTTAAATACAATCTAATATGGAAAAAAAATAAAACCACGCAATTTCTATTGGCGAATTATAGACCTATGAAGTGTACGGAAGACATATGTGTATTCTCAAAAGGTGGTGCAGCTGCAGCATCCAGAAGTACTGGCAACATGACATATAATCCTCAAGGGTTAATACCGACAAATATAAAAAAGAAAAATAGTAAAGAAAGAATAGGTAAGATGTTGAATCAGGAACATCATTTGGGTAAAAATAATAAGTTGATTGGGAATAGTGAGTATACCCAGAATTTTACGAATTATCCGAATGAGCTTATAGAGTTTGATATTGAGTTTGACACTATACATGAAACCCAAAAACCAGTAGGGTTGACAGAGTACTTGATTAAGACATATTCGAATGAAGGCGACCTTGTATTGGATAATACTATGGGTTCAGGTACAACTGGCGTTGGATGTTTGAATACTAACAGACGGTTTATAGGTATAGAAAAGGAAGCCAAATATTTCAAGTTATCGAAATATCGTATTTTACCTAAGGCATTAAACCAAACGTAAATAAATAATGAATCAGAAAAAAATAAATTAATTAAATAGTTAAGGTTAATAATAATTAGGTAAATGGTTATATAAATGGTTATATAAATAGTTAAATAATACTTAATGTTCCGTCTTCATTTTGGATAATTTTATTTTTTTCTGTTTTTAACAAATAATTTACAGCGTTCAATAACCCTTGTACATTATCGCCAAGTATTCCCATGCTTCTGTTGCAGGAATTACAACAATACCCCCTGAAGATGTTTAGTTCGTGACAGTGGTCAAACACTAGACAGTTACCTTTTGATGGAGGTTTATTGCATACAGCACATACTGTTCCTTCAGGCGCCACATAAGGAATACCTAATTCCTTTGCTTTTTTCTTAGCTTCGTTTTTGCCCTTTGAAACACTCTTGGTGCACTCGATACACTCTGGTCTGCGTAATCTGTATCCATCTCTGTCAAAAGCATCTGTGCCAGATGTATTACCTCTGAAATCAACAAGTGTTTTTGTCACTTGGCACTTGGAACAAACCTTGGGTTGTGTTTTAGCCCAGTCATACTCTTCTTGTGCTGTTTTGAATTTACATTTGGTACTCTGTCTAGTGTAATTATCTAGTTCTGTTTTGGTGAATTTTTGAAGCTCTACAGCTGGGACTTCAACAGGTGTTGATACTTGTAGTTGTGTAGTAGTAGCGGGTGCGGGTTCTGGTTCTACTTTAAGGTGTGCTTCTGGGTTTACTTTTGTTTTTGCTTCTGCTGTTTCGTATGATGTTGGCTTATTAGCGTCTGAAATAATCTCTTCTATTATTGCACTTGCGATTGATTCTCTATTATTATCTACTTCTGTATCTATTTTGATAACCATTTTTTCGTCTGCCGTATAATCGGTTGTGTGAATAATGGGTGTTATCTTAGGTACACAAGTAGTTGTAGTCATGTTTGCAACGTTATTGGTCATACTGAGTGTGGTTTCCATTTTTGATTTTTGCATGCAGGTATAGCTATAGGTTGTTATTTTACTTGTATGCATTAATAGAAGAGAAATGGTTTCATTTTTTTTTAATCTATGTAGTGTTCGTATAGGTCTGTACATTCTATCTTTTTTTTGTAAACTTAAAAACATAGAAATGGTTTCATTTTTTTAATCTATGTAGTGTTCGTATATGTATTGGTACATGTCCATTACTTCCAAAATGGTTCTGTTTCTAAAAATATGTGTTCATCACCATGTACATGTACCATCGCTTGGTGCAACAAAGTAATCTCTTCTGGTGAGAGTTTGTAACAACCACCAGGTGTAATAAGACATTTACGATTCCATCTAACCTGTTTTATTTTACTGTTATCTGTTGTACTAGATAATGCATCTTCTTCAAGAGGAATACAGAATCCACCTTCGGCTCGATCTAACATGTGAATAGCGTTCCATTCGGCTTCTTTTTTATTGTTGTAAAAAGAACATATATCATTATAATTTACAGTATCAATATTTACTCTAATATGCACCATTTGTTATTTGTTATGTATATATAATTATACGACACTAACTGTTTATATCAGTTCGTTATATATATTCGTTATATACATTTTACCAATCAAATGTAAACCCATATGTGGTCTGTGGTGTGGATGATGTTATCTATTTAACGAGATCTTAAACTTCAAGTATAAAAAGGTATTTTAAATAAAAATGAATGAACGTACCTGTTATTTAGTATCCGTTAGTAATATAAATTAATTTAAAATATATGGGAATACGTAATCTAAATAAATTAATAAAAAAAAAATGCTCAAATACAATACATAAAAATACACTTAGTGAATTATCAAATAAAATAATTGTTGTAGATATTAGTGTTTATATATTTAAATTTTCAATCGATAATGGTTTAATAGATAATATGTACATTATGTTGTCTTTATTTAAAAAATATAATATAATTCCGTTATTTATTTTTGATGGTAAACGTCCAGAGGAAAAAAAAGATTTATTGCTTCAGCGAAGAGAAGAGAGAGCTAGGATGAAACAGAAATATGATGATTTGAAATGTAAGCTTGATAGCTGCGATAGTGATAGTGATGTTAATAAGGAGGAAATACTTAATAATATGCAAACGTTAAACAAGAAATTGGTTGTCATAACGAAAAATGATTTTAATAATGTAAAACGGCTAATAAATGCGTTTGGGTATACGTATTATGAGGCGCCAACAGAGGCGGACGAGTTGTGTTCTTATTTGTGTCTAACAGGACACGCGTGGGCATGCTTAAGCGAAGATATGGATATGTTTGTTTATGGGTGTCCAAGAGTAATAAGATGCTTGAACATAATGGAGAATTCTGCGGTGCTGTATAATACAGAACAATTAGTAAAATGTTTGAATTTGAATCAAGAAGAGTTACGTTGTATTTGTGTTTTAGCAGGTACCGACTACAACATAGACAAGAATTGTGATTTATACAAAAGTATAGAATTGATGGAAAAATTTAAAAATGCTGCCAAATGTCAAGATGAAGATGAAGATGAAGTAGACGACTTTTATAGTTGGGTTCATAAAAATACAGATTATATAGATGACCTACAACAAATAAATAAAATAAATCATATGTTTGAGTATGACTATTTAAAGGATAAACTAGAATTTGAGAATTACAATACGGTTAGTAATTATGAAATAAATACTCTTGAAGTGCAACATTTACTCTCTCAGGTAGGATTTATATTTGCATAATTATAACAGAAATCTGATATTACATCTTACATAAAATAAAAATTTAAAAAGAAAATTTCAAAAATAAAAATAAAATAAATACTATAGTTTGCATAATAATATTATTTTTTTCGTAATTAAGTTAAAAAAAAATAATGTACATATGATAGGGATGGATTTAAACAAAAATAAATATTCACTAAAAACTTTGAAGGAAAACATTTATTTATTAAATTTAGTGGATATTCTAAGGACGCAGAAGTTGACCGCCAGATTTGCAGTTCATTACATATTAAATAACATTTATCAACTCAAAAAAGAAGAACAAGAGATTACTATAGAAGATGTAATTAAATACCAACCACATATAACTATTACATCACTTATTAATGAACAATTGTTATACGAATCGGACGCAGATAGTCTAGAAGATTTTGAAGAGATATCAAAAAAATAATTATATCCATTCATGGACAGGGTCATTCACGTTGATTGGCTGTCCAGATGCAAATTGAGGTATTTGGGTGTGATTAGATTTTTTTAATTTGTCACGCATCTGTTGTAAAAGTGATGACCATGATAATTTTTGGTTAGTATTATTGGAATCGTTATTGGAATTGTTATTGGAATCGTTATTCGTTTCGTTTTCTTCAAGAGTAGTTAAAAATGCCCATGTCATAGCCCCTCTCCAGGTACCATCTATGTAGCTATCAGAGCTAGTAGTACTATCTGAGCACCCACTTATCATAATGACTTGCCCTTTTGTTTCTTCGCATGCATTATTTTCCGTATGACTATTATAATTTTCACTATCATAGTAGTTATACTTCAAATCAGCAATAGTTCCACTATGACAACAATCCATAAGTAAAAACAAAGTAACACCAGATTTCAAATGCTTATCAATAATATCCTTAATTTCATCATCTGAAATATATTCTAGATTAGATGAAACCAATACTTCATCCTGGTTATCTTTTTCGTCATTATTAGTATCATCCATGTAACTACCATGTCCGCTATAAGAAAAAAAACATACATCACCTGAGTTGGATGAATCTAGCATAGTAATCAATTGATTTACAATATTATTTTTGGTTGGTTTGTCTGCAGGGGCATTTTCGTCCGTAAGTATTTTAATTTCATCGAAAGATTTTGAAATACGATTATTTAAGTAATTTGCATCATTAATACAACCGTATAATGTATAATTAGTATTTAAATAATTAATACCAACAAGTAAAGCTCTTTTTTTGTTTGTTACTTGGTAATTATTTTCGATTGCTTGTATTTGTTCTTGTAACCATAACTTAAGTTTTTGAATAATTTGTTTGTATTTGTTATTAATTAGCTGGATTAGTATGTTTTTTATTTGGACGTTATAACGATATCTAGTACGGATAAATTTACTTACTCTTCTGTATTTGTTAATAAGTTGTTGGACAGTATTAGTATACTGGGTGTATACGTTCAATATTTCTTGCATTTTTGTCACCATTTGTGTAGTATACAAATATATTAATAAATACCAATAAAATTAGTGATGATATTAATGATGATATTAATGATGATATTAGTGATAATAATATTTTTTTGTTTTTAAAAATATTATTTATTTTTGGTTTGTTTATTTGGTTTGTTTATTTGGTTTGTTTGTTTATTTGGTTTGTTTGTTTGGTTGTTGTTTGTTTAAACAGTAGTTGCGGCAGCAGCGGCAGCGGCAGATGCCTTCTCGAAGTGAGGAGACATGAATCTTTGAAGGTTGAAGTAAGTTAGCTCATCGGTTGTCTTCAACTTCAATAGTTGAGCAAGCTTGGAGTCAGCGTTAATCTTTCTTCCATTTGAGGAATCTTGAAGATTGTTACTGCGGATATACTTGTTGATATCTCTGGTGACTTCAGTTCTTGCCATTTCACTTCCTACTGGCTTGTTAAGAAACTTTGCCAATTCATCAGAAATCTTAGTGGGCTTAACAAAACCAGAAGGGGCTCTGTTTCCTGCCTTTCTCTTTTTCTTGGAAGATAGTTTTTGGGCGGTCTTCAATTCACGAGTCCACTTCTTCTCAAGAACTCTGTACTCACTCTTCAAAGCAGAAATCATACTGTTCAACTGTTGAAGCTTGGCAAGGAATTCGTTGGAAGCATCTACCAAACTATCTGTGGTAGTTTCAGCTTCATCAACTTGGATAATAGTGTTTTCAGTCTTGACCTCAACATTAGTTTCAGTCTTTGCTGGCTTAACGGCGGTTTCTTGTTTAATAGCGGTCTTTGCCTTCTTTACTACTTTTGCCTCAACAGGGGCAGATGTGGATGCGGGGGTGGTTGCAGCTTTTGTCGTCTTGGTTGTTCTAGCCATCTTATTATACTATAGCTAAACAAGAACTTTTTAAGCAGTTTAACGCAATTATATATATTATTTATGACTTACTATGTATTGTTTCTAAATATTTGAGATTCATATTTGGCACGCAAAAAATTAACTATAATTAACGGACTCATATAGCCAAGGTAAAGATAATGCGGCTTCCTGATTGACTAGAGTAAGGGCTGACAAAATATATAATGCTCCTAAATTTTTGCTGGAATTATTAATTCCATTATATACCATTCGTTCCATACAGTTCATTATTTGTAATTTCATAATAATATCTGATGTGTTGGAATTTTGTAGTTGGACTGTATTAATATCATAGAATGGGTTGCCGACAGGGGGACAGATTTGTCTGCGTGTTTCAATAGTGATTTGCGATCGATAACCCCAAATATCAATTAATTCTCTTGTAAATTTAATACACTCGCCTCTGGATAAAGATAAAAACCATAAATAATTAGTATAATTTCCTAATTCATCTATAGCTTGAAATAGATTTATACATCGGTGTTCTAACTGTTCCGATGTGGTGAGTGATGCTGTTAAATCTTTGTTATCATCTTCTAATGAAATATCGACTTTTATATTATAAATGTTTTTTGCTATTTTAAGTATCGATTTCATATTATCCAAGGTTTTTTTAGGAATTTCATTACGATTATAAGGGTTTAATACAACTCCTTTGGATTTAGATACTTTACTGTGGTTATATAATGATTTTAAAGAGCAACCATATACAAAACCGTCCAAACACTTGAAACTAATAAAGTCATGAAGAACAATTTCTTCTATTGGTTCTAAAGACACGAAATCGGCGGGGTTATTGCAAATAGAACGTTGTTTCCAGGCTGGTCCATGCATAGAGTTGTACTTGCGTTGTAATTTACCTCTGAATGTCTTTTGAAGATTAATTATAAATCTGGATAGATACAGATAAGTGTAAATACGTGCGAATATTTCTTCCTTGTTACCCGTAGTTTTAAGGTTGTAATTAGCTAAAAATCCCTTTAATTGCTTTATATTGAAGTTATATTCCAATAATAAATTATAATTATTTGTGTCTGGAATAGTAATATCATCATCATTAATTTTATTTTTAGTTTTTTTTAATGTGTAGCTATTTTTTACATTTTTGGTATAATAGGTAATAAAACTGTCTAAATCTGACTTCTTCATAACCCTATTTTCCCTGTTATTATATTTAGTTTCGCAACAATTCATTTTGTATATATTATACCAAGAAATATTTAATATATATTTATTATTATATTTTACATCTAATATTACCGTTACTATTTAGGTAACAAAAATAATATGTGTGTTTTATGTTAATTAACGCATCGTTTTTAATTAATTTTTTATTCAGTTTTATTTAATTTTTTATTCAGTTTTATTTAATTTTTTATTCAGTTTTATTTAATTTTTTTTATTATCGCGATACACTTTTCTGTATACGAATCTTTTTGGGAAGTAAAATTAATATTGATAAATTTGTTTATTCATCTGTCCAACTATATATTCGGTGGTCAATCCTTGAATATACGTACTTTGAATTAGTCTACAATATGGTATATTTATAATATACGTTAACTAAGATATAATATTAATAAAAAAGAAGTAAAAAAGAAGTAAAAAATACGTGTAAAATAAGTGTAAATTAATTATGCGTGTTTAATACAAATGTTATTATTTTAGATAACAAATAAAAAAAAAATGATTTAAAGATGAGACCATAGTATATATCATAATAATAAAAGAATGACAACAAACGCAATCATCGACGGAACACAAATTGATACTTCAGTATTTTCATACTCTCCACCTAAGGCACATTCCTCAGGTGGAAAAGTTGTAAATCTGTATAATAAAAACTCTAGAGAATCCCTTACTATTTCTACTCCACTATTATTGACATGGGGTGCTCAAGAAAGTAAGGACCAACAAGGTAATCCTCTAGGTAAGTGGACTATGTCTTTACAGTTCCCAAGTAAAGATTATCCTAATCAAGCAGGTGAACAATTCTTGGAATCTATGAAGCAACTAGAAATGAAGGTAAAACAAGATGCTATGGCACATTCAAAGGAATGGTTTGGTAAGAGCATTACTAGTTCAGAGGTTATGGATGAGAAATTTAATGTCATGCTAAGATATCCTAAAATCAAAGGTACATTAGAACCAGATTACGACAGAGCACCTACTATGACAGTAAAACTTCCTTGCTGGAGTGGTGTATGGAAGTCTGAGATTTACGATGAAGAAGGTGAACCATTATATGTGAATGGTAAGACAAACAGTCATCTAAATCCTCTAGAGTTCCTGACATCAAAATCACAAGTAATTACACTCATACAGTGTGGGGGTCTATGGTTTGTAAATGGTAAAGTATCTATTACATGGAACCTAAAGCAAGCTATGGTAAAAAGACCTGCTAGTTCTTTAGCTGGTAAGTGTTTATTGACACCTAATACTGAAGATATGAACAAACTAAAAACTTCACAAGTAGTTGAAGAAACAGTCAACCAAGAAGTTAGTGAAGTTGCTACCACAGTAGTAGAAGATAGCGAAGATGAAGAAGAAGCTGAGGAAGAAGAAGAGGTGACAAGAGAACCTGAACCAGTAAAAGAGCCAGAGCCAGAACCAGTTGTAGAGAAGAAAAAGAAGCTTCTCAAGAAAAAAGCACCAGCAGCTAAAAAGTAAATTTTAAGATTTAAATAAAGTAGTAATAAATTAATAATTAATAAAAATAAAATAAATAGCAATATTTATTTTTTATATGAAACCATTTATTTTTTCATATAAAATTACGTCAACATTTTTAACTCAATATTATTTTTATTAATTAATATTCAAATACTTATATGGGTTAATGATTAATTATAATGGTTATATAGTATTTAATTATACGGGTTAATTTATAGTGTTTAATTATTAAACCAAATTTATCTTCACAATAAGGTCTGCCATTTCCGTCACATCGTATATATCATCTTTTATTTTAGTTAACCCTTTATTTTTTACTCTATAATATTGCTCAGGTTTCATATAGAGTTCACTTACAGGTATCTGTATACTTCTTTTACTTAGCTTTATTTCAACGCATTCATTTTTTAAAATCATGCTAGCGATCTCATCTGAATTAATAGACAGTTCATAGTAAATATTATTATCGTCATCAAACCATATATGATCTGGTAATTCAGGTTCGCAAATAACTATAATATCACATCCCGAGTTGTCAAAATAGAGTTCGTTATGCCATAATGGTACTAGGAATAATTTATCATCAACATACAGCTTGTACAAATTATGTTCAATCATATCTTCTAAGCTTGGATTTAATTTATAAACACTTACTTCATCGTATTTTTTCACTACTATATTTCTTATGTCATTTAGTAGTTCAACAGAAATGTGTAGTATGTTTCTGTTAGCTGATAGAAAATCGTATATATGAATAGTGGCATCTTTACTAATATTATCAAATAATTTACTAGATACCTTCTGACACCCAGTAACAATCTCTTTTACTATATTTAATATCATTTCATCGTAAGATCCACTAAATATATTTTGGACAAACCCTTGCAATATATCTGTATAAATATCACTAGGTGTGCGTTTATTATTAGCGTTATTTTTTGGACTATCATTATTTTGGTCCCTCTTTTTATGATGTTTTATTTCGCCATCAAGAAAAATATATGCATCTTTTATTTTTTGGAAGTATTCGTTTGACTCAGGCGTATTGTTATTTTTATCTGGGTGGTATTTCAAAGCCAATTTATGATATCTTTTTTTCAAAAAATCTTCGTCTATATTTTCAAATACATAAGGCGACGCTTTATCATAATCTATTTCTAATAATTGGAATGCTTCAGTATAATTCATACATGTATTACGAAACATTATTTAAATCTTTATTAAATTACTATTGAATTACTATTGAATTATATTTTGTTGTGCAAATAAAATATAATTATATACTATATAAATGACAATAAGGACTAGTGCTATTTTCTACAGACGTGGTCTTCCGAATTCATACAACAACTTTGCCCATATTGCACAGACAAATAATACTGTTGTTGTTCCTATGTATAAATACATGAAAGGCTACAATTTTTATAACCGTAGCCCCGTAAGTACTCGTTTGCTTACCTACCGTGGTGCTCTATATCCATGGAATAATTAGAATTATATATTTATCCTATGTAACGTAATATATCAGTTAATACATAACTATAAATATATATTTTACCTTTTATTTTTATAGTATAAAATAGATACTACAACAGAAA
>Ga0209137_1002936_pt1 | contig 14584 bp, 16 predicted proteins | sample SaaInl5LU_22_DNA_FD_184642 | JGI IMG/M metagenome (GOLD analysis project Ga0209137, IMG submission 184642) | Marine microbial communities from expanding oxygen minimum zones in the Saanich Inlet - ESP_105LU_22_DNA (SPAdes) (version 2) | ecosystem: Environmental > Aquatic > Marine > Intertidal... | reverse complement strand
TCGGGTTCGGCTTTATGTCCATGGATTTGGTCAAAAGATCCCGTAGTTGGTAATTAAATACCCTTTGTTCAGTCCACCGTTGGGGCGTTAGATGTATAACTTGGAATTGTACGTTTAGATGCGCGTTTGGGTTCAAGATCATTCCAATTACTGTTCGCCAAACTAATGTTTTGCGTAATGTCTTCTTCCCAAAATGAGACAACATTTTCGGTGATATTGAGGTACAGTTTGCCATCCACAATACGCCATAAATTGGGGTTTGCTGGCACCTTGCCACCCTTGGCCACCCCGTAGGCGCAATGCCCATCAAATTGTGGGATATACTTTGCGGGGTTAGCCATAAATGCATCACGGTTGGCTGCGTTAGAAAATGCGAAAGTCGCACCATTATAGTCGGCTGTGATCTCTATTTTGCCTGCAACCGCTTTGGGTTGCGGTGCTCCGACTGCTGATTGCTCAAGTCCGAAATACGCTACAACGTCATGCCCGGAGACAGCAAAATTCGTTTCATCAATATACTGGGGCCCTGCAAAAGCGGTGGATGAGCTAAGCGCGGCGGCTGCGAATAGAATAAATTTTTTCATGAGACAATTACCTAAGATTACTAACCGCACTGATGCAGAAAACGGTCTCATTGAATAGAGGCGCTCTCCGGTTCGTGATCTTTACGGCGCGTTTGTGATCATCATTTAGCTACAAATTTAGGTGTTAAGCCCCCGGTAAGTTGTATCGCTTAATAGAGGCCTTGGGTGAAAGAAAAGGTGGTGGGTATGGCTGCGCAAAACATGGCGCCGGTCATCATCAAACGTAAAAAGGTTATCAGTGGTGGTGGTCACCATGGCGGCGCTTGGAAAGTAGCCATGTGCCACTCTCTCGTTTGCGCCGCATTTTACACGGCGAGTTATGCCGGGTCGCCCCAACGTGTCAGCCTTCTGGACCAAATGGCTTTCATCAAACCATGCCACCCCATCATGAGATGCATCGCCAGAATGGTGCGAGATTTGCTAACGAGTGCTTAATTCCATATCTCTTTATCTATCTGATTTTACGTAAATTTTATCATCTATTCTGAGGTGCGGTAGATGAGGCGCCAATGGTCTGTGTCGTTCCTTTTGGCCCGTATACTGTTGAACCTGAACTCGCTTTTCGAAGTTGTGAAACGCGCCTTATCGCCATTTCAATCCCGCGCTGTGAAGCCTTGAGGATGCGTGCGTTTGACATGCTGCTTTCTCTGATTTGCGCTAATAATTTTGGATTTTCTGTCTGATTGTTTAGTCGCTCAATAAGCGCAGTCTTGATGGGAATAATCTCATCAAGCTCTGCAAAGTTGTGGCTCAACAAAGCACGGCGTTCGGTTTCCAACGCATCATAAAGATCTTGCAATACGGGCTTCATTTTTGCTGTGCCTCACTCTTTTTCAGACTATTAAAAACTTGTTCGGCCAATCCAATTCCGCCTGAGCGGGCCATGGCGTTTGCTTGCTCCTTTATAAGAAGTGACTGGAATTGGTCTTCGCCTTCACCGCCGCCAAATGCCTCTGATGTTTTCCCCAAGCCAGCTGATTTTAGCATTTCAGACAAAAAGCTGGCCTCAAGATCGACAGCGGCCTGCCAAAGTGGATCATCTAATTTGGGGTGCGAACTATTCATACGTGATGCGCTAGATGATATTTCCATCAACATACCTTTCAAATTGTCAGAACTTTAGCCTTGTTTGATCGACAATCGTAAAGATGTCGTAACCATTTAGCGTTTAGTTGCAGTGGTTCAGAACGAACTTCCAAGGGCAAGAAATGCACACACAGCTTCATTCCGTACTACTGACGGCCTCAGGTGACCTAACGAAAAAAGCATCAGCTTTGCCGATGGGCGAAGCGCGGTTTGAGTTTGGCAGCCTGCTCGAGGTTGAGGGCGATGCTGATACGCCAGAGCTGGATGGGAATGAGCCCGCTTTTTCGGAGACGGTGGCTTTAGATGCGCTTTTGACGCCAGTCTCGGCCCAATTAGAGATGGGTTTGGTAGGCACAAGTCAGATAGTAGTTTCAGGTGTAGCAGTAACTCCTTCTGACGGTTCAATGATAGAAACAGAAGCGAGTTCGCACAGAAGCATTGGCGTGCAGCCAGAGGTAGTTGTCGGCGATGACGCGGCTGTAACGATCAAGAGTGATGTGGCAATTGCAATTCCGCCGCCCGAAGCTTTGCGAAGCGCAGTAGGCGTGGGAGGCGCTACTTCTGAGTTGCCCAAGAATAGTAGTCCGACCACTGACTTGGCTTTAGTTCCATTAGCCGCGCAGCAATCACCTCTGAACGCAGTAACGCAACAACAGTTGGTCCAAGCTGAATCTAGTTCGCTGGATCAGACTCAGTCTGTTGAGCGGGCTTTACAGCCTTCAAAGCCTTTGAAGCAGGGTGAAATACAAAAACAGCATACATCGGATACTTCAATAAATGTTAGGGCTCTTCCGGGCACTGAAGGCGCCGAACTTGAGGCAGGTGAAGAAATAGCCAGTCTGACGCCTAAATCAGAGCAAATTGAAGCGATGAAGCAGGAGACACGCCAAACACCATCTTCGCCAGCTAACTTGCCTTCAAACGCGCCTTCACTCTTGGCTTCCGTAGTTACTGAAGCACAAAGTATGGCACCTCAGTTTGTTGATGAAGTCGCAGAATTTGCGCCCGCAGCCATTAGCGCCTCAACCCTGTCGCCTGTCGATGCAAAACAGATTTTACCGGCCGCGACACCTCAAAACCTGCCGTTGAATATTGCACGACAGATCAGCGAAGCGACGCGCAATGCGTCGGATGGAACCACGGAGATAACGCTCAACCCTGCAGAATTGGGGCGTGTGCGTATGTCATTTTCACCAACCGAAGCGGGCATGATGGTTGTGCTTTCAGTTGAGCGCCCTGAGGTGTTGGAACTGATGAAACGTCACATCGAAGATCTGAGCCAAGAGTTTCAGAGTGCTGGATTTGGCATGGCTAGCTTTGATTTTTCAGGGGGCGGGTCAGACACGCCGAATGAGCGTGGCGGCAGCGGCTCTCGCATCCACAGCACCGATGCCGCGTCCGAGGTGGATGTACCCGTTAGACCAAGTTTGCTTCGAACTTCACAATTAGACATTAGATTATAGGTGCCCATATGAATGTTCTCCCAACGCCAACAATCCAACCTGCCTATGGGTCAGGTTCTGGGTCCGGCTCTGATCGTGTGATCAATTCAGATTTTGATACGTTTTTGAAAATGCTGACGACTCAGGTTGAAAACCAAGATCCGCTCGACCCGATTAAATCTGAAGATTACGCAACGCAGCTTGCGCAATTTTCGGCCGTTGAGCAGCAGACAAAAACGAATGGTTTGCTTGAGGCGCTGAACGCGCAGTTTGGTCAAATGGGGATGGCTGAACTGGCCAATTGGGTTGGCATGGAGGCGCGCGTTGCAGCTCCTGCCTCTTTTGATGGCGGCGCAATTTCTGTCGCAGCCAGTCCGGTCACAACAGCAGATCGGGCTTTTTTGGTGGTTAGAGATCAATCAGGCGCCACGGTTGACCGCCGTGAGATTCCAGTGACTGAGGCGACATTAGAGTGGAACGGACGCGGTTCTGATAATATTGAGCTGCCCAAAGGGCTTTACGCGTTCGAAATTGAGAGCCAGCAGAATGGTGATGTTTTGGATACCAAGCCCGCGGACGTCTATGTTCCTGTAACGGAGGCGCGCAACCAAGAGGGTGGCACGTATTTAGTGCTGCGTGGCGGGACTGTTGTTGATGCTGGTGCAGTCCGCGCAATTCGCGAGCCAAACGCGGCTTAAGCTAGAAATGCCATCACTGCTGCCGCTGCCGTGAGTGCAATAACACCCCCGGTAGATGCCCATAAAAGCGGGCCAAGGTAAGTGCGCTTTCTTTCGCCCTCACCGCTTTCTGAGTTTGTCTGCGCAATTAGCGCGGCCTCAGCGAGTTGTGGTAGTTTGGGACCAAAGCGGGCAAGAACACGTGCCGTCTTGAATAGATCGCGGGCAAGCGCCTTTGGTCCAATGCTTTGCTTGATGTAATCTTCAACAATCGGTTGAGATACTTGCCAAATATTGATGTGAGGGTTCAGCGTCCGCGCGACCCCCTCCACAACGACCATAGTACGCTGCAGCAGAATCAGCTCGGTTCGCGTTTCCATTCCAAAGCGCTCTGTTACCTCAAACAGGTAGTTGAGAAGTCGACCCATCGATATGCGCGTAGCGTCCATCCCAAAAATGGGTTCACCAACTGCACGCAACGCCTGTGCAAATTCGTCAATGTCTCTGTCAGCAGGAACATACCCCGCTTCAAAATGTACCTCAGCGACCCTCCGATAATCTTTGCGGATAAAGCCGAATAGAATCTCGGCATAAACGCGGCGGGTATATTCATCGATACGACCCATAATGCCGAAGTCATACGCAACGATCTCACCCTCGGCGTTAATCTTCAGGTTGCCTTGATGCATATCCGCGTGAAAATACCCATCACGCAAAGCATGTTGCAAAAAGAGTTGTAACACCCGCTCACCTAAGGCGTGGCGGTCATGGCCGGCTGCGTCAATAGCGTCCACATCGCCGGCCGGAATGCCGTCAACCCAACCAAGGGTCATGACGCGGCGGGACGAATGCTCCCATTTGACCTGCGGAACTGTAAAGCCCTGATCGTTTTTTGTGGTTGCCGCAAACTCTCCTGCGGCACTGCTTTCAAGACGAAAATCGAGCTCTCCGCGGACGACCCCTTCAAAGTGTTCAATGACCTCACGGGGGCGCAGTCTGCGCGCACCAGGTGCAAAAATTTCCACCATACGGGCAGCAAAATAGAATGCATCAATGTCTTTGCCAAAACGTTTTTCGATACCTGGGCGGAGAACTTTGACCGCAACGGCTTCGCCGGTTTCTGCCAGATGCGCTTTGTGCACTTGAGCGATAGAAGCCGCCGCGACAGGTTCGGAAAATGTTGAGAAAACCTCTTCAACGGGGCGCTCAAGCTCTGTTCGAACCATTTCCTTGGCTTGCTCAATCGAGAACGGTGGCAGCTTGTCTTGAAGCACCCGCAGTTGGATTGCCAACTCATCGCCCACCACGTCGGGGCGTGTAGAAAGCACCTGTCCAAACTTGATATACGCCGGTCCAAGAGCAACCAGTGCGCGTACCGCAGACGGCATTTCAGGATCGCCTTTAAGACCCAGCCATTTGAACGGCCAACCCAGCAATTTAGCCACAATACGCAGTGAGGCAGGGGCTTGAAACGCGTCAAGAACAACGTTCATCCCGCCCGTGCGTTCCAGAGTGGCGCCCATGCGGATGAGGCGAATAATGTTGTGAGGCCCACGCATTTTAAATCTTCCACCCAGAGTGCAGAGCCGCGATGCCAAGGCTTAGATTGCGGTAACTTGCGTTCTCAAAGCCTGCAGCCTTGACCATCGATAAGAAGGTTTCCTGATCGGGGAATTGTCGGATCGATTCCACAAGGTATTGGTAGCTGTCAGCATCATTAGCAATCAGTTTGCCCATGCGCGGGATGACGTTGAACGAATACAAGTCATACGCTTTTTGCATCATCGGATTTGGGAGCTGGCTAAATTCTAAAACCATAAGGCGGCCACCGGGTTTTAGGACTCGATACGCTTCATTTAGCGCCTCTTGTGGGCGGGTGACGTTGCGGATGCCGAAGCTGATTGTGTAAACATCAAAGGTGTTATCCTTGAAGGGAAGCGCCATTGCGTCCCCGACAGCCCAATCCAACTGCTTGGCCATATCGTTAGCTTCAGCGCGCTGACGCCCTTCGACCAGCATAGATTCGGTAATATCAAGAACTGTCGCATGCCCACTGCCTGCGCGCCCTAAAAATTTGAACGAGATATCACCAGTACCACCAGCAACATCCAAAAGTCGTTGTCCTGCACGCGGCGCAAGCCAATCCATCATCGCATCTTTCCAGACGCGGTGGATCCCAACGCTCATCACGTCGTTCATGATGTCGTATTTACTCGCAACATTCGTAAAGACGCCCTGAACGCGGCCAGCCTTCTCGCCCTCTGGGACAGTCTCAAAGCCAAAATGCGTTGTTTTTTCAGTATTGTCGGCCATGGGGCTTGTCTTTTCCTTGCTGCGGCACTTGTTCTTATAGGCTGCTATTTGGTGGTTACAATGCGTCCACCTGTCAGGGAGATGGAGTGAAATGCCAGAATTACCAGAAGTCGAAACCGTTCGTCGCGGATTATTGCCGGCAATGGAGGGTGTGAAGATTGCGGATGCGGCAGTAAATCGTCCAAATCTTCGCTGGATGCTGCCTGAAAATATGGCGGATCGGTTGACTGGTGCCACGGTTACTGCGCTGCGGCGCCGGTCAAAATATATTCTGGCGGACCTCGATAGTGGTGAGACACTTATTATTCATCTTGGGATGTCTGGTCGTATGCTGATCAGTGGGGTCGCGGTGGGTGAATTCGTTCATGAGCATCCCGCGCCACAAAAGCATGACCATGTCATTCTAAATATGGAGAATGGTGCGCGTGTCACTTTCAATGATGCGCGCCGTTTTGGACACATGGATTTGGGCGAGACAGCGACCCTCGAAGATCACTGGCTGGTGTCATCAATTGGACCTGAACCCTTTGGTAACGGGTTTAACGAATCCTATTTGGTGCAAGCCATCAAGAATCGTGCGTCGCCGATCAAAACAGTACTTCTTGACCAGCGTGTTGTTGCGGGTTTGGGCAACATTTACGTCTGTGAAGTCCTCCACCGTGCAAAAATCTCACCCACACGCAGGGCCTCTAATCTATCCAAAAAGCGGATTGAAAGCTTGGTTCCGATTATTCGTGATGTGCTGAGCGAGGCGATCGAGGCAGGTGGATCATCTCTGCGCGATTACCGGCAAGCCGATGGAGAGCTTGGATATTTTCAGCATACGTTCCGTGCGTATGGACGCGAAGATGCGCCTTGTGTGACCGAGGACTGCACCGGCAAAATCACTCGCATCGTTCAATCTGGACGTTCGTCGTTCTATTGTCCGAAATGTCAAAGATAGCTTGATCGAGGTTGGTTAAGGTTTTAGCGGTTACAATTCGGGAAACAATGGGGCTTAAAATTTCATGGCTTATGAGACGATCAACGTCACGATCGAAGATCGAATTGCACTAATCAAACTTGATCGCCCTGAGGCGATGAATGCGTTGAACGGTCAATTGCTTCGTGAATTAGCTGCTGCTGTGGCGCTTGCCGAGAGCAATGAAAAAGTACGCTGCATCGTTCTGACTGGTTCTGACAAAGCCTTTGCGGCTGGCGCTGATATTACTGAAATGGCCGATAAGTCTTTTGTCGATATGTACGTCAGTAATTTCTTTGGTCCCGAAACCCAGCAGTTTTTGCAGGTTCGCAAACCAATCATCGCCGCGGTTGCGGGCTATTGTTTGGGCGGAGGCTGTGAGTTGGCTATGATGTGCGATTTCATAATTGCCGCCGATACTGCAAAGTTTGGTCAGCCTGAAATCAATCTTGGTGTCGTCGCGGGCATCGGCGGCACACAGCGTTTGACGCGGTTGGTAGGGCGTTCAAAATCGATGGATATGCATCTAACAGGACGCTTTATGGATGCGGATGAAGCTTTGGTTTCTGGCCTTGTGAGCCGTAAGGTGCCGGCCAAAAAGCTACTTGATGAGGCACTAAGCGTAGCGGCTAAGATTGCTGATAAATCCCAATTAGCGGTGACCTCGGCCAAGCAAGCGGTGCATGCCGCTGATGAAATGTCTTTGTCTGCGGGCTGTGCCTATGAGCGGTCTCTCTTTCAGGCCTTGTTTTCGACCGAAGATCAAAAAGAAGGAATGGAGGCGTTTATTGAAAAGCGCGAAGCCCAATTCCGAGACAAATAGAACGATAACCCTGTTGACTTGAAGGCGACTCGGTCCTAAAGAGCGGCTTCTAGTTTTAACCGAACCCTTGAAGGGAACGAAGATCCATGGCCAATACGCCACAAGCAAAAAAACGCGCCCGTCAAAACGAACGCCGCGCAGCCGTAAACAAAGCACGCCGTACGAACATCCGTACTTTTTTGCGTCGCGTTGAAGAAGCAATCGCTTCTGGTGACCAGACAGCAGCTGCTGAAGCTCTAAAAGTCGCGCAGCCAAAGCTGATGCGCGGTGTTACTAAAGGCATCTTCCACAAGAATACTGTGGCACGTAAGGTATCTCGCCTGAACGCACGCGTTAAAGCAATCGCGTAAGCATCGTACTTACATTGATTTGAAAGGCGTCCTCTGGGGCGCCTTTTTTGTTTTCGAATAACTAATGAGACCACGTGATAGATTCTTTTTCGAATTACGCGCTGTCAATATTAAAGGCTTATTGAAAGCACTGGTTTTCGGGCGCTACTACTAGTGCAGCGATTCACTGTCTGGGGGGACAGCGCATCTGACAAAGACCTTACGTTGCACAGTTAGCAGTGGATTTAGGTGTCAGTAGCGTAGAAAAAGTGGAGCTTTGCTCTGCTTTGCCACATACGTCGTATGTGCGTGTCCTTCATCAACCGAAACGCAGTTAGGCATGCCGCGAGGGCGTTGTTCTCGCGAATGGCGTAGCTTTGTTTTGATGGTAGTTGCGGTGTGAGCGCTTGTGGGAGGCGCTTGCTTGGAAAAATGAAGGGGCAGAATGGAATGACGAAGCAAACGTGGGGTATGGCGCAAGAAGCGCTGGCGCAGACTGTCGGTCAAAACAATTATAAAACCTGGATCGAGCCGATCGGTTTTGCCAGTTTTGACGATGGTGTTGCAGCCCTCACTGTTCCAACCGCTTTTATGGGCAACTACGTCCAATCCAACTATGCAGATGCGATTCTGTACCAACTGAACATGAACGGCTTGCAGGCTGACCGTCTGAACTTTCAAGTCAGCCGCGGTGCCCCCCGTGCCACCCCTGCTCCTACACCCACAGCTCGCCCTGTTGCCGCAACGCCAAAAATAGATATGCAAGGCAACCCGCTTAACTCGCAATTCACGTTTGATACTTTTGTTGTGGGCAAGCCAAACGAGTTGGCTCATGCTGCCGCGCGCCGTGTCGCCGAGGGTGGCGATGTTACGTTTAATCCACTGTTTTTATATGGTGGCGTAGGTCTGGGTAAGACCCACTTGATGCATGCGATCGCGCACGAGTTGCAAACCCGTCAGCCTGAGAAGCGCGTGCTGTATTTATCAGCTGATCAATTCATGTACCGCTTCATCCAAGCGATCCGCAGCCGGAAAACCATGGACTTTAAGGCCATGCTGCATTCCGTTGATATTCTGATGATTGACGACGTGCAGTTTATCGCGGGCAAAGACAGCACACAGGAAGAGTTCTTTCATACCTTCAACGCGTTGATCAGTGCCAATAAACAGATCATTATTTCTGCAGACCGTGCACCAGGTGAAATCAAAGACCTTGAAGAGCGGATCAAGTCCCGTCTTCAGTCAGGTCTGATTGTGGACTTACACCCCACGAACTTTGAGCTGCGTCTTGGTATTCTACAGTCCAAAGCCGAAATGTATGGCGCTTCCTACCCTGACGTGAAGATCAACGATGACGTGCTAGAGTTTTTGGCGCACCGTATCTCAAAGAACGTCCGCGTTCTTGAAGGGGCGCTAACGCGCTTGTTCGCCTTTGCTCATCTTGTGGGCCGCCCTGTTGATCTTGAGTTGGTGCAAGAGTGCTTGACCGATACTCTTCGCGAAAGTGATCGCAAAGTAAGCATCGAAGAAATCCAGCGTGTCGTTTGTGATCATTACAATCTTCGCCAATCTGATTTGGTGGGGCCCAAACGCCTACGTGCTTTTGCGCGGCCTCGTCAGGTGGCGATGTTCTTGGCCAAGACCATGACACAACGTTCGTTGCCTGAAATCGGACGCAAGTTTGGTGGCCGTGATCACACAACAGTGATGCACGGGGTAAAGAAAATCACTGAGCTTTGTCAGATTGATAGCCATATTGCTGATGATCTGGAAATGCTGCGTCGTACTCTGGAAGCGTAGCAGAAAAGCACTTGCTGCGAGACTGTTATGAGGTAATCTGCCCGTCCTAGCACCGTGCTTAGTGCGGTCAGAATTGGCGGCAGGAGTGAGTCGATGAAACTCAGCATTGAACGGGCCACGCTTTTGAAAGCAGTGAGCCAAGCGCAATCGGTTGTTGAGCGGCGCAATACAATTCCGATCCTTGCGAATGTTTTGATCGAGGCTGAAGGAAACAGCGTTTCTTTCCGTGCGACCGATCTTGATATCGAGGTTGTTGATAAAGCGGATGCCATGGTTGAGCGCGCTGGTGCGACGACTGTGTCTGCCGTGACACTACATGAAATCGTCCGCAAATTGCCGGACGGTGCCATGGTTACTTTGACAGATGACAGTGCCGCTGGCCGATTGACCGTTGAAGCTGGACGTTCCAATTTTAATCTCGCGACCCTGCCGAAAGAAGACTTTCCGGTCATGGCGTCGTCTGAGTATCAAACGAATTTTGGCGCTCCGTCACCGGTGCTGCGCCGTTTGTTTGACAAATCAAAGTTCGCGATCAGCACCGAAGAAACACGGTATTATTTGAACGGTGTTTACCTTCATATCGCAGACAGTGATGGGGGCCATGTGCTACGTGCAGTCGCAACTGACGGTCACCGCCTGGCGCGAATTGATGCGGATATGCCGGAGGGCGCGTCTGGCATGGCTGGCGTTATCGTGCCGCGCAAAACTGTTAATGAGCTGCGCAAACTTCTGGATGATGATGAAGTTCAGATCGCCGTGTCTGTCTCAGAGACAAAAATTCGGTTTGCGACACCTGCGATTACGCTGACATCCAAAGTTATTGACGGTACGTTCCCTGATTACACGCGCGTTATCCCACAGGGAAATACGCGCAAGATGGAAGTTGATGCGGCGGACTTTGCAAAGGCTGTCGACCGTGTGGCAACTGTATCCTCTGAGCGCAGCCGTGCTGTGAAACTTCAGCTTGATGAAGACCGTTTGGTGCTGTCAGTGAACGCCCCCGATGCGGGTGCGGCCGAAGAAGAGCTTGCCGTTGCATACGGGGATGAGCGTCTTGAGATTGGCTTCAACGCAAAATATCTGCTTGAAATCGCCAGTCAAGTAGACCGCGAAAATGCTGTCTTCTTGTTCAATTCAGCGGGTGATCCCACGCTGATGCGCGAAGGCAATGATCAATCGGCGATTTACGTCGTCATGCCGATGCGCGTGTGAGTGGACTTCATCTTTCACGCCTGAGCCTGTCCCATTTTAGATCGCACAAACGCGCTGTCGTTGAGTGTGATGCGCGGCCTGTGGCAATATTTGGCGCAAACGGTGCCGGAAAAACCAACCTGATTGAAGCGGTAAGCTTGCTGTCGCCAGGGCGTGGTTTACGCCGGGCATCAGCCGAAGCCATGACCCGCCGTCCAGAAGCATTGGGCTGGAAGGTGACGGGTGAACTATCTGCTTCCGGTCAAAGTTATGAAGTAGAGACGTGGTCAAAAGATCACGCTGCTCGCCAAGTTAAAATTGATGGTAAAGCGTCCACTCAGATAGCGCTTGGACAGATTGCACGGGTGTTGTGGTTGATCCCTGCGATGGACCGTCTTTGGATTGAGGGTGCCGATGGGCGCCGTCGTTTTCTGGACCGCATGGCCATGAGCTTCCACCCGACCCATGCGGAAGCAACCCTGTCATATGAAAAAGCTATGCGCGAGCGGAACCGCCTTCTGAAGGACATGGTGCAGGACCCTCATTGGTACCGCGCGCTTGAACTGCAGATGGCGGATAGCGGCATGGCCATTATGCGCAATCGGCGTGATGCGGTTATGAAGCTGACGGCTGCACAGGAAGCGGCGCAGACAAGTTTTCCGACAGCGACGTTGTCGTTGCTGGAGGTTGAGGGCGAGCCGATCGGCAATGAGGATGACTTGTTGCAGGCATTGCAAGTCAGCCGTGCACAAGATTTACGGGCAGGCCGCACGCTGGTGGGTCCCCATCGCAGCGATCTTGATGCTGTTTATGCAGCCAAAGACGTTCCTGCACGAGATTGCTCAACAGGTGAGCAGAAAGCGTTGCTGATCTCGCTGATCTTAGCAAATGCGCGGGCGCTTATTGCAGATGTTGGTGCGCCACCTCTACTGTTGTTGGATGAAGTAGCGGCACACCTTGATGCAGGACGTCGCGCGGCGCTTTATGATGAAATTACTGCCTTGGGTGCGCAGGCGTGGATGACGGGGACAGAACCACATTTGTTTGATGCATTGGGTCAGCGGGCCACGTACCTTGAAGTTGACGCGGATACAGTTCGCGAAGCGAGCGTTTAGTGATGGAGTGGGTACAGTGCAGGCAAATAGAGTTACATTAATCACTTTAGGTGTCGCTGATTTGGCTTTGTCGAAAGCTTTCTATGCGGCGCTTGGTTGGGTGCTAGAAGAGGCGACGGATGATGTGGCCTTCTACGATATCGGCGGCGCTAAGTTCGGGCTCTACAGTCTTAGGAAAATGGCTGAAGATCTTGATTTGAGCATCGAAGATTTGGGGCGCGGTGCGTCAAATCTGTCTCAAAACTACCCAACCGAGGCCGAAGTCGACGCGGCGTATGACTTGGCATTAAGCGCAGGCGCCAAACCCGTGAAGAAACCAGCGGCTATCTTTTGGGGTGGCTATTCTGGGGCGTTTGCTGATCCAGATGGCCATATTTGGGAAGTTGCGTGTAATCCGTTTTGGCTGCTGAACGACGAAGGACACATTGCATGACCATCGATTTGGCGGGCGCGCTTCTTTATGCAGGCTCGTTGCTTGTCTTGTTCATGACGCCCGGACCCGTTTGGGTTGCTTTGATTGCCCGTGGTTTATCCGGTGGATTCCAGTCCGCTTGGCCGCTCGCCCTTGGTGTGGCTTTGGGTGACTTCTTGTGGCCAATCGTGGCCATTTTCGGCGTGTCCGTCTTTGTCACTCAGTTTGAGGAATTTATGATCGTCCTGCGGTATGCGGCTTCGGTCATATTTTTCGTTATGGGATACTCGCTGATCCGTAATTCTGACCGCGCCCTTGGCTCAGACAGCAGGTTAACCCGACCGGGCATGATGGCTGGGTTTGTGGCGGGTATTGCGGTGATTATTGGCAATCCCAAGGCGATCTTGTTCTATGTTGGCGTCTTGCCGGGGTTCTTTGATCTGACGCAGGTAACGTGGCGCGATGCGTTGATGATTTGTACATTGTCGTTTGTTGTTCCGCTGACAGGCAACATGATTTTGGCCGTATTTGTTGAGCGGATCCGCCCAGTTTTGACCTCCAAAACAGGCCTAAAACGGATCAATCTGACCAGTGGAGTATTGCTGATTTTGGTTGGGTTGGTCATTCCGTTTACCTGACGCAAAATATAGCGGTGAGGCGTGACAATCAGCGCTAAACCTCGTATAAAAGTGTGAAAATACGAGGTTACAATCGCATGTCCGACACGCCAGTCACGCCGCAAGAATACGGTGCCGATTCTATTAAGGTTCTCAAGGGGTTAGAGGCTGTTCGTAAGCGCCCTGGAATGTATATCGGTGATACCGATGACGGTTCTGGTCTACACCACATGGTTTACGAGGTCGTTGATAACGGCATTGACGAGGCGCTGGCCGGTCATGCGGATTATGTCACGGTTACAATTCACGGTGACTCGAGCATTTCAGTGCGTGACAACGGGCGCGGTATTCCTGTTGGAATGCACGAAGAAGAAGGCGTTTCTGCAGCAGAAGTCATCATGACACAGCTTCACGCAGGCGGTAAGTTTGACAGCAATTCCTACAAGGTTTCTGGCGGCCTTCACGGCGTCGGTGTGTCAGTTGTAAATGCGTTGTCGGACTGGCTCGAGCTGCGCGTTTGGCGTGATGGGTCCGAGCACATCGCGCGGTTTGAGCGTGGCGATACAGTCAAACACCTTGAGCGTGTCGGCCCCTCTGACGAGACAGGTACTGAGGTGCGTTTTCTTTCGTCACTGGAGACGTTCAGTAATCTTGATTACAGCTTTGAAACCCTTGAAAAGCGTTTGCGCGAACTGGCGTTCTTGAACTCAGGCGTGCGGATCATCTTGGTTGATGAGCGTCCAGCAGAAGAATTGAAGAGTGAGTTGTTTTACGACGGTGGTGTGAAGGAATTCGTTAAGTATCTGGATCGCTCAAAGTCTTCTGTGATGGATACGCCCATCTACGTTAAGGGTGAAAAAGACGACATCGGCGTTGAAGTCGCGATGTGGTGGAACGACAGCTATCATGAGAATGTGCTGCCATTCACCAACAACATTCCGCAGCGTGATGGCGGCACCCACATGGCGGGTTTCCGTAGTGCGTTGACGCGGACCATTCAAAAATATGCTCAAGATACAGGCATCGCCAAACGTGAAAAGGTGAACTTTACGGGTGATGATGCCCGTGAAGGACTGACGTGTGTTTTGTCGGTAAAAGTGCCCGATCCGAAATTCTCTAGCCAAACCAAAGACAAACTTGTGTCGTCCGAAGTCCGTCCCGCGGTTGAAAGCCTTGTGGGAGAGAAACTTCTTGAGTGGTTTGGCGAGAACCCCAATGAGGCCAAGATTGTTGT
>Ga0209137_1002927_pt1 | contig 14608 bp, 12 predicted proteins | sample SaaInl5LU_22_DNA_FD_184642 | JGI IMG/M metagenome (GOLD analysis project Ga0209137, IMG submission 184642) | Marine microbial communities from expanding oxygen minimum zones in the Saanich Inlet - ESP_105LU_22_DNA (SPAdes) (version 2) | ecosystem: Environmental > Aquatic > Marine > Intertidal... | reverse complement strand
GTCGCCTTGCTTTTACCTACAACGATCAGCCGGTTGAGCTTCGCGTGAGTGTGTGTCAAACCGACTCTCACCGATACCTTTCGGAGATGACCTAATGCAGACCGTTCGCTCATCAATCAATGGCTTTAGCCTTTCAATACAAGACAATATCTACTTCATAGACCAGTGGTTAAGCGTAAAATGTAGAGGAGTTACAGAATGATTGCGGTAGTAAATGATTGGCGCCGGTCGCTAGTGTCTAAGGGTCAGGCACTGTTTCCTGGCTTCTTGTTATGCCTGGTTGTTGGTATGGCAGCCACGTTCGTTTCTGATCACTACGGTGGTCCTGTCATATTGTACGCGTTACTCATGGGTATGGCGCTCAATTACCTCTCCACTGAGGGGCGGTGTGTAGCGGGTATTCAATTCAGTGCTAAAACAGTGCTACGTTTTGGTATCACCTTGTTGGGCGCAAGGATAACCGTTGAACAGTTAATGAGCCTGGGGCTGACGCCTATCCTTATTGTGATAATCGCTGTGCCTTCAACTATTCTATTTGGTTATTTTGTAGGTAAGCGCCTGCAGCTCAGTCGCTCTAACTCTGTGCTGACAGGTTCCTCAGTGGGTATCTGCGGTGCATCGGCCGCTATCGCTGTATCAGCCGTACTGCCTCAGGATAAAGAATCTGAAAAGAACCTCATATTCACAGTGGTGTGTGTGACCGCACTGAGTACCGTCGCAATGATCGCTTACCCATTGATCGTGTCCGCCTTGGATTTAGCCCCTAATGCTGCTGGCGTCTTCTTGGGTGCCACTATTCATGATGTCGCACAGGTTGTGGGTGCGGGTTACATGATGTCAGATGAAATCGGAGATGTTGCCACTTTCACAAAGCTTCTGCGTGTATCTATGTTGGTCCCAGTTGTATTAGTGATATCGGTTATCGTTGCTAAATGGGGCACAGTACCTGCTGATGGCGCAAAAAAGGGCGCTGCAGTGCCGCTCTTTTTGGTCGGCTTTATAGGGGTAGTACTGCTGAATAGTGTAGGTGGTATTCCTGTATCAGTTTCGGGTTTTATGGTTGAGACATCGCGTTGGTGTTTGGTGCTTGCGATGGTCGGCTTGGGGATGAAATCCTCATTTAAGGAACTGGCCGCTATGGGCTGGAAGCCATTTGCATTAATGGTGTCTGAAACCATATTTCTAGCCGTCCTGGTGCTAGTTCTCTTAAAATTAACAAACTTTTAGAATGACCTCGGCTTAAATACTCGCCGGGCATTGCCCGGCTTTTTTGTACCTGGGCTATGGACAGTGTTGTATTCCTTAGTAATTAACTATAGTTATCAGGTGAGTTACCAGTTGAGTTACCTAGCTAGTTATCACATCGGATAGTGATTCTAAGGAGAGAGCATTGGGTTTGTCGAAGCGGGAGTTTTCTAAGCTAAGCGTATTGCTGCTCGAGAGCAGTGGTCCTATGCGATCCGCTATCTTTTATATGCTTCGTGATCTTGGCGTAGATAGGCTTGTCGTTCAAAGTGTTGGTAAAGCTGTATTGGAGACAATAGAGCACAACAGTTTCGACATACTGTTGTTAGGTCACAACGGTCGCGACGCAACAACCGGCATACAGATATTGGAAGAGGCCCGCTATCGGGGTTTTATGCGGGCTACATCAAGCTGGATTTTGATGACCTCGGATGCATCCCAAGAGGTGATACTACAGGCTATTGATAGCCATCCTGACGATGTGATGACAAAACCCTTTAGTCGTGAAGAGCTTGCAAAACGTATCAGTAACTTAGTCGTTTGTAAGCGATCACTTACTCAAGTAGAGCAAGCTCAATCACGTGGCGACCTTAAAGGCGTGATACTGGCCTGTAAAAAAATTGGGCGTACAGATCCGGCGTATCACGATGCAATGTTGATTCGTTCTCAGGCGCTTATAGAGCTCGGCGAAGCACCTGCCGCGGTACAAATTCTTGAGAAGTACTATTTTGAAGAGCCCAATAAAGAGCTGGGTGTGGCGCTGTGCCAGGCTTACATTGCACTACATCGGCTCGATGATGCCGAATCTTTGCTAGGACAGTTGGTCGCGGCCTATCCGTTGTTTATGCAGGCCTATGATCTTTTAGCTCGGGTGCAAGAGCTGCAGGGCGAGTTAGATGAGGCGTGTGAAACCTTGCAAATGGCAACGTCTCAAGCACCCTTGGGTTTTCCTCGGCAGATGGAGCTTGGGCGCGTAGCAAGCCAGAATAGTGCATTTGACTTAGCTCGATCAGCTTACAAACGCTCTATCTCTTTGGCGTCTTACAGTTTTTTTCATACCCCCGAGCCGCACCTGAAGCTTGCAAATATTGCCCGCCTACAGTTAAAAACGAGTAGTGAGAGCGCGCGTGAATCGCTCGCCGCAGAGATTCGTCAAACGCTCGACCAAGCACAAAAGCAGTTTCCTAAAGATGAGGCATTGCAGGTCCGCTCTCAACTGCTGCTGAATGAAACCTTTGTTGAGTTAGGCGATATGGAGGCGGCGGCTAAGGCACTATCGCGGGCGGATATGATTAATTCGGGTTTAAAACTGCCCTTAGATCTTAACCGCGAAAAACAGTTGTTAAATCACGACCCGGTACCCGTGCTTGAGCCTGTTAAACTAGCCGAACCTGCTTCTGCCAATGATCTGCCAAAACGCGATCCCGAGATGTCCTCAAAGGTCAATCGCATAGGAATCAAACACTACCTTGCGGGTAAAGCCGCACAGGCCATTCGCTACTTTGGGATGGCAACCGAATATGACCCTAGTAATGCCCACGCGTTTATTAATCTTGCTCAGCTATTTTTAGAGTCTGCCCGCGACGATATGAATAAGCGCGATGAGCGTTTGCGTATGGTTGATCGATACCTTCGACTGACAGGGCGAATGAAGCTTGGAAGCGAGGCCCTAGAGCGCCAGAACAGGCTTAAGTATTTGCGAGAGGGCCCCGTTGAAAAACTGCCGAAAGGCCCTCTTGGTGTGTTACTTCATTAGTTCGAATAGATTTACCCAACTGGGTGACGGGTTACACCGCTGTTTTAATTGCGGCTACGATCATAGCTTTGATAACGACAGGCATAATGAGGTGTGCATAGATGAATGTCGCTGCATAGACAGCTATAAGGCAGCTATAAGGCAACAATAGAACAGTTGATTAGGCAGCCATCCATACAGCTATCGGTATAAAGAGAGGGTAATTGGTTTTATATCCGACTATTTGTATACGTAAACGTCTAACAGACTATCTTCCGCCTCTTCTATCTGTTGCATCTTTTGAATCAGTGAAGCCGTTAACTTGCGTTCCTTCGTCAGCAGCAGCAGTGCTCGGCCATTGAGTAGGTCGCGCGATAACACCATGCCAGGTTCAAGTTTAGCGGTTGATAGAATTCGTTCATCTTTAGAGACGAGTTCCTCATTTAGCTTGGGAATCGAGTCGAGCAGTGCAGTCATCACATCGGTGTCGTAAATGTAGCCAGAAGCGGGCTCCATCTTTTTATAAGCAGAATAAGACGAGAGTCTCACTTTCTGATGGTAACCGCTCATCCAATCAACATAGTCGCGTGCCACAGATAGTATTCGAGCGCCGATAGGGATCTCTTTGCCACTGAGCTTATCCGGAAATCCTTTGCCATCAACGCGTTCAAACTGATACTTAATAGCGAGTGAGGTTTCACTCATATGTGTGGCGGGTGCCATCGCTTGTACAGCTAAGCTAGGATGGGTGAGGTACAGCGCTCGCTGCTCCTCTGTTAGCTCATACCCCTGCTTGTTGTGGAGTTCTGGATCAAGACAGAGTAGGCCAAGGTTACCCAGAATTCCGGCCATGCGGATTTGGCCAATCATCTCATTGGGAACACCAATTTTTTTTGCAATCAAAGAACACAGTTTGCCCACTAACAGAGACTCGTGCCCCCCCAGGTTTTTGTTTAGGCTAAGCAGGTTGTAAAAGATTCGTGCAGTTGAACGCTGACTCTCCTTCAAATCTAAAATCATCTTCTCGAGTTGGCGCTTGGACATGTCCAGCGCTTGCGTACGCTGTTCAACTTTCTCCTCTAGGGTGCCGTTTAGTAAGGCAAGTTCATCGTTTTTGTTACGCACTTCTGAGAGCAGTCGAAGGTTTTCGTGTTCCAGCTTTTTGCGGTGTAGCTCTTGTTGAACAGCCGATATGAGTTCGTCGTTATCCCAGGGCTTACTGATGTAGCGATCGAGTCGACCCTCATTTATGGCCAGTTCTAATAGACTCATATCGGTATAGCCGGTTAACAGTATACGGGCAGGGTCTTGTCCCAGCTGATTGACCGCGAGTAAAAGATCGGCGCCGGTCATCTCGGGCATTCGCATATCGGTTATAATCAGGTCGACCGGTTGCTTACGCAGCATGTCCAGTGCCTGCTTTGCTGATGTGGCAATCAGAATTTCGCCCTGGCGCCGCAGTGACCGCCTAAGAGAGGTAACAACCGCTTCCTCATCATCTACGCAGAGAATTCTCGGTTTTTCATGATCATCTACGAGCAATTCGTGCATAAATTCTCTCTATAATTGGTTGAATAGGGTTTTTGTTACTATCCTGTAATAAACGACAGTTAAACAGCACCTATGGTCTACGCTAATACTATAGGTATAGATTGAAAGCGCGAACTACGCTCAAGAATTTTTACGACCACTTTCATTAACGCAAGATTCACAAGTATATAAAAATTATGAAGACACTCAGCACCGGCGAAATCGCCAAACTTTGCGATGTAAATCTTAGAACGGTAATCCGCTGGATAGAGCGAGGGGCGCTAAAAGGCTTCAAACTCCCCGGTCGCGGAAACAACCGAGTTCGCGTAGAGGACTTTATTGCGTTCTTAGTCGAGCACGATATTCCGATTCCGCCCGAGTTGGCAGGAGACGATAACCGTAAAGTGCTTATTGTTGATGATGAGCCCGCCATAGCGCGTTCTATTCAACGCGTGCTGCGCAGTAACGGCTTTGTTACAGATGTTGCTGTGGATGGGTTTCAAGGTGGTACGAAACTGATGAAAGATCGACCGGTTCTTATGACCCTCGATCTAAGTATGCCGGGGCTCAGTGGTTACGATGTGCTGAGTTTTGTAAAAGAGACGCCGGAGATAGCGGGTACAAAGATTATTGTTATATCCGCACTTGGCAGTGATGCATTACAAAAAGCGATAGACCTTGGTGCTGACGCGGTGTTAACAAAGCCGTTTGAAAACGATCAATTGCTCGACTGCATAAATAGCCTAGTGGGCGTACGTACGCGTGGAATCCTCGAGGAGGACTAGGCTAGTACGCTAGGAGGGATATAAACGTGCAGCGAAAAATATTAGTCGTTGATGATGAAGTCGGCATTTTAAGAGCCTTGCGTCGGCTATTTCGCAAGGCGGGTTTTGAAGCGGTAATGGCTGAGAGTGGTGAAGAAGCTCTCGCGTTGGTGCGCACCCTTGAATTTCCAGTTGTTGTTTCAGATTTCCGCATGCCTGGAATGGATGGCGGTACTTTACTCAAACGAATCGTAGAAATAGACCCCTGTTCTGTCGGTATCGTCCTGAGTGGTTTTGCTGAACTTAAACAGATGCTTAGCGCGTTTAATTCTGGTGGTGTGCACCGTTTTGTTACGAAACCCTGGGTTGATACGGACCTTCTCAATGAAGTGAATCGGGCATTTGATATCGCCATGATCAAACGCTCTAATTTTGAGCCTGATGATGGTTACGCATTGGAACCTCAACTAAATCCGTTAACGCGGGTTTACCCAGGTCATCTTGTCAACCGCTTGAATGATGCTGCAAGTGAAGGCTCATCGATCATTTACGCCCTCGAGTTTGCGGCGCCTCATGTCGTTTTAGGGCTTAAGAAAGTCGACGCAAAGGTTGGGTTTACAGAGTTAATTAGCGATATTTCTAATCGGCTCCCCAGTGAGGTTGAATACTGCCACTGGTCTGGCTACACCTTGATTTTGCACCTAACGGATAGTGACAAAACAGACGCTGTTGAGACGGCCTTAACGGATTTAGCCGGGCTAAAGACCGCACATAACGAGCAGATGCTGCGCTGGACTAAACATGATCAACCCAGTTTAGAGGCGACTAAACGTATAGTTGAACTGCTAAGCTCATTGTCTGAAACTGATGCTGAACGAATTGAGTTTCAGTCCAGTGAGTGGCGTTCGCTGCTCGATAAGGACGCTTCCCAAGCCCTTGAGAGGGCTCTGGAGACACAAGATTTCGACATTTTTTACCAACCTGTTGCCACTTCGGCTGGTGAACTTGTTGCTTTGGAAGCGCTGCTAAGATGCTCTGCGCTTGATGAAAGTACCGAAATATCCACCGTAGTGCGGCACCTAAGTTTGCTTGGGCACAGTGATCAACTCACCAACATGCAGTTCAGACTGGCGTTCAGTTCATTCGCAAATCTGAATATTGATTCCAGTATTAAGCTGGTGCTCAACCTCTCTCTAAAACAGCTTTGCTCCCCCAATCTATGGGCTCTACTTGAGCAACACCTCAATGATTCAGGGTTGGAACTTTCAAAGATATGTATCGATGTAGGTGAATCAGCATTGCGATCGCAAGATCCTGATTGCCTTGCTAATTTGGCACGTTTTCGCGATTGTGGCATCCGAATTACACTCGATGATCAAGGATCTGCACACACCTATCTGAATGGTGAAGAGCTAACCCTTGCAACAGCTGTGAAACTAGATAAGGGTTTTATCAACCAGCTGTTATCTCACGCGAATCAGCAAGAGATGTTGGCGAACCTGTGTGAGCGAATTGTTGCAAGGGGCATGAGTTTAAGTTTTGAGGGAGTGGAAACAAAAGCCCAGCTTAGTTTTTTACAAGAGCGCTATGATTTTAGTTATCAAGGAAACGAGTTGTCTGAGACGCTTGATGTAGCCGCGTTGACAAGATGGCTTGATGCCCGTGTCATTTAAAGTGAATTATATCTTGATGTGATACCTAAATTTCGTGGGTCAGCTATATTTATTGCTGAGGCAATATCGCTCCAACATACTTGTATTGTACCAAGCAATTTAGCAGGATTTTTTATGAATTATTTTTTAGTGGCACTAGCCGCTCTTATGTCCCTTCAGGTTCACGCACAAACGCTTAGGTTCGGCATCGTCCCGCAGCAGTCAGCAACTGTATTGGCAACTGGCTGGACGCCTATTATGCGGTACCTTTCAGAGGTGACGGGTGACAATATAGTGTTTGCAACAGCACCGGATATTCCGACTTTCGAGAAGCGCCTTCTCGATGGCGAATACGATGTTGCTTACATGAATCCCTATCACTTCACTTTTTTTAATGAGCACAGGGGCTATAAAGCGATTGCACGACGTGGAGATGCGTCGATTCAAGGAATAATCGTTGTCCGCAAGGACAGCCCAATTAATGAGCTTAGTGAATTAAATGGTCAGCGCCTTGCGTTTCCATCGCCAGCTGCTTTTGCAGCTTCAGTAGTACCTCGTGCAGTGCTGGCCAATAGCGGAGTTGAAATAGAGCCTGTCTACGTCTCATCGCACGACTCGGTCTATTTGAATGTATCTAAAGGGTTTTTTGTGGCTGGAGGCGGGATTGGTCGAACACTCAATAGTACTAACCCCGAAGTCGCTGAGCAGTTACGCGTACTATGGAAAACCAATGAGTATACGCCGCATGCGATTGCTGCCCACCCGCGCGTAGATACTGAAACCTTTGACCGTCTGTCTGCAGCGCTTGTGACGATGGCTGATAAACCTCAGGGGTTAGCTCTTTTAAAACCGCTCAGCATTAGTCGCTGGCAAGCATCGGTCGATGCAGACTGGGATGATGTTCGCGCTCTGAAAATTGATCTACTCGACGTTATATTGGAGTAAGCGCTAGTGGTTCGTAACTCAATTAGAACTAAGACAATCATCGGTGTCGCGCTTATTGAGGCAGTGCTGTTGATCTCTCTTGTTATTCTCATGTTGGGTTACATTAAAGAGTCAAATTACGAAGCCCTTGAAGTTCGGGCACAAACAACCTCCCGACTTTTCGCCGCTACTGCAAAAGACGCCGTATTATCCTTTGATCTCGCGACCCTTAACTCATTTGTTAATGAGGTGATGACTAACCCGGGTCTTGAATACGCTCGAGTAATTAACGCTCAAGGGCAGTTGATGGCAGCGTCTGAGGGTGCTGATACGCTCTCCCGTACAACCGACCTGAGTTTGGATGATGTCAATGATGGCATCTTTGACACCCGCTCGGTAATTCGTGAGGGTGGAGAGATTTTTGGTTGGGTTGAAGTTGGATTCAATACAGATCCCGTCAGGTTAGTCATAGAGAATGCTAAGCGCTGGAGTTATTCAATTGTCGCGCTAGAGATGATACTGGTTGCGGTTTTTTCATTTGTGTTAGGTCGTTTCTTAACCAACAAGTTGAGCGCCTTACGTGATGCCGCAATGTCTATAGGTAGGGGTGACCTGTCGACGCGCATAACAGTAAAAGGCAGTGATGAAATTGATGTAGTCGCTAATGCATTTAATCAGATGAGCCAAGCGGTTGAAACCTCGCATAAACAGATGAATCAACTGACGTTAGAGCTTCGTCATCTCAACGAATCTCTAGAAGAGAAAGTACGCGTGCGAACGGCAGAGTTGCAGAATAGAAATAGAGAGCTAGCAGAAGCGAGTGAGGCTGTTCGTGCGGCTCAAAGTCAGCTTTTAGAGACAGAGAAACGCGCAACAGTGGGGGTTCTTACCTCTGGAATAGCGCACGAGATCAATAATCCACTCGGATTTGCCACATCTAACGTGGCAACGCTAGAAACCTATTTAGACGCTTATAACCACCTAGTGCTGAGTCTTATAAAGGCCCAGCGCAACAAATCGCTGCTATCGCAGGAGGAGCTGAATAGCCTTCTGGACGAGACTGACTTTGAGTTTATGCGAGAGGATGTTTTAGAACTATTCAGTGATACTAAGTCAGGCTTAGATCGGGTTAAAGTGATTGTAGAAAAGATGGGTGCTTTAAAACATGGTGAGTTAATTGAACTTGATAAACTTGATACCAACGAAGTGATCGCTGAGGTCTTACACCGTATCGAGAACAGCCGTTTTCATGATGTCGAAATAGCGACACCACATATTAAATTGCCTGAGGTTAAAGGCTCCTTTGAGGCTCTAGTAGAGGCCCTATTTAGTTTGTTAACTAACGCGTGTCAGGCAATAGAAAAAGGGGGGCAAGTCACTATCGCCTCAGTGCAGAAACATCGAACCTTGGATATTTATGTTGTAGACACCGGCGTGGGTATTAGAGAGGAGATTCGCGATCGAATATTCGATCCATTTTTTACGACGCGTGATGTCGGTGTTGGTTCGGGTCTAGGCCTGTACCGTGCAAGACTCTTACTCGAGGCCGCTGGTGGGCAACTGCTATTTGATAATGATTACACCTATGGTACACGATTTGTCTTATCGCTACCGCTTGCAGATAGCTAAATCGGCCAATTAAAGGCCCTCAATCTTTGCGTGATTAGTCTCTTAAGGCTATACCTTATTGGGTTAAAACGCTTTTTTAACACCTGGTTTCATACAACAAACACAAACCTATAGTTAGTTGAAACCGACTATCTCTTTTATCCGGCACTATGTAGCTAAACGCTTTAGCTACCGAATTGGTGAAACAATGCGCAAAAATCTACCTGTAACTGATAATGAGGTTCTCTTTCCACCGGAGCAGAAACTCATCTCGTCAACTGATTTGCAGGGCAATATCATGCACTGTAATGAAGCCTTTGAAGAGATCAGTGGCTTTACACGCTCGGAGTTAATCGGGCAGCCACATAACCTTATCAGGCATCCAGATATGCCGCCTGAAGCCTTTCAAGTGATGTGGGATACGCTGAAGTTGGGTAAGCCCTGGATGGGGCTTGTCAAGAACCGCTGTAAGAATGGCGACTACTACTGGGTTGATGCCTACGTAACGCCAGTGACAGACAAAGGCAAGGTGATTGGTTACGAGTCCGTGCGTACCTGTCCTGATCGTACCGATGTTAAGCGCGTTGATAAGTTATACACACGCATTCGCCAGAAGGGTGTTAAATATCCAGCCCCCAGCCTATTAAATGAGTGGGTTATTTTAGCTCTGTTTATAGTATGTGCTGCGTTAGCTGCTCTAAGCGCACAGCCACTTTTCGCTGCAGGCTTACTTCTTATTGGTGGCGTTCTAGCGACCTATTTAGCTAATCGTAAGCGTAGGCACTATTTTAATGAGTTGGACGCACTGCTAGACGACAGCTTTAAACATCCCTTAGCAGCAATATCGTACACCGATGATGAGCTTGCTTTAGGGCAGTTAAAGGTCGGTATTCTATCCATGAAGGCCCATTTGGATACCGTGTTAACACGCATTGAAGATGAAGCATCACGTGTGTCTGAACAGTCGCAGATTGGCTTGCGAACCTCTAATGATGCCGCTGAAGAGATGCGTAAGCAGCAGTCCGAGACAGACCAGGTTGCCGCCGCCATGTATGAAATGGCGACAACGATTAATGAAGTATCTAAGAATGTTCAAGAGACAGCTGAGCGTTCAGAACATGCAAATGATATGGCGATGGAGGGTAAGAATGTTGCCATCACTACGCGTCAGTCAATTGAAGTTTTGAAGGACAAAGTGGGTGAAATTAGTGGTTCAGTCGATGAGTTATCGAATGAGATTGTCCGCATTGCTAAGGCTGCAGAGATTATTGAGCAGATAGCGGATCAGACTAACCTACTAGCGCTTAATGCGGCCATAGAGGCGGCTCGTGCAGGTGAGCATGGACGCGGGTTTGCTGTAGTTGCTGACGAAGTGAGGGAGCTTGCTAAGCGCACTCAGGACTCTACAAAAGATATACATAAAATTATTAACGAATTAACCGAACGTGCTAAACGTTCGGTGCAGGTTGCACTTGAAGGTCATAATGATGCGGAGCGTGGTCTAGAAAAAGTGGTCGAGACCGAAGACAAGCTTAACTCAATATCCGAATCGGTAAGCAGTATTGCCAATATGGCAATTCAGATGGCTGCCGCGGTTGAAGAGCAAGCTCACGTGTCGGAAGAGATAAATCGTCAGGTTGTGAATATTTCAGAGCTTGCGAATAATTCAATGGAGAAAGCGGGGGCTAGTTCTGAAAGTATCTTGATACTCCAGGGTATCTCCCAGCAGCTACACGAGTTAGTCGTGCGGTTTAAGAAGTAATAAGCAAGTACAGTTAAAGTATTATTATTCAAAAAAAACGGCAGCCAAGGCTGCCGTTTTTAATAGCATATACAAGCAAGCGTGTTAGTTAGACACCCTTTGAATCCGAGTCATTGCTGTCTAGTCAGCGATCTCGTAGCGATCTCCACCTTGGCTCTGAGCTTTTTCAAGCGCAAGGCAAGCGGATTTATAAATGGTTTCAGCCGTATCGCCAACATTTATGGGTGCAGCCGCGAGGCTAACGGTTAGATCCACTGGGTAGTTTCGCACAAGGAAGGTACGCTCTGTCATGAAGAGCCTAATGCGCTCAATTACCGTGTCAATGCAGTCTTCTTTTGTATATTGGTTGATAATAATACCGAACTCATCATCTTCTAAACGTGCAATAAGGTCGCCAGAGCGGAGATTGCAAGTCATCATACGTCCAACAAGCTTTAGAACATCATCGCCTGTCTGTGGTCCAACCTTATCGTTAATCGCAGAGAAACCGTCTACATCTACCAAAACAAGATAAGAGGGCGCCATGCCTGTCATGAGCGTACCGCATTCAGCCTGAGCGTCTAACTGCTCAAAGAAAGAGCTGCGATTAAGAAGACCCGTTAGACCATCGGTAGTGGCAAGCGACTTGATAAGCTTCTCGTAATGCTTACGCTCATCTTCACGCTGTTTCAGTGAGATCTCTGATGCAACAATCTCAAGAAGCACATCGTTTTCCCAAGGCTTCTGCATGTAGCGGTGAATTTTACCGTCGTTGATCGCGGTTATAGTCGAATCCAGATCAGCATAGCCAGTCAGCAGTATGCGTACAGTGCTAGGCGCAATTTCAGCCGCGCGTGTGAGGAATTTATCACCGTTCATTTCAGGCATGCGCATATCTGAAATGATCAGATCAACGTCATTCTGCTCTAAAAATGCAAGCGCTTCAGACGCTAACGTAAAGCAAGTCACCTCGTATCGTACATTTTTGAGTAGACGGCGCAGCGATTTTAGAACGCCTTCTTCATCGTCTAGGCAAAGTATCCGAGAGGTTTGCGCTCGCTCAGTGTAGCGAGTGTCTTCATTAGCCATAAATATTCTCTTTATCGGCGGAAATTACACGTATTTAGTGACAAATATCGCAGGAGTTATACTGACACCTAAGCGCCCTGTAGTTCAATACTTCAGCGCAGAAGAAATTGAATTAACAGTCGTTTTTAGAGTCAAAACAGTTAAAACATTCTGATTCATGAACCACCCGGATGGATAAAGCTAAACGAAATGCGTAGGTGGGTAGTTATGCGTGGCGCCCCAAAGACGATTCGAACGTCCGACCTGCCCCTTAGGAGGGGGCTGCTCTATCCAGCTGAGCTATTGGGGCTTTGCAACACAACCGAGGGGAGAGTTTAACGACTCTATCGGCGGCTGCAAAGTGTTTAGCTAGCGCAGCAGTAATTCAAGGTTGTTCAGCCGCATGGCTGTTGCAGTTGAGTCAACGCGATAAGTGCCATTACGTATATCTTCAGCGATTGTCTCAAGGTCTTTGCTAAACACGTTGAGTTCTGCATCTTGTTGCAGTGTTGGCGCTACAAGCTCGCGTCTTAATAAACTCTGAAAAGCCTCAAACTGGCTAAACTCGACTGGGTTATCAGTAAGGCTATTACCCGATCCGGTGTTTACCGGAGTCTCTAAGGTCTGCGCACGTCCCGGTGGCTGCACAACACGCTGCTGGCCTGTACGCTCAGATTGGGTGGTGAACATGTTGTAAGTTTCGATTTGACGGTTCTGTATGTTCATAACAGTCCCTCCTTATCAATTAGTACCGTATGTCACATATGTCTTTTGATATTAATGCAGTTTTCAGGACTGGTCAATTATTAGTCAGTTATATTTCTAATTAGTGTTGTTTTTTATGAACATAATCAATCTTAGAAAGCGTTTTTTTATTAATGTGTTCATATCTGTCGCACAAAATGCCAAAGCCGTGTATCTGTGTAGGGTTTCCACATATATGAGTAATCGTTACCTATTGAGGACGCTTGTTTCAAAATAGAAAAACATGCGAGGAGGCCTTAAATCTTAGGCCCAGTTAACGAATCAGTGGTTAGTGATATTTGAGCTTAAAAGCGGGTTAAACGCTAAGGGTGCTGTGAGTAATTCAAGCCTGGCAAAGCATCAAATGCCATGCCATTTAAGGTTCATCTAGGGTGTTGGTTCTCTACGGATTCTTTAATAAGAAGCGGGGCCATTAACGGCACAAGTAACGCTGAAGCAGAGGCTTATTCGCAGTCTCCTAGGATCGGTTAGTTCAATGCTTCTACAGCAGCATGTAACAACCCGAAGTAGAGTATGTGTGTGGCGCTACAGCGGGTTTATCCGGTGTGCAAAGGGCGGTGTAAACTGTAGACATGTTCGCCACTTCAATTGCCCCTCAATGAGGTGATGCACGATTAAAAACGAGTCAGAATCAATGTTTTTGAAGTTGATCAGGAAATATGAACGCTAAGGCTAGATTTGACTTGAACGAACTGAAGTATTTAGGCCTTTCCAATCGTGCTCTGTGAGTTAACGTGGCCACTGGCGCCGCGATTATCATAGATTTTGGATAGTGACCCTTTGCCTTGAAGTATACTGACAAGCTGGTCAACCTGTTGCAGCCCACGGCGAACAATCTGCTGGTTTACCATGCTAAGTTTCTGAACTTCGCCCAGGCTCTCGTCAAGTTTTGTCCAGAGCGCCTCAAGAGTGGCTTTTTGCTCGGCAGGCAATGTTGCCATGTGGTTTGCCCAACGCTGTTCATTCAGGTCAGATACAAATGATCGTTGTATCTCTACTCGGTGTCGAAAGTTTTCGTTTAACCGCATCAACGCGGCAGCCAGCGCTTCGTTATTATCTTCAATGGCATCCAGATTTCGCTGGCGCATTTTTTGCTCGTGAACGCCAAAAAGCCCCTTAATCATCTCAAGGAGCTGGATACTTTCATTTACGCTGGCTACAAGTGACTCAAATGTATGAGGTTGACTCATTTTACTCTTCGCTAGTGATCATGCTTTCTAACATCATGATCTTACCAGCTAAAGCGTTAGAGTCCACAGCGTATTCACCTGATTGTATTGCAAGTTTCAATGCTTCCACTTTACTCGCATCCACTTCTGGAAACGATGCAAGTTGAGCTTGCACGTCCTGCGCTAAACGACTCGCTTCACTTATATTAACCGTGCTTGTCTCTTCAGCCGCCGGCGCAGTCGTGACGGCGCTATTAGCGACCTTTGACTCGCTAAGCTGATCAGATGTACGGCTGTTTTTCAGCTCGGTCGTCAGCGAATTATTTATGCCGGGGATATTCATAATCTCTCCGTCCCTTCTTTATACCTAGATGGGTTAACGGCTGCCTTAGTCGATACTTTAGGTT
>Ga0209137_1002926_pt1 | contig 14611 bp, 6 predicted proteins | sample SaaInl5LU_22_DNA_FD_184642 | JGI IMG/M metagenome (GOLD analysis project Ga0209137, IMG submission 184642) | Marine microbial communities from expanding oxygen minimum zones in the Saanich Inlet - ESP_105LU_22_DNA (SPAdes) (version 2) | ecosystem: Environmental > Aquatic > Marine > Intertidal... | reverse complement strand
GACTACTAGGTTTTGATTCCCCAGCAGGAGGACTACTAGGTTTTGATTCCCCAGCAGGAGGACTACTAGGTTTTGATTCCCCAGCAGGAGGACTACTAGACTTAGAATCAGAAAATAATTCGGACGCGGCTTCATATACGCCCTCAACAATACTAGTTGTATCTTCAATTGGTTGTGTTTCAACAATATGTATATTATCAACTAATACCTCAGTAGTAGCTGTTGGTTTTGTTAGTTCCTCAATAATACCGTTTACAAAATCATATACAATATTATCATCATATTTTGCTAATAAAAGTTCATCAGTTTCAACTAATATATTATGATATTCTAATAATAATAATATGCACAATATTTTATTGAACTCATCATCAAATGATGTTTTAATTTCATTAATTTTATTTATAATAAGTTCTGGTGTTTTGTAATTTTGAGATTCAACAATAGCACTATCAACAAGTTGATGATTTTTTTGTTGATAAAATCTTTTAATTAACCTTAATTTCGTAATAAATGTATTATTTTGTGTAACTTTAATAACATCTTCATGGTTATTCTCATCATCCGGTGACGCACTCGACCAAGGTGATTCTGGTGATGTATCAACTCTAACTTTCGCTGGTTTTGTTAAATAAATATATGTATTATAAGAAATAATGAAAATAAGACCAGAAATACTTATCAATTTAAATGTATCAATAATACTAGTAATAAATATATAATTTTTAAAAGCATCTTTCTGGTATTTACTAAGTAATGGACTTTCTAATAATATATTGTATACATTTGTTTCATTCAATTCAGTGCTGTTCGTAATATATTCACCAGTGGCCAACAAAGTATGATTATGGGCAAAATCCCCATCTTTAAAAGGGTTTTCAAGAAATTTCATTTCTTCTGGTGATTTGGCCTGATAATTAGTAATAGATGTAATATACCATACGAATGAATGAAGATATCTATTCTTTTTAAAATTTGTCATGAAATTTTTAACCAGTTCTACTTCCTCTTGAATTTGCTTGTCTTTATTTTTTGCGGCAGCATCTGCCTTTGCTAGCATTTCATCAATAAGTTTTTCCAGTTCTACTTGTTCTTTCATCCATTTCTGATCTTCATTCCAAACACCAAACCCAAGTGAAAGTCCTGTTGATAAGGACAAAACGCCTGCACCGCCATAAAATAATAGACTTGGGACAGGAGCCGCAAGCATAGTTGTTACACTAACAGGAAAGGCATATACAATTGCACCAATTATAACAGCACTACTAATAGAACCAACAATTGCGGAATTTTGAAATGAATTTGTAACATCATCACTTCTTGGAATCAAATTACGACCCACAAAATTACCAGGTTCTTGTAAATATTCAAAATTCTTTTTTATTTTATAAAAATCAATGTCTCTAAACTGGTTTCCTCTACTGTTTTTATTATATGGCTTCTTCTTCTTTAATCCACGGACAGCATCACTATGTTGTATTGACATTAGTAGTAGAAAAATCATTATCATAGACGTTACAAGAGGTAATCCACCACCAACTGAGCGTGATTTATAATGCGGTTGTAATGAATCAGTAAATAATGAAAACGGTGCTACAATATTTAACAAAACAAATGTATCATAATTTGGTTTTTGTGAAAATAATACAGTGTCAATTAAATTATCATTTTTTCCGCCAACTGTCTTATATTTTTTATTCATTGTTCTTCTTAGTTTTTGTAATGCTGATTTACGACGAGATAGTGTTACACTATTAGAACGCTTTTTACCAGATTTACCTGATCGTTTAGTATACTTTTTCTTTTGTACACTTTTCGTTCGTCTACTAATAGTATAGGTTTTTCCAGTATTAATAATCCGTTTTTTAAAATCCTTAATTATGTAGAAAATATCATCATTAATGTTCTCGGCGTCTCTAAATAATTCATTATAATCAATACTTAATTTAGAATCTAAATCTTTATATAAATCCGCGTTTTGTTCAGCTTCTTTACTCAATATATTTTTCATCTTCTCTTTCAATGATGATTTTTCAAAAAACGTTTGAATGTTTCTCTCATCAATTTCAGTTGTTAAATATGGATATGTAGTAGATACTGATAATATTGCGTTATAATACATTACACTAATAAGCATCTTAAGACAATGGAAAGATATTTTTTTTCCTTCAATGATTCGTTTATTAATATGTCCTTGAATATTATTAGCCAATTTCTGTAATTCTTTTGTTAATGTTTTTCTAGGAGGAATCTTATATTTAAGTACATTAATTAATTCATTTTCAAAATCAAATTTCGGTCGTTTAACAACTTGAACTTCCATATATATATATATATATTTGACATATTAATAATAAAAATTGAATCAAACTAAAATAACAAAAAAATAATCATAAATATATATATATATATAATTAACATTAATGGATAAAGATACAAAAAATGAAGTACCATTAGAGTTCTTAGATAGTGAAATTTTCGGTGAATTTGATGAAATGCAATCAGAATTAGTATGTAAACATGATGCCTTGGATATTGTATTAATTGAAAATGCAAATGAAATTGTTAGACAATTCATAATTGAAGATGAAAACAACCTTGAAACTTTATTAAAAATGTTACGTATTGAAGAACCGAATTCCATATATTTACGCTCAGACACAATAAATATTCAACAAAATAAATCAGGTGTTTGGAAATTGAAGAAAACAGCACATACTCGCAATGTTATGAACAAATATACTAGTGATTTAGTTAATAAGATACAGGAATTTGATAAGTTTGATAAAAATACTATAATATACACAATATTTGGATTGAACTTGTCTGCAGGTGGTCACTATGGTGCCATTGTATGTGATATGAGTTTAATGAAAGTATATGTATTTGATTCCATGTCTGGTCAATATGGTGATATGTATAGTAATTCTGGCACAGAAGAATGCTTTCTAGAAGTAGCAAGACAAATATATACAAATGCAAAAGTATTAAAGGCAATGAACACTAAATTAAATAAAAAAGCAAGGTCTGTAAGTAAGAAGCCCTTGGTATTTGAGTTAGAAGCAACCTATCAGACATTTTATTTACAGCCTACGGGTGGGTTTGAGGAAATTATTGCTCCTGAATTGGAAGAAATAGAAGACAAAGAATTACAGATGAAAATAAATGTTCAACATGTAGAGTCTCAAAATCACTTTTGTTATATTTGGAGCACACTATTTTGCCAAATATATTTACGTGGTAAAATAGAGTTATGGGATGAAATATTAGAAAAAATAGATGAAAACGATTTACTATCATTAGTTTTGATAAAGAAATACATATTGGGATTTATGAAGGTAATAGAAGCCAAATCTGAAACAAGATTATTGTATCCACAATTCTTCTATAAACATTTTCCGAGAATATGGTCAAACCATGAAAACCCGAGAACTATGAAATTCAAATTATACAATTTTGAGTATAAAAGTGCAAAAACAATCATCCAATGTTTGGATAATATTGTAAGTATAGATGGTAGTATCTTCCCTATTAAGAAAACGAATTCTGATAAAATACGAAGTATATTGGGATGTCCCACATTGTCTAAAAAAATAACAAATATGAGCAAAGAACTAGAGCGTTTATCTTTAAGTTCAGGAAAAATGTTTGATATCTCACCATCTAATTCTACATCTAGTTCTACATCTACAAATTCAACATCTAGTTCAGCAAGTCAAATAGAAAGAATTTCTATGATGACACGTTCTAGACAAAGTTCGTCAAGAAGGTCGCATTCCGTTACAGCAAGACGCAGTGAACGTATCAGAAGTTTAAATCGTACAAGAAAAAAGAAATCAAATTAATGATGCTGTTTATTGTGACATGATTCACAAAGAGACAACAAATTCGCCACGTGATTTTTATGAAAGGTGCCAATATATCCATCACTATTTGCATCTTTTTGTTGATTGACATGATGTACTTCTTGTGATAAAACACTATGACATAGTTCACATAGTCCTCTTATTTTTTTAGCATTGTATTTACTTGTTTTAAAATCCAATGTGGTTCTAGACTCGGGAAAATATTTGCTTCTCAAGTCATAGGCTTTATTTAAAAAATCATCATTTAAATGAAGTGATTTGCATACTTCCAAACCATAACACTTAGTACCAGGACCAGTTTTCAATTTCCTATCATAAATCATTGTATCATTTTCTCTGTCAAACACAACATGCATATGATAAATATGTAAATTTGTCAATGTTTTCAATTCTTCGTAATCCAATATTTCATGAAAATGAGTCGCAAATATAAAAGAACATTGTTTATCATATATATCCATTAATGCTGCCATAAAAATACTCAATGCGGATTCTGTTTCAGTTCCACTACAGACTTCATCGCCCAATATCAAGCTATATTGATCCGCTTTTTGTAAAATCACGCGCAACTCGCTCATTTCTACAGCAAATGTAGAAAGTCCCTTGAATAAATTATCGTTTCCAATAATGCGCGAAAAAATGGCCTTATATGGTTTGTATTTGAATACACTACATGGTACAAACATACCACTTTGTGCCAAAATAATACATATACCAAGAGCTCTGATAAAACTGGTTTTACCCACAGCATTTGTACCATACAATAATACACCTTTTTGATCAGATGTACCCAAATCCATATCATTTGTAACATATATTTCATTGTTTTGAATATGTTCTATCAAACAATGCCGAATGTTTTCCACGCTTACACAACTATGTTCACTTTCTATGATCTCAGGACAACAATAATTATATTTTTTGGAAATATGAGCTTTATTGAGAACCACGTCAACATTTCCGACAAAACGGCATATTTGCTCCATATGTATCAAATATTCATCACATGTGATATTTTCAACAACACTATAGAACGCTTTTTGAATTTCACTTTGTATTTTATCATCTAATAATAACTTAGATTTGAGAGTCTTCTCTAATAATGGAAACACAATAGCGTCAGCACTGGTGGAACTAGTAACAAAATGTACATCTTTAGCCTCAAAATTACAGGATGATAATTGAATCGTATTTTGTTTCATCAATACACCTTGAAGCTTCTTGGCGCGATTTTTGGTTAATATAAGAGATAATCCCATTTTCTCTGTTTCGTGTTTTTTGATAAATTCCTGAGTATTGGATTTGCTTTTTTCACAAGTTCTCATAAACTCATTCATAACGTTGTAGATTTCATCAATAATAGTATTGTTATTGAGTTGTTCTTGCAAGTAACCATCTAATGTTTCGGAAACATTTGGCAATATAAAATTATCATTAAAATCCACAACATTTAATTTATTGATATCAAAATGGGATTCAATAAAATCAATAATCTTATCACAAAATCCATGAATAGATTCATGATGTAAATCCTCAAATATAATACCAAAACCATCAAGAGAAATCACTTTTTTGATTACTTGGAGAGAACTATAATAAGAATATATATGATTTGGATACGCCTTATTTGATAATAATATTCGTGTTATTTTCTCAATATCAAAAATTTGTCGCAAAAGAGAACGACAATTAAGGACAAGGTTCTCATTATTTAAACACTTGTTGATTTTTTCATATTGAATATTGAGCCACGTTTCGTCAAAACAAGGATTTGTAATCTGATTATGAAAAAGGCGTTTCCCCATAGAAGTACAACATTTGTTTGTAAATTGGAGAACCGATGAAAATTGACCTTCAGATTGATGATTATTGATAATATTCAATTGCTGTAGTGTATGATTAGCCAAAAGCATTTTGTTGGAAACATTCTGGAATTCAGGGAGACTGATGTTTTTCGTCAAATACTGGTTGTGTTTATCCATAAAGTCCAACAAAAAACAAAGGCTTTGTGTGGCATAGTTATATACACTGAATTCATGATAAGTATCATGGTTCTCAATTTTAAACTTCTGTTTTATAATCTCAGAAATATATGTTTGTTTCGTACACTTCTTTACCTTTTCATTTTCGTAATCATAAACATGTACATTAATGTTTCTAATACCAATATATTGCGTAATTTTATTGACGTTTTGTCGTGAAAAGGAAGATACAATGAGAACCTCACATGGACAAAATACGGACACTGCGCGTTCCAATTCATCAAAACTGGTGGGGTTCATAAAATATGGTGTTTCGTATTCAAATATAGATGATTGACCTGTAAAAATATTGATAACAGAGAACCCATAAATAATGCGAGTATTTTTGTTGTAACTATCTAACCATATACACATAATATTGTTGTTAATGATCTTTTCCTCATTGTTCAAATATGTGCCTGGAGAAAAAATAGATTTCAATGTCCTATTCAATATTTTACTAGGAACATTTGGGTCATGATTTTGATCAAATACAGCCACAATATAATTAGAATCCACTAGTTTGGATAAATATTTATCCACCATATAATTACGGAATCCCGCCATAACAACTTGGTCGTCTTTGTAACTCTGTTTTTTCTCACTATAATTAAGATTGCATAAACTGCATATTTCAACAATATTACTTCCATATATTTCATTATTTTTGGACGACTTCAATCCATATATTTCATAAAAACTACCAACTTCCAATAAAATGACAATGTTTTCACCATATTTTGATTTATAAGTTTCATAATAATCAAAGTATTCTTTTACAATGCTATTTCCAGACATAATATGTGTTACAATAAAAATATATATAAAATTATATTTATGTATATTTTGAATATTTATTATTCAAATGAATGCGATGACAGCAAGACAACACGTGAATATTCCCATCATGATAGAAATAGCAATACCGAATGCCAGTGTTAATTCCTTAAAAACATTCATTTGCGTAACTATAGGAGGCTCATATGTAGTATTTGTTGAATATTGTAGATAATCAATACCCGTTATATTTTTCAGTTCATGATTATATTTATAAACCAGCAATTGTTTCTTGTATTCCTGTTTTTTATTATACAAAAATCTTGCACAAAATACAATAGCTAAAATTACGAAGAGTTTTGCCATGATAAATCCTGACGTTTGTATCAAATGTAATTGTAAAATAATTGATTTCAATTTTTCGTTTTTGTTAATGTTCTTCATTATAATTGAAATAATTGTATAATAAATTCTCTGGATTATGATTGGTAGCATCACCACACAAGGTTTTCACCGATTCATACATTTGTCTCAAAATATCAGGAGGTGCAAGAGAACCAATCTTGATAAATCCACGTTTCACTAAGAATTTCTTGACATCTTGTAAAGGCGTTTGTTTCAATAATGTTTTATTAGTATAAATATTCTTTCTTATTGTTTTATTGGAAACCAATACACTCACTTTGGGTGCTATTTTTGAACGCCCTATTGTGAATTTTCTACGTATAATTTTACGTCGGTGTTTCGGTTTTTTCAATGGTTTTTGTGATTCTAATACAGAATGTAATCTTTGTGGGTTGATATTGTAAACACCATTATTTGATGGTTGGGTGATAACAGAGCTGTCAGGAAGTTGACTTGGTTGATTAGACATAACTGGCATCTTAACATTGACATCTATAGTTGGATATTTTTTTTGTGTTTGATTGTGTTTCCATGTTCTATATGTAGGAAGTTTTCCATTTTTTAAACAGCCAAATTGTGGTTGAACCGACGGCATATTTGTTGTCGTGGGGGTGGTGGGTATTTGCATATCTTGACTTATATCTTTCAAACTGTCAGGTAAATCTAATGTCACAGGTGTTTCATCATAATTATAGGATTTGAAAGTTTTATTATGAGTATTTTGTAGTTGTGGAGTTTGCACATCAATATATGGAGTTTGTTGTTGGTTTTCATTTTGTTTTGATAAATTGTCTAAATAATCAAGTGACTCTTGAAAATCATTGTCAAATGACTCAACATAAACATTCGGTTCATAAAAAGGTTCTATATTTGACTTTTCTTGTTGCTGAGTTTTTAGTTCCTGTTTTTTACGTATAAAATTCAATAATTTACGTTTCATTGTTGTAGAACGCTGATTTTTGACATTATTTTTCACTTTTATTTGCTTATCTATTTTAGGTTTAGGTTCTCTCCTCTTTCTTGTTTTATCAGGAATTTTAAACATATTAGGATCAATAGCAACAATTCGTTTTTCTGTCATACTTATAATTTCAATTTATTTTTTATAAATTTTTTCAACTATTTATACTTATTTTACACATATAAGCTATTTAAAAAATCCTTCTTTTGATGATTATCTTGTAAGTGAGACAAATACGAATCATACCCATTTTGTATATCTTCCATGTTGATAAATCGTCTAAACTCGGGGTTTTTACCGAAAATTCGTTTAGAATGACTGAGCTTGATATTAGATAATAGCTGTTCTATAGAACGTCCATAATTCCCAAACTTATCCATTTTATTTTCAAACCATTTTTCTTTAAATTCGTCGCATAATTTCCATTCTATTTCTGTTGTTTTCTTCTTAAATATTTGATACAATTCTTTGTAATTATATGGTTCAATTTGAAATCTCCAAATAAATCGCGATTGTAAACCCTTGTTTGATGGGAAAAAATGATTTTCCATTTCATCCTTGTAACCAGCCACAATGACCATTAGGTCATGTTTATGATCACTCAATGCTTCACATAATGTATCAATGCATTCTTGTGAATAGCTATCACCTGAATTAAATGACGATATACTGTAGGCTTCATCAATAAATAGACAACCACCCAAACAACTTGTTATTACGTCCTTAGTTTTTAATGCTGTTTGGCCTAAATAACCCGCTACAAGGTCATTACGACAAACTTTCTTGAATGTACCCTTTTGTAAGACGCCGATTTTACTATATATTTTACCCATGATTTCGGCAATCTCAGTTTTGCCAGTACCAGGTGGTCCATAAATAACGGTGTGTTTATAATCTACAATATCATTTTTATTGATAAATTTACTATCTGTATTTGGTTTCATATGTAATCTTTGAATAAAATAAAGAATCTGGTGTAATATTGAATTCTTTATATTTTCCATACCAATCATGGCATTAAGCTGTTCCAAATCTTTCTTAATATAGAAGAGTGTTTTTAAATCAAAATTATATTCGTAATTCGCATCATATGGATTTACATCTAACATAGATAATACATTTTGCAATGTGGAAAAATCACAGTCAATTTGTTTATATGACTTATTTTTGGAATTCAAATCTATTACCTTTTCTTGTAGATTCACTTCATGTGCAGTTTTCCACATATTATAATCTGTTTCAAGAGAACTATGGTACTCATTTGTCCATTTTAATGATATTTTACGAGGTAACGTATATAAGTATTTTTCTTTAATGAAGTCGGTTTCGGTTGCTACCAATACATTAATTAATTCGTAATAATCAAATTTATTTTTTTTGTAGGATTCTAAAAAATCAGTATAATTATTCATAATAAAGTATTAGCATATTGTGTTTAATTCTTTTACAACTAAAAAATTGAAACTAATAAATGAAATTTAAAAATATCATATAAACACGTATTGTAATAAATACTATGGAAAATCCATCAAAAAACGTAATTGACACTATTACTGACATGATGAATGATGAGTTGTTATTGCACAAAATGAAGTCCGGCGATGAGTCATTCTTTATGTCCAATGACGATAAATTCTCAATCATTGAGGCAAATTTCAGAGGAAATCAGAAGTCAGAACGCCTTGTACGACATCAAAAAGAGAGTTATAATGATCTTACAAGTGTCCGTATCCCAAAAACAATAGAGATGTTTAATCCTGTTGTCATTCGTTCTGAAAATGATTATATACCAGAAATGGACAAATACACATTAGAAGTGAAAATCAACTTTGAAAACTTCAAATTGTATCCTCCTCAGATTCATGAAAATAATGGTGCTACTAAGCTAATGCTTCCACAAGAGGCAAAATTAAGAAATTTTACATATGCTGCAAATATGACAATTGATTTAAATATTGAATATATTATCCGCAATTCGCATAAAATGGACAACCCAAAAATAATAAAGAAAAAATTGCCGCGTATCAATATTGGAAAATTGCCAATTATGATAAAATCATCTATATGTAGTTTGACACAGAATCGTCATATTTCGCATTTACAAACCGGTGAATGTCCTATGGATTGTGGCGGTTATTTCATCATAAAAGGTTCGGAGAAGACAGTACTCGGTCAAGAACGTGCAGCTGAAAATCGCGTTTATTGTTTTGACGGGAAAAATACCACAAAATGGTTATATTATGCTGAAATTAAATCCGTGCCTGATTCCAAGTGTATATCTCCAAAGCAATTGGAAATATTAATAGCCAGTAAGAACAATGGTTATGGTTTTGGAATCTTTGTGAATATTCCAAGAATCAAGATTCCTATTGAACTATTTACATTGTTCAGAGCCCTTGGTGTAAATAGCGACAAAGAAATATGCTCGTATATTGCTCTGGATATAAACAGTAATAAATATAAGGAAATCGTTGATTATTTACAAGCATCTGTTATTGATGCAAATAAATATATGACAAAGGATGATGCATTGAAACACATGAGTGCATATGTTTCATATGTACCGCTCAATATGTCAAAAGAGCAAGGTTCAAAAAAGAAGCAAGAATTCTTGAATGACATATTATCTAATGATTTATTCCCACATTGCAAGACAGCTCAACAAAAGATATACTTTTTGGGATACATGACCAATCAGTTGGTTCAAACTGCTTTGGGGTGGAGGACACAAGATGATCGTGATTCCTATATTAACAAGCGCATAGAGCTCACAGGAACGCTACTGAATAATCTGTATCGTAATTATTTCAACAAAATGGTGAAAGAAATGATAAAACAAGTGACAAAGGAAATTAATAATGGTTCATGGCGTTCTACAGAGGACTACGACAATTTAATCAACATGACGAATATTTACAAAATTATAAAATCCACTACTATTGAAAACGGAATTTCCAGGGCACTTGCTACTGGTGATTTCAGTATCAAACAAGCAAATACTACAAAGGTAGGTGTTGCCCAAGTATTGAACCGACTTACATTTATGGCGTTTTTGAGCCATTTGCGTCGTATTAATACACCATTGGAAAAGAGCGGTGATTTAATCCCTCCCAGAAAGTTACACAATACTACATGGGGGTTTTTATGCCCTGCAGAGACTCCAGAAGGTCAATCTATTGGTGTTGTAAAGGCATTGAGTTATATGGCCCATATCACTATTCCAACAGTCAGCAATTCATTGTATTTGTATGTAAATCCATATATTATCAGTGTGGATGAAGACGTCACTCAATTGATTGATAAAGTAAAAGTCTTCATAAATGGTTGCTGGGTCGGCGTTACAAATGACCCTGTTGAGCTATATAATTCATTAAAAGAGAAGAAATACAAAGGAATTATCAATATTTACACATCCATTGTATTTCATTATAAACATGCTGAGATTCGCATATGCAATGATGGAGGCCGCTTAACACGTCCTGTTTTGCGCATGAAAAATGGAAAATTATTAATGACAAATAAAATATTGGAAGACCTCAAAAATGGATTGTTGGAATGGAATGATTTGCTTATTTCAGGAAAATTAGAAGAATCTGTCATTGAATATATTGACCCAGAAGAACAAGGGGCATCATTAATAATGATGAATTCTTCCAAACATGAGGAAACAAATAAATTGGAATTATATACACATTGTGAAATTCATCCTTCCACAATATTTGGAATATTGGCATCATGTACTCCATTTCCAGACCATAATCAAGCTCCTAGAAATACATATCAATCAGCAATGGCTAAACAAGCTCTGGGTGTATATGCTATGAATTTTGACAAGCGTATGGATAAGACATCATACGTGTTGACAAATCCAACACGACCACTTGTAGATACACGACTAATGAATTTCATTAATTTAAATACAATTCCAAGTGGATGTCAAATTCATGTTGCTATTATGACACACACTGGTTATAATCAAGAAGATAGTGTGTTGGTTAATAAAGGGTCAATTGATCGCGGCTTGTTTTCAGCAACTATTTATCATACTGAACGTGATGAAGATAATAACATCATTCGTGATGAAATCATCCGTTGTAAACCAGATAAGGCGAAGACCCGTGGAATCAAATTCGGGAATTATGAGAAACTCAACAGTAACGGTTTCATTGAAGAAAACACACTTGTTGAAAATCGCGATGTCATTATTGCAAAAACGATTCCTATTAAAGAAAATCGTAATGATCACACTAAATTGATTAAATATGAAGACCAGTCCATTGTATTCAGCACTAGTGAAGAAACATACATTGATAAAAATTACACAGGTCGTAATGGCGATGGATATAACTTTGCAAAAGTACGTGTGCGTATTCATAGAAAACCCACATATGGTGATAAATTCTGTGTATTACCGACACAACAAGTCCTTACGAATGTGGGTTGGATTCCTATCAAGAATGTGAACATCAAAAAACACAAGTTATGTACACTTTCGGAAAACGGCACCATGATATATGAGCATCCAACGAACAAATTCATATTTGAACATGATGATGATATGTATCATTTGAAGACGAAACATTTATATGTGAAGTGTACACTTAATCATCGTTTATATGTGCGAAAGGACGAAAAACAGAGTTTTGGATTTACTGAAGCAAAGGATGTTATGACAAACAAATATCAATTCAAGAAAAACATGAAGAATACATATAATGATGTTGATACAGTATCACTGGACTATGACACATATAATATGGACAATTGGATTCAAATTGTTGGTATTTTCGTAAATTATGGAAAATTAACAAATACATTTAATGTGGAATTTGATATCAAAAACATGACAACAATTAAATATTTGACGACACTATTATATAGAGAAAATATTGAGAATATTTCCACAAATAGCGGTAAAGTAATTATAAGTGATAAGTATACATCTATATACATTCACTTTTACAAAATGATGAAAAATAACATGCGGTTTCCATCATATATTTGGAGATTATCCAGAAGTCAGTGCATATTGTTTATGAATACGATTTTGGAGAATTGTGTGTATCATGGAACTGGGGACTATTATTCACATAATAAAACATTATTGAATGAATTAGTAAGACTATCTGTGCATTGTGAATATTCATCACATATTGAGAACGGCAGATTAATATTAAACAGGACACATAATACTCCATACATCAACAAGTTTAAGGAGACTTCAAAAATTGAGACATTGGAACATTATTGCGGTAAAGTATATTGTGTAGAAATGCCTAGTTCTCATACATATTATATGCGCGAAGATGAGAATAGTCCACCCATGATTGTTGGAAATAGCAGTCGTCATGGACAAAAAGGTACTTGTGGTAACATTATACCAGAATGTGATATGCCATTCACTAAGGAAGGATTGAGACCAGATATCATCATCAATCCACATGCAATTCCATCTCGTATGACGATCGGACAACTTAAGGAAACATTGTTGGGAAAAGTGTTATTAGAATTGGGTATGTTTGGTGATGGTACCAGTTTCGGTGAATTGAATATCAACACTATCATACAACAGTTACAAAAGCTCAATTACGAGAGTTATGGAAATGAGATCATGTATGATGGATTAACAGGAGAGCAAATGGAAACAAGTATATTTATTGGACCAGTATTTTATCAAAGATTGAAACATATGGTAAATGACAAGGTACATTCTAGAGCAACTGGACCCATGGTGAATCTCACACGTCAGCCCATGGAAGGGAGGTCTCGTGCAGGTGGATTGAGAGTTGGTGAAATGGAACGAGATGTATTGTTGTCACATGGCGCAAGTAGATTCTGTCATGAAAGATTATTTGAAGTGTCCGATAAATATAGTGTAAATGTTTGTAAAAAATGTGGAATGATTGCTGTATATAACGATGGTTGTCATAATCAGTTTCATAGTAAGGCGAATTTTGTGATACATGAATGTAGAACATGTGGCAACAAAACGGATTTTGCGAAAGTGGATATACCTTATGCAAATAAGCTATTATTTCAGGAATTACAAACGATTAATGTTGTTCCACGTATTATTGTGTAAGGAAATAAATATTATATTAAAATTCCATATAGGTATATTTAAATATTTTTTATATAAATAATGGGCATTTTAGATATGTAAATGTGTAAAAAGAAACCGAAATTAGTATTAGTTATTAAACCAACACAAGTACCGAAAACTAAAGGTAAGAAGTACTGAAACCTTCAAAAATTGAAATATAGAAAGCATAGAAACTGTAACAGCGTGGCAATTAATAACTGCATTGTACATGGAGTTATTATATTAACCACATTGATTATACTCGCCTGCCGTTTAGATAAAGGTCTAAGAGGTAACACACATTATATTATTCGTCCGAAATGACGTTAAACTAAAACTTGTATGTTGTTGGTCTATGAGGCCACATGTAATAAAGTGTACTCGCAACATCATAAAATGTTATGTTGTTGGTCTATGAGGCCGCATGTAATAAAGTGTACTCGCAACAACATACAAAAGGGAACGGAAGGATGTGTGTTCTGCTAATTTAGAATGGAAA
>Ga0209137_1002921_pt1 | contig 14621 bp, 9 predicted proteins | sample SaaInl5LU_22_DNA_FD_184642 | JGI IMG/M metagenome (GOLD analysis project Ga0209137, IMG submission 184642) | Marine microbial communities from expanding oxygen minimum zones in the Saanich Inlet - ESP_105LU_22_DNA (SPAdes) (version 2) | ecosystem: Environmental > Aquatic > Marine > Intertidal... | reverse complement strand
GAGCGAAAACAGGAGATGGCAAAGGTCGAAAAGGGCAAAGGGAACAGGGCATTTTCGGAGAAGCGATACGAAGATGCAATTCGAAGTTTCACGCGATGCATCGAGCTCGACCCAGATGACAAGGTGTTTTACTCGAACAGGTCGGCGGCGCATGCGGCTACAAAAGACTTTGAAGCGGCGCTCGAAGACGGTGAAGCTGCGGTGCGCCTCGCGAAGGACTGGGTCAAGGGACACATTCGGGTTGGCGCTGCGAGTATGGGACTCAAGCGGTACACGGATGCACGTGAGAGTTATGAGCGTGCTTTGAAGTTAGACGAGGACAACGACCAGATAAAGGCGAGCTTGAAGGAGGCAGCAGAGAAGGAGGAACAGAGCATCAAGTCGGGAACGATTGTTTTCGCCGCGAAACGAAAGCGAGACGAGGATGGGAAGAAGTCCGCGGTGGGCGCGGGGAAGAAAGTAAAGAACAAAACGTTGTTGTCCTTCAACGAGGAGGAAGACGAGTGATGCTTTCGATTTCAATCTAAATCAGCGATTGAGCCCTTCGTGGCGTCGCTCGTCGGCAGCGCCATCTTGGATGCTCTGTCTTCCGCCTGAAACCGTTTACGCATCTCGTCGAGCTTCTTCTTTTTCTTCTTGCGCTCTTGCTCCCGCTGGATTCGCTGCATCCGGGGGATCTTGTACAAGTCTTCGAGGTTCGTTATGACAGGTACGTCAGGGTGTTCGCGCTGTGTCTTGTCGTCGTTCGTTTCCTTGTCGGACTCGTCACTCGCCCATCCGCCGTCGTCGCCGTCGAACGCGTACTCTTTCAGTGCGATGTCTTCCCACTCTGCGACAATGTCACCGGGGGGCGGCGCGACATTGTCGTCGCGTGCGGTCACGCCTGAAACGTCAGCTTCGTAGACATGGAGAGAATAAGGGCTCTGGGCGATGGGCGTTCCACCAGAGGTGACTTCGACGCGATAAAACCCTTTGTGCGAGGGCTTGAATGACACACGATACTGTCCATCGCCGTTGTCAGCGATCTCGACGTCGTCGATGACGGCGTCACCGGAGGCGATGGAAACATCCAGGGGAAAGTGCGTCGAAAGTTTTCCCTGCGCGGCGTTCCCGTGCCTGTCAACGCCGCGCACGCAAAAGACTGTATCTTCGCCGACCTTAGACTTCCGCACGCCGTCGCCGTCCACTTCGCAGCGTCTCGGTAAAGGCCGCGCTGGCAGAATCTTTACCGGGTACGGCGAGTCCGCGACGTGTTCGTCGCCGCCGATCAAAACGGAGCACGTGTACGCCCCGGCGACGGTGGTTCGAAACGTCACCGAGTACGTCCCGTCGTCGCGGTCGACGACGTCGGCAAAAGCGACGTCTCCCGTTTTGTTGTTCTCGAAACGCACGTAGAAGTCGTCTCCTCCGTTCAGACGTTTGTTTTTGACCTCATCGCGTGCCTCGATGGTGAACACGGTGTGTTCGCCGGCGACACCGCGGCTCAGCCCGGGACCCGAAACTTTCGTGAAGGTTGGGTCCGCCGTGCTCTGCAACCAGCAGTCCTCTTCCCACTCGCCGCGAAACACCGAGCCGTCCGCGTACGAACAGGCACCGTATCCGTGTCGTGTATCGTTTTCCCAGTCACCCTGGTACACTTCGCGGCTGCTTGCGTTCGTCATCTTCCCCTTCCCATGACGTTTCCCCTTCAACCACTGTCCTTCGTACACGGAGCCGTCGGGGTACAAGCGCTTGCCGACGCCCTCGGGCAAGTCGTTTCTCCACTCGCCTTGGTACCGCCCGCCGTCGGCGTATTTCGCAGACCCAGAGCCGTGCCGGAGATTGTTGCTCCAGGCGCCCTCGTAGGTCTCGTCCGTGGAATCGTACTTGCCCTCGCCGTGGCGCGAATCCTCCTTCCATTCGCCTTCGTAGGAAGTTCCGTCCGCGTACACGCACTTCCCCCGGCCGTGCCGGGAGTCGTCTTTCCACTCGCCGTCGTACTTGTACGCGCCGGACAAGTGAAACGTCCCGACGCCGTGCCTGAGGTCCTCCTTCCACTGCCCGTCGTACTCCATCCCGCCATCGCTGGAAGAGAACTTGCCTTTCTCGCGCATGCCTCGATCGAATGTCCCTTGGTAGAAGCTCTTGTCCGCATACGAGTATCGCCCGCGGCCATCCACGAAGTCGTCCACCCACTCGCCCTCGTACACGTCGCCGCTCGCGAACCGAAGCGTTCCCCAGCCCCAGCGGTGGTCGTTCCGCCACTCGCCTTCGTACACGTCTCCGTTGGGGTAACGGCAGACGCCTTGTCCCTCAGTCTTGTCTTCGACCCAGGATCCTTCGTACCGCAAACCGCTGATGTACGTTATGGTGCCCTCGCCGTGACGTTTGTCTTCCTTCCACCCGCCTTCGTAAAAGTCACCGTTCGAGCACTGATGAAGACCTCGGCCGTGTCTGATGCCTTCCACCGCCTCGCCCTTGTACTCATCACCGTTGGAATAGTTCAAGGTGACTTCGGGAGTGTACTCAGGAGGAAGCATCGGCGTTGACTGGTGATAGTCGTCGTGCGCGAGGTCGTGGAACTCGTCGTCCTCGCCGGGCTCCGCTCCATCCAGGGGAGGCGAAACGGCGGATGAGATGACATTGGAGTCGTCGTCCGCCTCGAGGAGCGATTTCAGGCGGGCCACCTCTCGGCGCAACGCATCTGTGGAAAGGTCAGTGACGACAGTCTGTGCGTCTTCGGGGTGGGAGGCTATCTCGACCATCGGATGACTGTCACTCGAGCTGCCGCACGTCGTGCGCGTCGGAATAACAACGCAACTCTTGAGTCCCGAGAGTTTTTCCAAAAACCAAAGGTGCGCCTGTCTACCTACCTGTCTGTGCACCGGTACACGTGGTGATTGTGGGCGAGAGCAAGTCGGAAGAGAAATCATTGGGGCGGTGCACCACCACCTTCTATGGGTGCGCCTGATCGTACGGAGTGCGTGACGTGTAAAGCTAAGGGGAGCAAGTACAAGTGTCCAGCGTGCCGCTTGCCCTACTGCTCGGTCGCCTGTTGCCGGGAGCACAAGGGTGCGTGTCTGATCTCACTTCTGCTCGCGTAATTCTCAGTTTTAGGGCACCCACTGAACCATCCGTCGTCCCTCTCCCTGTGCAGAGAACTCTTGCGCGCCGAAGAAAGAGCCCGAAGAAAAGCCTCCGACGGAAGAGCCGTCGGTGAAGACCGAGGCACCCGCTCCACGACCTAAGCGCTCGTTCGAGGAGGACGCGGAGGACGAAGACGGAGCGAGACTCCGTCGAAAGCACCTGGTCGCGGTCGCCACGAGCGAAGAAATTCGGGAGTGCCTGAAAGACGAGAGGCTCGTCAACACCGTCGCCCGCATCGACAGTACCGCACGCGCTGAGCAAGCTTTGGACGCCGCGTGCGAGGATCCCGCGTTTCGTGAGTTCACTGAGAAGATATTGAACAGACTGGAAGAGGCTTCGTCGTCAAAGAAGTGATCTTCTACTACTCTCTTCGGAGACAGTGCTGAGGAGGCGGGTTTAGGATGTTCAAGGCACTCAGAGAGAAGACGAAGCAGAGGCTCACCGAGGCGACGGAGCGGGCGGCAGAGCTCAAGGATAAAGCGAAGCAGAGATTCAACGACGCGTCGGAGAAAGGAAGGAAACTCCGGGAAAACGTAGAGGTGTTCACCGGAGTCGACAAGGCCCGCGAAAGTTTTGCGCAAGCGGTGAATCCCGTCGGCGGGAGCAGCACGGCGGCGCGACTTGGCGCCTTTTCAGGAGCAGCTTTGGACGCCGAAGCATTGCGAGAAACGTTTGCGAAGATTGGATCCGAGCCGTACGAGCTAGTAGATGACGACCTCGATTATTCTGATGCGTTGAGACGGGAAACCACGGACGCCGGTCCGCGCGAAGACGTTGCCAAGGTGAACCGGCGGGTGGGAGCGGGCGCCGCCTCTGCGGAGGAAATCGTCAAGACCCTTCACGAAGACTTTTTCCTTCCCGAGGGAGACTTCGACCCTTTGAGGTACGTTTTGGAAGATTTATCGAAATCAGACCAGGATATCACTGTGGACGTGCTTCACAAACAAGAGGAGCGCTTGTCGAACCAGGTGGAAGCCGTGTCGACAAAACTTGCAAAAGACGTGAACGAGCACTACGAGGACTTCGTGCAGGGCATGCGGAACATCACTGAGCTCACTGATGGTTTAGAGCAGAGCTTCGTGATTGTGAAGAATGGACGGAGAAACCTCTCCTTTGCACGAGAGAGCGTGGGCCGTGCGATGAGAGTCGCAGAGTCACACACGCGGAAAAAGTCTCTCATGGCGGCACTCGACATGCTCGTCCGCGTGCGAGAATGCCAAAGTTTGGAGGCGCGAATACGCTCAAGCCTCGAGGCTTCGTGCTTTGTTGACGCCGTGGTGGAGTATGCGCAAGCGATGAACATATTGAAATCGCTCGATGGATTGACATGCGCGGAGACCCTGGGTCAAGACCTTCGTGCGTTATTGTGGGATCTGATGAATAGCGTCGAAGCGGTACTCTTCAAGGTGTGTGGAGATTTCAAGCCGGAGGAGTACAGCCCGCTTTTCGACGCTTACATGCAATTCGGAAGTGAGGTCAAGCCTCTCAGCGACAAAGTGCAAGAGCTGTTCCTGCGATCGGTTGAAACGCAAACGGAAGGGATGCTTCGGCTACACTCCATGACGCGTGCAGGCGTCACCGAGAACGACGACGCTGCTGCAGCGCGTAAGGCTCGGATGCCATATAAAGAGCTTTGCCAACAGCTCTCACCGACGCAATTCTTTCCATGCTTCCAGAAGACTTTAGAGGTTCTGTTTGCACTCCTCACTAGCCATCATAGAATGCTTCGGTGGCACGAGGAACAGGTCAAAGCTATAGAGAACAAAGGCGAAGACGCGGGCGAGAATCAAGAGCGTGTGGAGGCATACAAAGCTGTTGTTGGAGCACTCGTGCGGAGCCGCCGCGCGATTGCGGATATGGCTGGGGCGCGCATTGCTGCTCTTCTGCAGGCATCCTCCGCTCCGTCATCTGGACAATTCAAGGCAGTCTTGGATTGGGCTAAGACTTTCATCGAGACCGCGGAAGCGTTTTGCGGTACGCAAGCTTCGACATTGCGAGGCCATCTCGAACGTGCTGGTGATCGCTACTTTCAACAGCTGCACTTGCAGAGGCTTGAAGCGATGCGCGAAATGCTGGAGAGCGAGATGTGGACGCGGCTCCCGAAGGCAGCCGCTGAACAGGCGCGCAGCGACATAAGGGCGGCGGCAGCTCGTGGTGGACGGGGCGTAACATCGGGTTTCGGAGTTGCTGCGTTCGGCGGTGCAGCCGCAGATGGGAGCGCGTTCGAAGCGCTGATAGCTAAGGGAAATCCCTTTGCGCAGAGTTTAGGAACGAGCGCGAGCATGGGATCCTTGACAGCTGACGCAGATGAATTACAACCTAAGTCGGATGGTACTGGTGAGGCGGACACCACGACAGGGGAAGAGGATGACGACGAGGATGCAGCTGTATCGGCAGCATTTATCGACGAAGAAGATGATGATGATGAAGCGCTCAGCCCTGAGATGCGAAAAGCCCGCCGCGAGGCGCGTGCTGCTGTCGCTGCTGCAGACGCTGCCACGATCAGACAAGGTGATTCGAAGGGACTTGACGCTCGCAACGCGACGCTCACGGCGTCATCCCTTTACCTGATCCAGGGCGTTGCTGAGTACCTGCGCTTGATGCGAGTGCTCACTCCTTCCATGCCTGTTATCTTCCAAGGTCTGTGCTCGCTTTTTGAGACAACACTTGTCCGCATATTTGCTGCGTTTGGCCAACACGAAGCGCTGGATCCGCGATCTGATCTTATCACGCCGAGACTTCGAAACACGTTGGTTCGTCTGCTGAACGGCACGTCGCTGAGCACGATCATGAACCAGAGCGGTGGAATGGGTTCGGGTGCGTCAAAAATGGTGAACTCTTCAGGAAATTTGTACGGTTTGCGTGAGCGTGTGGTTGCGCTCGAGTCCCTCGCTTGTCTCGCTGAAGAGTTCAAGCGCCTGAAAGCGGGACTCAAGCAGACCTTGCCTTCCAGTGAAGATTCCAAGTTGGAGAGATTCTTCGGACAGACGATCGTGAGCGTGGAGGATGTTCGTGAGCACGTTTACGGGCATGTCGCCAGATTACTTCTGGATCTGTCTTGGGTTCCTGAGATCATCGGCGATAGCGAAAAGCTGAGTGATGCGCTCAAGACGGGCAAGTACGCAAAGTCCACCGTGAGCACAGAGCACAACAAGTGGGTGAATGATCTGTCCACAGAACTCACGCAGTTCGGTGCGAAGCTCGCGATTGCGGACGTCACCGCAGAGGCGCTCGTAATGCTTTGGAACTACGCTATTGCGCAGACCGCGTCTGTGATAGTAGCAGGCTTCGCTCGTGTTAAAAAGTGCTCGTCCGAGGGGCGCGCACTCATGGCTCTGGATTTGCAGGTACTTTATGGAAACATCAGACACCTAGCCCCTCAGGGCTCAAAACTCGAATTCGGGTATGCGCTCGAGTACGTGAAGGCGTTTTACATCGCCGCGGACCAACTTGAATACTGGTGCATGACACACGCTGAGTACTCCCACGCACAGAGAGTGGCGTTGGTTAATCAGATTGCAGGTGCATTTGGTTGGTCCTCCTCGGCGAAGAGTGAGTTCCTCGCGAAGATTGGGTCTAGTGAGCTGATGATGTGATGTAGTTGTTGAGGTAGCTTCGACTTTGAATTGTCAAATTGTCAAAAAGTGAAATCTAAACTTTTCCGAAAGAAACAAATCATTGCGACGGGATGCTCTCGCGGTCAAGCTGCACCCAGCTCTTAAAAGGTTTGCCGCGGAGTACGGCCAGACGAGTCTGTCGGTTGCGTCGTCTGAGGTCATCCTGATCGGAATCTCTGTCCCGACCTTTCGTCTCCTTCCATTCAAGATGGCGACGTTGTTGATCTTCAGCTGAAGTCACTCGATGCTCTCTCATGACCGGTGCGGGGAGGTCGGAGTAATCCTTCGAGGTGTCGTCAAACTTGATTTCATAACCGTCGTCGCGAAATAAGCGCTTCCATTCCGAGTTCGAGTGTTCGTGGGGAGACGCATAAAGCGCTAAATTCGTCTTGTGCAAGAATAAGGTGACAATACCGTCCTCGTCGATGTCCCAAGCACACATATCGGGGACAACACGATCATCCAGATCCCCAGAAAGGTACACTCGGTCACCGTTTCGGTCACGCACGCCAATGTGCGTGGCTGAGATGTCGACGTCGAGAGAAGAACCGGAAGTGCCACGCTGAATGCCAAGGACGAGAACGCAGATTTCAGATGCACTCTGACGCCATCTACACTTACCGTGTGACGGAGAGAACCAAACGTCCTGGTCTATTTCAGCGCGGTTATAGTGCACGCGAGCCATGCAAAACGCGTGTTTGTCGACACGCTCAACAGGATCACCATTGGCACGAGTGATAGAATACGACTGATAGGGCAAGTCCATGGCTAAGGACGGACGGGACACCTCGACCAGCGCAGTGGAAGTGTCATCGGCGATCATGCGCTCCTGAAAGCTCGCCTTTGCGTCATTGAGATGAACCTCTTCAACGAGGCAATCATGCGCAATGCATGGACCCAGTAACGACACGATAGTCGGCTCATCGCCGATGCTCTTCAACACAGATACGCACGCCTGCAGAAGTGATAAAAAGATGAGCGAAGGAAAAATTCAAAAGTAGATTGATAAGCACTTACCTCACCGCGCTGTCTGCTTTCAATTTGGAACTGGTATTCAATCTGCGCGTACAAGAGAAATTCAATAAAGGAAATTCATGGAACCAGAAATCAAGTGAGCTTACTTACCTTCAGCTTTCGTTCGGAGCAGAGTGAAACGCGCTCAATGAGTACATCCTTGAAGCCGATGTCGCAGCCTCGCGCGAACGTTTCTTTCACAGATCGTCGGGCTGCTGCACCGAAACAGCCGAGCTTATCACAGTCATATCGAATTATACCCTTCACAAAGAAAATGTTCTCAGCAGCTTCGTCTGCGTCAATCGTCAGTCCATGCTCAACCGCAAGATGCTGCTCGTTAATAACGCTCAGGACTGCACTCGATTGCGCATGCGTAAGCTTCTTGATGACTTCCTCAACCTCAGTCGCGTAGTCTTCGTTGTCAGAGTCCTGCGATAACCATTGGATGCTGAACGTTAGCTCGTGAAAGAAATGCAAGATTTCAACGCAAGAACGTACCAGTTTTTTCGCTATCTGGAAGCAGCTTGCGGCCTTAACGATGTCACCCCCGTCGCTCTTGTCCGGTGCTTTAAACCCCTCCCCTTGAAGGAACCACGCCCACGCGTCGAGAGGGTATTTCCTTCGTCTACATAAATCATTGTTAGTCAACTTAGCGAGAAAATATATGAGGGGCGCAAAAATTACTTACTCCCATGGTTTCGACGTTCCAGGTGCCTTCAAGACCGTCTTGATCATGATCTCGTTGTTGTTCGCGTCATCAGAAATCAGTCTCAGCGCTGCTCGTGCATCTACGACGACCTGTTTGAAACATAATGCAAATTTGTACATGCATGCGCGCTGTAATTTAATCGTAAAGTCAGTTCCTCTGTTGCAGTCGCATTGAATTTATCGCAGCAAGAATAAACGCACCTGCACATATGCCATCGTCGCGCTCATGGGAGCGAGTGTCCAACTTGCAACGCAGTTTTCGTAGTCAGTTTGGGTCTTTTTCGTGCTGCTCTGCCACGATTTTATCTGCAGAAACATTGCTTCTCGCTTTTCCTGCGGCGATACGGTTTGTCTCGATGGCTTAGCTATGATACCCTTGGCCTCGTAGTCGTGGAGGATCGTGATGACGAAATCTGCGAGCTGTTCTCGAGTCATTCGACTCGCTATCTCTGAAACGGCGCGGTGGTACTCGTTGTGCGCCTTCGCTTTGTCCTCGACCAGTTTGTATGACTGGCTGAGTGCGTCGAGCGCCTGACCGTAGTGTTGCAGTCCTCGGAGAGCCGTGGCTTTTCTCCACCAAGCCTTCGCCCATTTACCGTTCAACTCGCAAGCGCGCTCGGCATCCTGCAGTGCCTCGGCGAATTTGTTTGCCTGCGAAAGAAGACGTCATGTCGCGTCAGTTGATGAGCTGTTGTCGAACCTACGTCGAAAGCATGAAATGACTCAGAGAGACGCTCACTTTGGCGTATGCTAACGATCGATTCGTGTACAGCGCGAGGGATTCTTTGTGCCCTCGTGGAAGGATGTCTAAACAGTCAGAGTACCTGCATGAACTCGGAAGAGGTCAGACACACGGCACTTTTTTTTTTTCTTTTGGGCAAATGGAGACAAGACAAACCGAAGGAAGCCGACAAAGTAGAGCGGGCGAGAAGGGTCATCACGCACTTGGTGTATGCGTCCTTGTAGTTGCCAGCCTTCAGTGCGTTATCTGCTTGAATCTTGACGTAACCCATCTTCATAATCCTGTGTTAGGAGGAAGAGAGAACGCTCGTTAGATGGGCTGCAGTCATCTCAAACAGAAACGTTCGCTCGTCGAGACAGCCCATTCCTCCCATCCGTGAGAGAACGTGAGGACGTGGAGAAGCCACTCGAAGATGTGCTTACCAGAACTCTTCATCGCCAGAGAATCTTCCATCAGACGTCATGCTGATCCGCGACGCAGATCGTGCGACGCTATGGTCCGCACAACACGACGCGGGTCCCTTTGGCGAGATCCTTTAGGGAGGCGAAGAGGCGTTTTTTTCGCGTCCAAGTTTGATTTAATTTTTTGCTGATGCGTGATTTCTGGATTTTCGGCAGCGCGTTTCTTGATTGTCGGGCCTGCTGCGGACCGCCGCCTCACTTTCGCCACCACCGCCGCCGCCTATCATGGGCGCGGAAGAAGCATCAGTGGGCATAGAGTGTAATGCCAACTCGGCGGAGGGCTTCCGGGCGATTCTCAAGGAGAGATACACCGACTTTGTGGTGAATGAGATCGACCAGGATGGAGAGGTGGTGCACCTTACGACCCTCGATGCGTCCATCGACGACGAAATCGACGAGATGGAGCAACAAAAGCGACAAAAGTTTGCTTCCCCTGCTGTCGAGAGGGCTGAGGGTGATAAACCCGAGCAGAAGAATGTTTCTAGTGAACCTACACCCACGCCCCATGATACGACAGCTCCTGAGATCGTCTCAGCGGAGGCCAACACTCTGCTGAACGAAAAGATAGAGTCTGCGGTTACCGAGTTCACCAAGCTCGCCGGGGCGGAAGAGGCAGCCCGACTGAAAACGTTTCTTGAGCAGCCGGGCGTGCTCTCGCCGGCGCCAGAAGGATCCGAAGCACCTTCAGCTCTTGTTCTTGGATCGAGCAACGATAAAGCGTATCGAACAAGTTTGCACGTGTTCTTCAACTCGCATTTTCAACTCACCACGGACTCGGTGGAGCCATCTGCTGGAGGCGAGGGAAGCGGCGTGACGAAGAAGGACTCGAAGAAACCACATCTTTGCATTAGGGTGCACCCCAAGCACACAAAGGGAAAGAAAGGCGGGGGTGATAAGAAACGTGGGCGCGACGAGGGAAACGATAATAACTGGAAGGGACATAAAAGATGGCCCATGGACTTGCCTCAATACCTCGAGTTTACCTTGTGTAAGGAGAACAAAGAGACGCAAGACGCGATGGGAGTGATTTCGCGCATCCTCCGCACCAAACCCAGGGACTTTGGCTTTGCCGGAACAAAGGACAGACGCGGTGTGACCAGCCAACGAATGACTCTACACAAGGTACGCGCCTCGCGATTGGCGAAGCTGAAGCTGTTTCAAATGAAGGTTGGTAACTTTAAGTACGTTGACCGCGAGCTTGGCCTTGGTGATCTCAAAGGTAACCTTTTCACGCTGACACTGCGCGGCATCGAAGGAGGAACTGAGGCGACTGTCACGCGCGCAGTGAATGAGCTGAAGTTGAGTGGCGTCATAAACTACTTTGGTTTACAGAGGTTTGGGACGCACGCTATAGGTACGCATGAAATTGGCGCAGCTTTATTACGTGGAGCATGGGCGGAAGTGCACGATCTGATCCTCAGACCGCGAGATGGGGACAACGGAGATGCCGCTGCTGCTCGCGTCATCTACAAGGAAACCGGTGACGCCGCCGCCGCTCTGAAACGAATGCCGCGGTTCTGCACGGCTGAGAGGGGACTCCTCGAAGCGTTGGGTCGATGCGACAAAAACGATCTAGTCAACCCACTGAGCGGCATTCCTCGCACGACACGTAAAATGTACGTGCACGCGTACCAGAGCTACATGTGGAACAAGGCTGCGAGCGAGCGCGTCAGGCGCCACGGCTTGAGCCGCCCCGTGGCTGGAGACTTAATCGTCGACGAGAGCATGTTACAATATGCTGGAGAGGATGACGGCGACATTTTCTCGAGAGTCCGCGAAGTCACAGAGAAGGAGGCAGCTTCTGGAGCATTCAAAATCACGGACGTCGTCTTGCCTCTGCCGGGGAACAGGGTGATATACTCTGAGAGTCTGAAATCGCTGTACGAAGAGATTTGCAAGAAAGACGGGGTGCAGCTCACTGGTTTCGCGCACACGGTGAAGGAATATTCCTTTGGGTTCCTTCCTGGTGCTTACAGGAAGCTCGTGATCAAGCCCGATAAAATCGAGTACTCGTTCGCGAGGTATTCCGATCCAAATGCTGATCTGACAGCAACTGACCTGATGCGCGTCGAGGCCGGTGATGATTCAGTGCAAGCCTTGGGTGAAGACAAGGACGGAAAGTTTCTTGCACTTCGTCTGAGTTTCGCTCTCCCGACCAGCTCTTATGCGACCATGGTAATCAGGGAGCTTATGAAGTCGACGTCGTCTCAGGCGGCACATAGGGCGATGACGCTCGCCGACAAGGGAGAAGAAATCGCGGGATAGATATTAGCTTTGTTCATTCACCTTTAGGTTGCAGAAAGCACAAGGTTGCTAACCACATACACACCTCGCTGGTGCTGCAAACCTCAAACCTTCGTTGTCCAAAAAGTGCAAAAAAGCGTCCATCAACAATCCCTACACTGCAGAAAGCGCAGCGCGCGTTGGTGCCACGGTGTCGGCACCAGCAGAGGAGTCCTTGCGATCAACGACGCGTCACCCAGGGCCGGCGTGATTTGCTCGCATGAGCGCCCGCGCGGTGCATGTGCACCCGGTCCTGTCGAGCTTGGGAGCGACGCGCTCAAAGAAGGTCGGCGGGCGTTTTGGGGTTGTGAAAGCCACTCGGGGCAGGGATGCTTCGAGGTGCGCGGCTGCACAAAGCGTTGACGGTGTCGGGGAAATCGAGGAACTACATGCGTCGTTCCCCTTTAGCCGCGAACAGTGGGATAACTTCATGAAAGAGTACTGGCAGAAGCGACCTGTGGTCATCCGTGGTGCTCTCGAGCCCGGGGAGGCGTCCATGCCTATCGACTCCAGCGAACTGGCTGGTTTGGCGTGCGAGTCCGAATTTCAGCCTCGCATCCTCAAGAAAGGATCTAATGGCCCTTCCGACTGGTCCCTGGACCTTGGACCTTTCACGGAAGAAGAACTCCAATCACTTCCGTCGGACGGATCGTGGTGTGTCGTGGTAAACGACTTAGAGAAACACATCCCTGAGGCGACAAAACTCCTCGACGCCTTTGACCACTTTCCGCGTTGGCGCGTGGCAGACGTGCAGGCCAGCCTGTCAGGAGAGGGTGGGGGTGTCGGAGCGCACTCAGACCAGTTCGATGTATTCCTGATGCAAGGCGAAGGTCGGAAACGATGGTCCATATCGGATGATCCAGAGTACGCACCTGAGAAGGAGGAGTCTTTCTTTGAAAACATCGACGTGCGAGTGTTGAAGGACTTTCAGCCAAAGGCCCGCAGCCTTCTGGAGCCAGGAGACGTGCTGTACTTACCACCGAGAGTGGCACACCACGGCATCGCCGAGGGTTGCGACGCAGTTTGCGTGACGTATAGTATCGGATTTCTTGCGCCGACACACGATGACTTGATATTGTCATACGCGCAGTCGGCGGTGGATACACGGAACGCAGTGACGGAGCGCTGGAGTGATCCGTGGTTAGAGCCCCAGGCAGAAGTCGGGCAAATATCGCAAGCCGCCGTGAAGCAAGCGGGAGACATCATCCGTGACTCGATGCCTAAAACGGAGGCGGATATTGCGAGATGGTTCGGTTGCCACGTGACTGGTAACTTGGGATTCGACGGAGAGCAGGCTATGCCCGAGGAAAAACTCTCTCCCGACGAGTTGCAAGATGTTTGGGCGGAAGAGGGTGCGTTGATTCGTCGCGCAGACGTCAAGTTTGCTTTCATAGACGAGGTCGCTGACGGTAGTCTTGAAGGATGCTTGTTTTTCGCGGGCGGCGAGGTGTGGCATTTGAAGTCAGCCAGCAGCATTCAGCTTGCTCGACACATTGCGAACAACGATGAGATTATGGCTGAGAATTGGCAAGGCCTTTCTGACGGGGTTGGCCACGAAATAGACGGCGACGGTGTGGCGCTCGTACACGACCTTTTCTCGAGTGGTTTCCTATTTCTAGACGGTGACTAGCACTCGTTGTGAGCAAATGGCTATCCATCGCACTTAATCTGCTTCACCCAGACCGCTCTTTTGCAAGTCATAAGACTCCGTTTGCTGCTGAGATTGCGCGTTCTGGCGCAACACGTCGCCCGGGCTTGGGAGCGGGCGTCCGCTCGAACCCCCCCCTGACTCTTTGTGCGAAGCGAGGCCCGCACCCCAACCCCCCACCGGAGCGTCGCTGTAACTCGCTGGGTCCATGGGATCAATACCTGGTGGTGCCGCACGCTGTCTCTTTCTGTTAGTCGCCACTGGTGCTGCTCGTGCAGACACGATGTTCTCAGCTGGAACTATAACGACTGAGCGCTTCATATGCTGCTTCTGCTGCAGCGGCAACGGGGGCTCCCATGTCGTCACCTTCGTGGACGCATTGCAGTAGTATGTCCGATTCGTCTTCGGATCGATCGCCGACTTCCATCCCGGCGGAAGTGTCTTTGGCGCCGGGTTAGCCACCATCACGCCAATCATGTGTGCGTCTGCATTCGTCGGTCGAGTCCAAGAACTCCTCCCAAGGCTAGCGTTGTAATAGTACGCTTGTCCATACTTCTCGTCCACCGCCTCGGTCCACCCCGCAGGAAGAGAAGAGTCTTCGTTCGAATTCTCCGCCGAACCACCCCTGTTGTTCGCCTCTTCGTCGACTTTGATGCCCCGAGCCCTCAGCCGGGCCTTCAGGAACTCCGGAAGCTCCTGTGGCATGGCCCAAACCGACCCGGAGGTCGCTTCTGGTCGGGAGCGCAGGGAGTTGTGAAACCCTCGGGGCTCGTCTGCAAGGGAAAAAGAAAGCTTTCTTTTTTGTGAGCTCGAGGTCTCAGTCTCGGGGAGACCGAAGAAGTCCTATGTAAGAAAAACGAGCTGGAGGGGACGCACTCCCTTAGCGCGCAGCACACGACGGCAGCTCGTCGAGCCCATAAGCGACAGATGCTGCTGCTATCAACAAGACTCGGACGAGAGGTACTGTGTGTGAAGGCTACTCTCACCTTCGCGTGGTTGTTCGCGTTGTTGTTCAGGGGCAG
>Ga0209137_1002920_pt1 | contig 14623 bp, 13 predicted proteins | sample SaaInl5LU_22_DNA_FD_184642 | JGI IMG/M metagenome (GOLD analysis project Ga0209137, IMG submission 184642) | Marine microbial communities from expanding oxygen minimum zones in the Saanich Inlet - ESP_105LU_22_DNA (SPAdes) (version 2) | ecosystem: Environmental > Aquatic > Marine > Intertidal... | reverse complement strand
CTTTCCTAGCCGATGAAAAGTCAGGCTACATTACCGGCGCAGACCTTTCGGTAAACGGTGGTTTGCATATGTTCTAAGCCCGTTTGGCTTGAATCAAAGGCGCAACCTATAAGTTGCGCTTTTTTTTATCTCTCTTTCAGGTCGACCTTGCCATCGACATAGATCCATTGCTCACCCTCTTTACGAAAATTCGAACGTTCGTGAAGCTGTCCACTGCGACCATTCGCCTCGAAATAGGCGTTGAACTCAACCACTCCTGTTTGGTCGCTCGATGTGCCATCCTGGGTGTCTAGAATCTCAAGTTTAGTCCAGCTGGTATTTCGCAACTCTTGGCGCAACATTCTGGCTTCATTAGATGAGCGGCGTTCAGGTGCAAGCGTGTCGATAAGATAATCGATAGCACCAATACTGAACGCACTGTAGCGTGAACGCATCAATTGTTCGGCCGTTTCAGCCCTTCGTTCGAAGCTCAAAAAAGGTGCGCAACAATCCTTGAACGCTATGCCCGAGCAACATGGACAGAGCGCTTTATCATCAACCAACATGTAAATTTCCCTTAAAACGGCATGTGAAGTTGTGCAGGCTTAGCAAGCAATGGCTCCGCCTGTTACTCTTATTAACATAACTCAACAGACTCGCTAAAAGGAAGCAAAGATGGCTGGCGCCTCGATTGACAGTTTTTTCTGGCATGACTACGAAACAACCGGTACGGATACGCGTCGAGATCGACCATTCCAATTTGCTGGAGTGAGGACTGACACAGATCTAAACATAATTGAAGAGCCCGTTATGCTCTATTCGCGTCCAGCAGACGATCTATTACCGCATCCAATGGCATGCTTAATTACCGGAATCACACCTCAGAAAGCTTTAGACACTGGGTTGCCTGAGACTGAGTTTATTTCTCGCATTAATGAACAGTTAGCGCGTCCGGGTACCTGTTCAGTTGGTTATAACTCACTTCGGTTTGATGATGAGGTGACGCGTAATACCCTGTATCGCAATTTTCTTGATCCCTATGCACGAGAGTGGCAAAACGGTTGCTCACGCTGGGATATCATCGATATGCTCAGACTGACTCGGGCACTGAGACCTGATGGTATTGTCTGGCCTACATATGAGGATGGATCACCTAGTTTACGGCTTGAGGATCTGACCCAAGCAAACGGTCTTGATCATGGTCAGGCTCATGACGCGCTTTCTGATGTATTAGCAACGATCGCCGTTGCAAAGTTAGTGAAGCAAGCACAGCCCAAGTTGTACGAATACGTATTAGCCAGCCGAACCAAGCAAAAGGCGCAGTCAATGCTTGATACTGAGCATATGAAACCGGTTTTACACGTATCATCTAAATACCCGGTTGAGCAGGGTAATCTAGCGTTAGTTGCCCCTCTAACAACGCATCCTACCAACCCGAATGCAACGCTTGTGTGGGATCTACGAGTGGATCCAACGCCTCTGTTTGAACTTAAAGTGGAGGAGCTGCGCACGCTTCTGTTTACGCGACACGATCAACGTCCGGATGATGCACCTAATATAGCTCTGAAGCTGGTGCATGCTAATCGATGCCCAATACTGGCACCTGCAAACATGCTCTCGGCCGATGAAGCGGCGAAATTTAATATCCAGGGTAATGTATGTCGCCAGCATCTAGCGCTTTTGCGCAATGAGATCGGCCTTAGTGAAAAACTGCAATTGATATATCAACAATCACTAGAGTCTATACTCGATCCTGATTTAGCGCTCTACTCTGGCGGTTTTTTTAGTCCACATGATCGCAAGCTTATGGATAAAGTTCGGGCTGCTGATGCCGATACCCTTACTCATATAGATCTTCCGTTTCAGGATCCGCGATTAGAAGAGATGGTATTGCGCTACAAAGCACGTAACTACCCCTTTACATTGCGTGATGATGAGCAGCATCGTTGGGAAGAGTACCGCAGTCATAAGCTGTTATCAGGCGAGGATGGTTTCTTGAGTTTTGATCAGTTTTACGCTGAGTTAAACCGAATCGGGACGGCCTCAGGTACAACACAAGCTCAACTTCAGATACTAGAGGAGTTGGCGCTCTATGCAGAATCTATTTACCCGATGGAGGTGAGTTAAAAGTTGCAACTCTCGATCGCTTGGACATTTCCGTGTGTTACTGCATTGAGCCTTTACATTACTCAGGCAGTTGCACTCGATGATACCCCAGATATTCTTCTGGACGATGACCCGCTGGCATATGAGTTTGCCCAGCCCATTGAGCAGAAACTCTTATTGATAGAGCAATCAAATAGCACATTAGATAAGGGGTATCTGGCACTTATGCCAATGGATATCCAATTGCCTGATCCAGTTGTGATAGCACCGGATAAACCTGAATCAGACGAGATGGTGGTTATAGCTGCAGCGCCCCCAGAGACAATATTTGCATCGCCACCCGAGTGGGTTTTGTACCAGGGCAATAGACTAAGCCAAGAGCCTGAAGAGCGTCTTTTTACGCGAATAAACACCGATTATGGCTCCGGTGAGGCGAACTGTGTTCCAGGCTTTGACTGTCCAACAATAGCGATGGAGCTTCCCCCTTGGCCTGATGATGCACCTGTTCAAGGCACGCCCTTTGAAATTTTTGATACAGACCTTATCTCACCGTTCGCGCCTATTCCTGAACTCGATCTACTGCCATTCCCTGATGCTTAAGCATCCTTGGCTTGAGTTGCAATCCATAGTTGTCGCTGCATAAGTTGGTCGATGCGTTTGATAAGCGCATCTGCGTCTACCTTTTCGACTGCATCTAGCATCTTCTGTTGCGTATCAAACGCTGCATTAGCGCGATCAATCTCTCGCCACAACCTATCTGTCTCTTCAGAAAGGCGTTGCGATGGTGTGCTAATACGGGAGGCAACACTCGCTTTGAAGTTGTCTAAATCACTCTTCAGTTGTTCTGGTAAAGATTGACGCCATTCAGTTAAAAACAACTCGAACGCTTTGCGTAGCTGCGCGCTGTCGGCAACCGGTGATTGTGCGACTAGCCCAATGCCTGCTTGCTTGTCCATGGGCAGGTATGTACTGAAAACGACATACCCAAGTTGCTGCTCTGTTCTCAGGCTAGTGTAGAAAGGGGCAGATAGCATCTCGTTAATAATGGCTACCTCGGCGCGTTGTTGGTAATCCTCACTCTGAGCTTGCATGTATAGAAGCAGTGCACTGTCACTCTGATCTACATTGACACTAACCTCGTTTATACCCTCAAGTTGGGCCACCTCGAGGCGCGCAACGCTTATGGGTCTCATGCTGTTAAATTTGGCCTGCACGGCATGACTGATCTGTTCGGCCTCTTCACTGTTGATATTGCCGTGAATAAATAGACTAAGTTCGCCCGACGCCAACAAGGTTTCTCGCTGTGCTTGAAGATCAGCTAATCCGACTCTGTCTAATACGGCTAAACGATCTTCTGTGCTCCAGCTACCTATTAGCTGCTGGTAAAGGCGGGCGAAGGTTCTATTGTACGGCTTATCTTTTAGGTTATTGAGCAACTCCTCACGGTAACTCTGTTTTAGTCGCTCGAATATCTGCTGGTCGTCTAAGGCCACATCTAGATTGTTGAGCTGGCTTGTAAAGAGATCAGATAGCCGGTCATCGTACCCACTGACCTTTAAGGAGAGTCCACGGCTATGGGGGTATAAATCTGCACTTAAGCCCGCTAGCGCAGCATCATAAAGGGTCTCGTTCTGCAGTTCGCGCATCATGCGTGTCAGCAGTGTGCTTGCTATCACGGACTCAGCTGATGCTTGTACCTCAGGCGTTAAAATGGCGAGGTTAATCGCAGCACGGGGCTGTTTAAACTGGCTATCTTGAAGGTGCCAAACATCAAGTCCCTCTGTTTGTAAAAGCTGTTTCGGAATAGTGCGACTTTCAGCCGAATCGCTTTTCGGCTGAAAATTCTGCGCAACAAAAGGGTTTAGCGATTTAATACTTAGTTGTTCAATAGCACCTGGGTTGCTCCAACGTGCTAATAGATCGGTGTCTATCGACAGTCGACTGTACTCTATACCGTATAAACCCTCGCGTTGATCTGTCACAGCTGTATCGCTGTAGTGGGTCAAAATCATACGCTCCGGTACCATCAGCTCTAGGTAACCATTGACGAGTTCAGCATCGAAATCACCAAAGTAGTAAGGGGCACGAAGTAGTTCAGATTCGGGGTATTCTGCCAGCATCTGAGTAAGACGCGTTGCCTCACTTGAAGGGTCACTGGGTTGCTGAAATAGAAAATCGGTCTGAGCAAGTTGACGTTGTTCGTCGAAGAGTTGCGGCTGAAGGCCTTTGGCCTGCAACAGTTTAAGCTTAGCAAACACCGCCTCAACCACCTCTTTATACTGCTCTTGGCCCGCTTGTGTCAGGTCGATACTAATATCAAAACGACTCTCTTTTTCGAGGTCTATACCGACCCAAGCGCCAAGCCCCTCAGCCCAACCTCTCTGTTTGAGGTAAGAGAGCAGGCTACCTTTACCCTCATAGCCAAGCTGGTTGGCAACAAAATAGAGGGGTTTTGTCTGCCAGTGGCTTCGTCTCTCTGGAAGTGGAAAGCTGATGCGAAGTTGTTGCATCGCCTTGAGCGTCTTAACCTCAAGCTGCATCGGTAGGCGCGCCTCATCGTAGAGTCGCTCTGTGTCTTGGTATTTTGCGGCGTTGCTGTTTTTGATAGGTCCAAAGTAAGTGCGTGCAAGTTGTTCAAGTTCAGCTAATGACTGTGGTCCAATAATCGCCGCCGTCATTAAGTTGGCAGAGTAATAGCGTTCATAAAAGTTGATAAGATCTGGCTGAATTGGGTCGTTAGCGTTGTTTGAAAGTGTGTCCAAGTTCCCAACTGTGAACATCGACCAACTGTGTTCTGGGTTCATGATTAATTTGTCCGCCACATAGGAACGGCGGCCATCTTCTAAGCGTTTAGATTCGAACTCTGAGTGCACAGCATTGCGCTCACGATCAACATAATCAGGATCAAACAAGGGGCTTATAAAAAACTGTGAGAATCGGTCTAGCGCAGGCTCAAGTGAGTCGGTTTTAATATCGAAAAAATAAGTGGTGTTGTCATAGGCTGTAAATGCGTTGTGGCTGCCACCATTGGCGCTGATGTAGCTCTGATACTCACCAACCTCAGGAAACTTTTCGGTTCCCAAAAACAACATATGCTCTAGGAAATGGGCGAGACCTTCGCGGCCTTCAGGGTTGGCGTTCGATCCCACAGCTACGCTGAGAGCCGCGGCAGCTTTTTGCAAGCGCTCATCCGAAACCAGAGCTACCTTAAGCCGATTGTCGAGCTCGATAACACTGTACAAGCGTTCATCACGTTCACTTTTGATCACCTCAGCGTTCAGGGCAGGGGTTAGGGCAATTAGTAAACCCGTCATAACGAATTGTTTGATCGATTTCACGCACAGCTCCAAGAGGATAAAAATTCAATAGTCATACGCAAAGGCTTTTCGGCCAGACTCTATCGTGCACTCAAGAGCTTAAAAAGGAATGAACGAGTGGATTAACCTAGTTTGAGTCCGATAGCGAACCCGGCGGTTGCACTGGCGCCGCGAGCCGTGAACTCAGACAAACGACTCATTAAAAAGCTACCTGATTGATTCGCGAGTTCGCCCGCTTTGGTGGCCGCCTGTTCGATGCTCGCATCACTGAGTGTTGCAATCCCATAATATTCGGCGGCGAACATCAGTACTAAAGCACCTCCACCGATCAGCAATGCAAGCTTGAGTAGTTTCTTTGCAAAATAGCCAACCGCAAGGCCGATAATAAAAGGAGCACCGACGTTACCGAGTAGAAACGATGAGGATAACAGGTCAGTCTCGACCTCTAATGGCTTTGGTTCCATAGCTTGAGCTAAATTCCACTGCTAGTCAGATGGGTTAGGCTGCAATTCAGATCCACCTGAATCAGGTTTAACTTATTTGCCGCATGCTTAAATGCACGGCAACTATTCTGAGCAATTTGCTTAGGATATACCAGTACCATCAATAACAGTGTAAAAACAGCGGCTTATCATTGAGATCTGGTGTAGGCTTTGTTTATCGATATAAATGTCCGTTCTTATAAAATAAAAACGAGTGAGGTAGCGATTTAAATGAATAGAGAAAAGGTCGTTTTCGCTTTTTTTATTGTGCTGGCGCTGACCTTAAATGTTGGCTTTGTTGTTGGAGATTTGGACAACCCAGCGCACCACGAAGTTATAGAGCTGTTTTTAGCAATTGTTGTTAGTCTTGTTTGCACCGTTCTTAAATTTGGTGATCGAAGCCACCTAGGTGCTCTAATGCTAGCGACAAGTCTTGTGGCTGATCTGCAACTTTTGGCAGCCGCTGCATTTTGGGGTTATGCAGAACATATCTCAACCGCGGGCATGAGCGGTGACAGTATGGCGACCATTGTCTCTCTAGCCGCGGGTGCTCTAGTTGCTAACATCATATCGGTCGTACTCCTTGTAATAGAGACCGTGCTGGTTCGTCGCTAACCCATGCATACCCTTCTGTACGTACTGTTGCGGCGTCTGCGAATGCCGCTTCTTGTTCTGATAATGGTTTACGCCATATCGATGCTGGGTCTGGTGATGATTCCGGGTATTGACGATCAAGGTCAGCCTTGGCGAATGAGCTTCTTCCACGCTTTCTACTTCGTTTCATTCATGGGTTCTACTATCGGATTTGGTGAAATTCCCTACCCATTTACTGATGCTCAGCGTATGTGGACCCTCGTTTGTATTTATGGAACCGTTATTTCCTGGCTATATGCCATCGGTACCACATTGGCCACGGTGCAAGACCCTGCGTTTATTCGTCTGATTCGTACGCGTCGATTTGCGCACAAGGTCAATATGTTGAAGGAGCCTTTTTATCTCGTGTGTGGTTATGGAACCACTGGTCGTGAGGTTGTTCTAGGGCTTGAACGCCGGGGCATACGTTCGGTCGTACTTGATATTAATCAAGCGCGTATTGATTTGGTTGAACTCGAAGAGTTCGCTTTGCCGGCTTACAGCTTATGCGTTGATGCATCGCTGCCGAATAATCTTGCAATAGCGGGTCTACAAAAAACTAATTGCTTAGGTGTTCTTGCGTTAACCGATAGAGATCCTGTCAATCTTGCAGTCGCTATTGCCAGTAAACTCTTACATCCTAAGCGATTAGTTGTTAGTCGCAGCGAAAACGATGTTATTAGTGCCAATCTTGCCTCTTTTGGAACGGATTTGATTATCAATCCATTTAAGCAATTCGCCGAGTATATGGGGCTGGCTGTGCGAAAACCGCAGCAGCACCTGGTTGTCGATTGGTTACTTCACCCTCGGCACAGACCCCTATCCAGCATATACAAACATGCCACTGGGCGCTGGGTGCTCTGCGGTTATGGTCGATTTGGTAAAGCCCTACGTGAGGCTATGGTTAGCGATCAGACAGAGGTCACACTGATTGAGCCCGACATTCAAAACATGCAAGGGGGCACAGATTTCGTTCAAGGTATAGGTACTGAAGCGGTTACGCTTGAGGCTGCTAATGTGGGTGCAGCTGTCGGTATTATTGCCGGTACACCCGACGATGCTGATAATCTATCAATTATCATGACGGCACGTGCACTCAATCCCAAGCTAATTACTGTTGCTCGACAAAATCACTCGTCTAACGAGCTTATGTTTGCAAATGCAAAGGCCGACTTCGTAATGCAGCCGGGACATACCATCGCAACGCGTATACTCGCGCACATCAGAACACCCCTGTTAGATCATTTTATCGAACAGCTATTGCTGCAGGATGAAGTTTGGTGCCATACCCTTATCAATAGAATTTCACAGACAGTCGGTGATGAACAGGTCGATAGTCGTTGTTTTGATTTAGGTCAGCTGCAAACACCTGCGATATGTGCACAGCTAGCAAAGGGGCGTATTGTTTCAATCCGCTCGTTGACGAAAAAGCCCTACAAGCGCCATGAAAATCTTGATTGTTTTGCCCTTATGCTTAAAAGAGGTGATGAAACAATCCTCGTACCGGGTGAGTTAACTGAACTTAAAGAAGGGGATCGTCTTCTATTCTGCGGCCGAACAGGTGCCCTAGATGATCAACGCTGGGTATTAGAGAACGAACAGAGTTTGGGGTATGTACTAACGGGCACTGATGACAACCCAAATCCTATTTTACGGTGGATAAGGGGTTATAAAGTTTAATGGCTTATCTATTACTATTCATAACGCCGCTCTTTTGGGCGGGCAATACAGTAAGTACGCGTGCGATCGCCGCAGAGTCAGATCCACTTGTGTTGGCGTTTCTAAGATGGTCATTGGCTCTATTGCTTATTATGCCTTGGTGGTGGCCAGTTGTAAGACGTGAGTGGCGCGAAATGATGCACCACTTTCCAATACTCTGTTGGTTAGCGCTGTGGAGCGTTGCCAGCTTTAATACCATGATCTACTTGGGGGTTGAGACTACGACCGCCAGTAATGCGGCTATTATCCAAGCGATAATCCCCGTGCTTATTTTATTGCTAAGCCGTCTTATATACGGCGAGAGTATAAGTTGGTTACAGTGGTTAGGGGTCTCGTTCTCCTTGTCTGGGGTTCTTGTTATTGTGGCCAAGGCGGAGCTCTCGCGTCTGTTTTCGCTAAAGTTAAATCCCGGCGATATATGGATATTATTGGCTGTCGTCTCTTGGGCAATTTACTCGGTTACTCTTCGTCATAAACCAAAAAGTGTAAGCCCCTTTGGTTTCTTTGGATTCTCCGTCGCTTTTGGCGTCATAGCACTCTTTCCGTTTGCGCTATGGGAGCAAGGGGGCATCTATATACCTCAATGGGGTGAGCGAGTTTGGATGGTGGTGGGCTATATTGCTGTTTTCCCATCAATCCTGGCCTACCTATTTTGGAACAGAGGTGTTGCCGAGATAGGTGCCTCTAGTGCAGGGCTTTTTATCTACTTAATTCCTGTTTTTGGTTTAATACTTGCTGTGCTCTTTCTAAAAGAGTCACTTCAAGGGTATCATTTCACCGGTATTTTATTGATCGTACTGGGGATCGCTCTTGCACTTTGGCGTCGTATAGTCGGTTATCTTAAAAGAACTTACTGAGGAGTTAGAATGAAACACCTGTGGTTTGCATGCTTATCTTTAATGCTGGTTTTAGCACTTCCCATGGAGGCAGAAGCTAAACGTTTTGGCGGTGGTTTCTCATTGGGTAAGAGTTTTAATACTCAGAAAAAAGTAGCCCCAGCCCCAACTAAACAACAGTCTGCTACAACGCCTGGTGCTGCAGCTGCACCCGCTGCAGCTAAGCCCGGTATGGGCGGTCTTGTTGGTGGGTTGCTAGCGGGTGGGCTTTTGGGCGCGCTCTTATTCGGCGGTGCTTTTGATGGTATTCAAATGATGGATATCTTGCTTATCGGTCTTGCACTTTTTGTATTGTTTAAACTTCTCGCGCCGCGTAGACAAACCGCCTACGCAGGTGCTGGAGGTATGAGTGGTCAGCCATCATTTAAACAGGCTTATGACTCTTCAGCTGTACCTCAGGCTAGCGGAGTTGATTCAGCGGTTAACGTTGATCTATCTACAGAAACAGTGGAAACACCGGACTGGTTCAACGCAGACGCGTTTGCAGCACAGGCGCCTAAGCACTTCGAACAGCTCCAAGCTGCTTGGGATAAAGAGGACTGGGCTGAGATTGCAGAGTACACCTCGTCCGAGCTACTCGCTCAATTAAAGACAAACAGAAGTGTACTACCCCAGAATCAAAATACTGAGGTGGTATCATGCATGGCTGATATTGTTGGGTTCACTCAAAATAAAACTGAAACAGTTGTAAGTGTTAATTTCCATGGTTGGTTGCGTGAAAATGGCAACGATCAGACGACTGAGTTCTCAGAGATCTGGCACCTGAGTCGTGTTGCAAATGATGCTGACGTTAATTGGGTTATTGTTGGTATCGAACAAGCGTAATTTATTTACATCAAGCGGCTTAGGCCGCTTGAAAACTGACAGACTTATCGATAGCGTATGTCGCAATGCGTTTCGCATATAACGATTAATAGCTATTAGAATTTAGGAGATGTGGTATGCGTGCAATAAATACAACTCGTGCAGCTGCTCTGGCTGTTACCTTAGCCCTTTTGGCCGGCTGTAGCTCAACCAGTACAACAACCGATGGCGGCGCAGACGTCTCTGATGCAACTACAGGTGCTCAGGCTCAGGGCGTAGATGGTTCAGGCGTCCAAGCAGGTACTAGCTACGCAGACGTTGCGCGTCTGCGTACAACATTCTACTTCGATTTCGATCAGTCGGTTGTTCGCCAAGAAGGTTTTGCAGATCTTGAAGGTCATGCTCTTTATCTAGCGAACAACCCAAGTGCAAAAGTACGCCTTGAAGGTCATGCCGATGAGCGTGGGACACGAGAGTACAACATCGCTTTGGGTGAATCGCGTGCAAATGCTGTTGCCCGTCTGTTGATCGTAAACGGCGCAAGCAACGGTCAGATAGAGACAATTTCTTATGGTGAAGAGAAGCCTACTATGCTCGGTCATACCGAAAGCGAGTGGTCACTTAATCGCCGTGTTGAATTGAGTTACACAAGCCGCTAATGGTTAAGCGTTTACTTCCATTGATACTGGTTACTGGTTTAGCCGGTAACCAGGTACAGGCTGAAAGTTTGAGCCAGTCCGCGCAGAGTGAGTTGGTATTGATGATCCAGCAACTTCAGGCGGAGGTTCGCCAGTTGCGCGGGGATATTGAGACCCAGCAATATAAAATGCAAAAGCTTGAGCGTGAACAGTTGGAGCGCTATCGCGACACCGATCGTCGTTTAACAGCTCTGCTTTTGGGCGATACAACCAACTCATCAGACTCTGCAGGTGCTACGCCGTCCGCGCCACCGTCGCCAGTTGCGCCGCAACCCGTCTTACAATCAGCGCCTGAGGTAGCGAACCAAGATTCGAACACGCCTCCAGAAACCAGCGCTGCTATTGTAGCTAATACACCCTCTATCGATGACGCGAAAGCCTACTCTGATGCATTCGCGCTCGTGCGTGAGCGTCGATTTGATGAGGCATTAAGCGCATTCGAAGGTTTTATTGCCCAGTATCCCAGCAGCGAGCGTTTGGCTAACGCCTACTATTGGGTTGGAGAAGTCCAACTGGCGCAGCAGCGATTTGAACCGGCAAAACTGGCCTTCACAAAGGTTGTCAGCGATTTTTCTGATCACACGAAACGCCCTGATGCCCTCTACAAGCTAGGCGTTGTTCTAAACCAATTAAATGATACGGCTGGACAAGCAGCTACATTTGAACAGTTATTGAATGAGTATCCTAAAAGTTCAGCTGCAGGTCTTGCCCGCAACTACCAGGCACGTCAGTAGGTTTACATTATGAAAACTAAACGCGCAGTGATCTTGCTGTCAGGCGGTTTGGATTCTGCGACTGTCCTAGCGATTGCAGCGGATCAGGGGTATGAGTGTTACGCACTTAGTTTTGATTATGGGCAGCGTGCCCAGACAGAGTTGAATGCGGCTAGAGCCCTAGTGCAACGTTTCAATGCTAAAGAACATAGAGTCTTTAAACTTGACCTAGCCCAGTTTGGCGGATCGGCACTCACGGATGAAAAAATTGATGTCCCGGATCAGGCTCAAGAGGGTATACCTGTCACCTACGTACCCGCTCGTAACACCATTTTTCTGTCACTGGCGTTAGCATGGGCAGAGGTGTTATCCGCCGATGCGATCTTTATTGGTGTAAATTCCGTGGATTACTCAGGTTACCCCGATTGTCGGCCCGAGTTTATTGCTGCATACGAGCAAATGGCTAACCTTGCCACCCGTAATGGAGTGACAGGTGAGCCATTTCGTATTGAGACACCGCTTATAAGCCTTACAAAAGCAGAGATAATTAAGCTAGGAGATCGCCTAGGTCTTGATTACGCGTTGACTGTCTCCTGTTACCAGTCGGATGAACAGGGCAGAGCCTGCGGTAAGTGCGACAGTTGTCATTTACGGGCTAAAGGCTTTGAAGATGCAGGGTTAGTTGATCCAACTCACTATCAGTAATTCATCTTTGATCTATAGCGCATTTGTTTTCCGTAGATTGCCTATTATATCTGCGGTTTTTTTATTCTCTTTTGTGTTCAGTCAATAATTGGTTTTATACAGGCTTAGGTAATCTCTTATGCATAGCAAGGAACAGCTGGATAAACGCATTCTCGTCCAAGAGCATTTTGCTAATGAGCACCTTCCTAATGACCTTAGTCAATCGGAAATCGATCAGTTAAATGATGAGATTATTGCTGAGCTACAGGCGCGTGATGCTTGTTTGGTTGCGCACTACTATTGTGATCCCCTAGTACAAGCGATCGCTGAAAAGAGCGGTGGCTATGTCTCTGATTCGCTAGAAATGGCACGTTTTGGCGCTCGTCACTCGGCTTCAACACTCGTTGTTGCGGGTGTACGCTTTATGGGCGAGACAGCTAAAATATTGAGCCCTGAAAAGCGTATTTTAATGCCCACCTTAGAAGCGACCTGTTCGCTGGATATTGGCTGTCCAATTGATGATTTCAGTGCGTTTTGTGATCAGCACCCTGATCGTGAAGTCGTTGTTTACGCCAATACATCAGCAGCCGTTAAGGCTCGCGCCGATTGGGTTGTAACCTCAAGTATCGCGGTACAAGTAGTCGAACATCTTGCTGAGCAGGATAAAAAAATTATTTGGGCACCTGATAAACATCTTGGTGCCTATGTGCAGAAGCAGACAGGCGCCGATATATTGCTATGGGATGGCGCGTGCATTGTGCACGAAGAGTTTAAAGCTAAGGGGTTGCTTGAACTCAAGCAGGTGTATCCTGATGCGGCCATACTTGTGCACCCAGAGTCGCCAGCAGCGGTTGTTGAGTTAGCTGATGCTGTTGGTTCTACCAGTCAACTTATTAAAGCAGCGCAGCGCTTGCCCAATCAAACATTTATTGTCGCAACCGATCGCGGCATTTTTTATAAGATGCAACAAGCCGCACCCGGTAAAACCTTTATTGAAGCCCCAACGGGGGGTGCAGGTGCCAGTTGTCGCTCATGTGCCCACTGTCCATGGATGGCAATGAACGGTCTTGAAAATATCCTTGCAGGGCTTAGGACGGGGCAAGAAGAGGTGTTTGTAGATGAGTCTGTGCGAGTGAAAGCCTTACGTCCGCTTGAACGGATGCTGAGTTTCCAAGCGAGTTAACGCAGTAATTGATCTACTTCTGTACGCTGCTGTAATACTTCAGCTTCGCGCTGCGCAACCCATTCAAGTCTCTCGGGTGCTCGACGCACATCCCGTCGAGCGAACTCTAGCTGTCGTAGGGCAAGATCATAGTCGCCACGCAGCAGAAAATACTCGACCCGCGCTTGGTGTAACCCATATATATCGCTCACTAATCCTGAAGCCTCAGCCAATAGATACCAGTTCTGCGGATTGTCGGGTTGCGCTCGAACGACCTTACGGAGTAAATCGATAGCATCCGCATGACGATTTTCAGATGTCAGTTTTGTAATTTGTGCGCGTTGAACAGCGTAATCATCTGGGTATAGGTCTATAAGCTCCTCCATTAACGCATTGGCGTTGGCGTCCTGTTGTGCTAATTCAAATTGCTTGACTCGACTGAGTTGGAGCCAAGGGGCACTTTGCATGCTAGGACTCAATTGTTGCCATCTGTTCTGTGCTCGCTCAAGGTCCGCAACTTTTACAGCTAAAAGATAATCAACTAAAGGTTGGTCAGCTCGCTCGGCGCTGGAAATACTGTTTTGCGTATTGAGATGAGCAAGAACCCGTGCACGCGCTATTTCAAACTCTAAACTGTCCATGTAAGCGGGAGGCTCTTGCAGTGTCTGCGCGCGATTGTTGGCATCCGCAATACGGTTTTGGGTGACAGGGTGGGTGCGCAGAAACTCGGGCGTTTGATTGCCAGCAAAACGGTTTGCATTTTGAAGTAGATCGAACATGCGAGGCATTGCACTGGCACTAAAACCGGACGCTACCAGTGTTTTCATGCCGGTTTGGTCTGCATCAGTTTCGTTTGCACGACTAAACGCTAGCTGTGATGATATTGAAGCACCTAGAGTGCCTTGATACAGCGCCACGCCTGCATCAGGGTTAGTGCCTGCAAGCAAAATGCCTCCAATAATACCCGCCATCACCAGTGGTGCGTTTTTATCTGATGCCGCCTGCTGTTGGGCGTAATGTCGCTGACTTAAGTGAGCAAACTCGTGTGCGATGACTGAGGCTAGCTCATCCTCGCGTCGCGCAGCTGCGATCAGACCTGCATTAATGCCAATAATGCCCCCTGGTGCAGCAAAAGCGTTGATCTCTGGGCTATCAATAACGAGTAAGGTTAAGCGCTGATCCTGTAAGCCAGAGGCTGGTGCAAGTCGCCATAACAAACCTTGTAGATAAGATTCGACCACAGGGTCATCAAGCAAATTGGTTTTTGCTCGAACCATTCTCACCCATGCCTGGCCAATTTTATGTTCTTGTTCCAGCTGTAAGGTCGATGTACTTGCACTGCCTATGCTGGGTAGCTCAGCACTTGTCCATGAGCTAAGGATCAGGAGAAGCAGTGTTAGTGTAGGTTTTGTAAGTATCTGCATATTTCC
>Ga0209137_1002917_pt1 | contig 14640 bp, 12 predicted proteins | sample SaaInl5LU_22_DNA_FD_184642 | JGI IMG/M metagenome (GOLD analysis project Ga0209137, IMG submission 184642) | Marine microbial communities from expanding oxygen minimum zones in the Saanich Inlet - ESP_105LU_22_DNA (SPAdes) (version 2) | ecosystem: Environmental > Aquatic > Marine > Intertidal... | reverse complement strand
TGATCAATACACCACCCAGGGACGTCTCAGTACCCTCAATATGGTGGCCTTTACCGCATCGTTGATGATCGGTACCGCGGGGTTGCCGCACGTGATTATTCGTTTCTTCACTGTCCCTAAGGTGAAGGATGCGCGCAGTTCAGCCGGCTGGGCTTTGGTCTTTATTGCCATTTTGTACACCACCGCGCCTGCTGTTGCGGGTATGGCGCGTTTAAACATCATGCAAACGCTCGAGCCATCGCCCGGTGAATATCTGAAGATCGAGGATCGACCCCAGTGGTTCAAAACCTGGGAAGACACCGGCCTGCTGGCGATCGAGGATAAAAATGGTGATGGCCGTGTTCAGTACAGTGCCGATGCCGCAAGTAATGAATTAGTGAAGCTCGACCCCGATATTTTAGTGCTCGCTAATCCCGAAATTGCGAACCTGCCCAACTGGGTGATTGCGCTAGTCGCTGCCGGTGGCCTTGCCGCCGCCCTATCGACCGCGGCGGGTTTGTTGTTGGCCATTTCGTCGGCGATCTCCCACGACCTGTTAAAGGGCATGTTGGCGCCCAATATCACCGAACAGCAGGAGTTACAGGCGTCTCGAGGTGCGATGGCGCTCGCTATTTTAGGGGCGGGCTATCTCGGTCTTAACCCGCCGGGTTTCGCCGCAGGCACCGTGGCGTTGGCCTTTGGTTTGGCGGCATCGTCGATTTTTCCGGCGCTGATGATGGGTATTTTTTCCCAGCGAGTCACCCGGGAAGGCGCGATTGCAGGGATGATCTCGGGGATTGGAATCACCTTGTTTTACGTCTTTCAGCACAAGGGTATTATGTTTGTTCCGGGCACCGCATTCCTAGGCGACATGCCGGAAAACTGGTTTTTTGGTATCGAGCCGAACGCCTTTGGTTGTATTGGCGCGTTGCTCAATTTTGCCGTTGCCTTGGCTGTGAGTCGCGTGACACAAGCGCCGCCTGCGCATATTCAGCAGTTGGTAGAAGATATCCGCGTGCCGATGGGCTCGGATGTAGTGCAGGTTAAGCACTGATCCCCGTGTTATTTAGGTGTGCAAGACGAGGACAAGCTGCGCCGTGGGGAAACCTTTTAAGCGCTCTTTTTAGATACGGTAATGCTTTGCTCCCAGCGCCTGCCAAATGGCCTTAAGGTGGCAGTAAAAATTGCCTCATCATTGCGTAAGGAATGAGAACAATGAAGATTCAAGGTTTGTCATGTCAGCGGTTTAGCGCGCTGTTTTGCGGCTTAATACTTGCGTCATCAATGGGTGCCGCCGTTGCGTATGCAGAAGCGCCGGCCAGTAGCGACAGTCGTCTCTTTCGCGACGCCGATGTCTTTGAACTTGAGCATGCTGATGATCCCCAGGCATCACATCGCGGTCAGCAGGTCGCCTATGTCCGAACGACTATGGATATCATGACCGACAAAGCGCGCAAGAATATCTGGTTGCTCGATGTTAGCAGTGGTGATCACCGGCCGCTGCTGTCGGGACGAGACAACTACGATACGCCGGTGTGGTCCCCGAGTGATGATCGTATTGCCTACGTCTCTAATGCTGAGGGTAACTATCAGCTCTACAGTCGTTGGCTGGATACAGGGCAGACGGCGCTGCTGTCTAACCTACCTTCAAAGCCTAGCGCGGTGAGTTGGTCCCCCGATGGTAAGTGGTTGGCATTCACCCTGTTCGTTGAAGAGAAGAAGACACCGCTTGCCAAAATGCCTGCCAAACCAAACGGCGCTGAGTGGGCTGAACCAGTAAAGGAAGTCGACGCGGTTACCTACCGTTCTGACGGTGCCGGTTTTTTGAAGACAGGCTACAAACAGATTTTTGTATTGCCTGCAGACGGCGGCTCGGCGCGGCAACTCAGTAGCGGTAGTTTTAACTACAACGGCCCATTGAGCTGGTCTAAAAACGGCGATCGTATTTTCTTCTCGAGTAATCTTCGCGACGACTGGGCATATTCGCCTGGTGAGTCTGACATTTACAGTATTGATGTTGCGAGTGGTGCGATCAATCAGCTCACCGACAGGGTGGGGCCAGATAGCCAGCCACGCCTCAGTCCTGATGGCAAATGGCTCGCGTATCTCGGTAATGACGATCGCAAGATGGGGCACAACCCGAGCAATCTCTACATCATGGACTTGGCCTCGGCAAAGATTGTGTCGCTGACTGAAGACTTCGATCGCAGCATTGCCGACATGCAGTGGGCGGGCGACAACAAGCATCTGTGGATTCAGTACGATGATCGTGGGCTTGGGCGGATTGCTAAAATCAGTACCTCAGGCAAATTGACTAAGACAGACCTAACCGTCACCGGCACGACCCTAGGCCGCCCTTACAGTAGTGGTAATTTTTCCGTCTCGGCCACTGGCACGATTGCACTGACAGTCGGCAGTACGCAGCGCCCAGCTGACATCGCGGTGAGTGATAACGGCCAATCTGCGCGGCAATTGACGGCGCTCAACGAGGATTTATTTGCGCATAAAACCTTGGCTTTGGTTGAGCGCATGACGTGGCAGTCATCCCACGATGGGCTTGAAATCGAAGGCTGGTTGATGACACCGCCGGGCTTTGATGCGGCTCATCAGTACCCCATGATTTTGGAAATACACGGGGGCCCGCACACGGCTTATGGGCCCAACTTCAGTGCAGAAGCGCAGCTCTATGCGGCCGCAGGTTACGTGGTGCTTTATGCTAATCCCCGTGGCAGTACTAGCTACGGCGACGACTTCGCCAATGCCATTCATCGCAACTATCCGGGCTATGACTACGACGATTTAATGTCAGGGGTCGATGCTGTTATTGAGCGTGGTTACATCGATGCGAATAACTTATTTGTCACCGGTGGTTCGGGCGGCGGTGTACTGACGGCTTGGATCGTCGGTAAAACCGACCGTTTCCGCGCGGCGGTAGTGGCCAAGCCGGTCATCAATTGGGCGAGCTTTGTTTTAAGTGCCGACTTTGCGATTTATTTCTCGCAATACTGGTTTGATAAGCAGCCCTGGGAGGATATTGAAAGCTACTGGAAGCTGTCGCCGTTGTCGCTGGTGGGCAATGTGACTACGCCGACTATGCTACTCACGGGAGAGGCGGATTATCGCACGCCGATGTCCGAGACCGAGCAGTACTATCAGGCGCTGAAGCATCGCAAAATCGACACCATGATGGTGCGTATTCCCGGCGCTTCACACAGTATTTACAAGCGTCCTTCTAATTTGATTGCGAAGGTCAACAACATTTTGGCGTGGTTCGAGCGCTTTCGGCAGCCGAGCGAGCAAGGCGAGAAGTGAAGGGGCTGCGCCCCTACAGGGTCAGCTGTAAATTGTCGATCAGTCGTGTTTTACCGAGCTTTGCGGCCGCGAAAATAGCGATTGATGTGTCATCAGGGCGCGCCAGCTGCAGGTCGTTACTGCGGCGAATTTCAAAGTAATCGGGCGTAAAGCCTGCCGCGCTTAAGCTGCTTTTTGCATCTTGGCACAGCGCGGCAAAATTTTGCGCGCCGTTACGAATGTGCTCTGCGCACATTTGCAGGCTGTGCTGAAGGCCCGGCGCAACTTCGCGCTCTGCAGGGCTGAGATAGCCGTTGCGAGAACTCAATGCGAGACCGTCAGTATCCCGGGCAATACCCACCCCCTCAATACGCACGGGCAAGCACAGGTCTGTGACCATTTTTCGGATTACCAGTAGTTGCTGGAGATCTTTTTCGCCGAAGATGGCGATATCCGGAGCCACCATGTTCAGCAGCTTGCAGACAACGGAGCTAACGCCATCAAAGTGGCCTGGACGACTCGCGCCGCACAATACATCGGTGAGCCCAGGCACAATGACTTGCGTGTGGGCGGCGACACCGTCTGGATAAATACAATCCGGGCTGGGCGCAAAGAGTAGCGCGGCACCGGCAGCTTGCAGTTTATCGATATCGGCTTGTAGCGTTCTGGGGTAGGCGTCGAGATCTTCGCTCGGGCCGAATTGCATCGGATTCACAAAAATAGACACAACAACCGTGTCGGCAAGCGCTAGGCCGCGCTCAACCAGTGAAATGTGTCCCGCGTGTAAGTTGCCCATCGTCGGGACAAATGCGGTGCTGTTCCCTGCAGCTTCGAAGCGCGCTAGCGCCTCGTTGAGCGCACTCAGATTGGTGACGACTTCCACGTGTGACGCCTCAGTTATAGGTGTGTTCTGGCTTTGGGTATTCTCCGGCTTTGACCGCCGCGACGAACGCTTTAAGCGCGCCTTGCACCGAGGATTCCTGCGCCATGAAGTTTTGTACGAATTTAGCCGTTTTCTCACTCAGACCGAGCATGTCGTGAAGTACTAAAACCTGCGCGTCGGTGTCGGGCCCTGCGCCGATGCCAATCACCGGGATATCAAGTTTGGCGCTGATGTCAGCGGCGAGATGAGCGGGGACGCACTCAAGTAGCAGCACGCTGGCGCCGGCATCTTGAATTTCTACCGCATCTGCAAGAATGGTTTTGGCTTCTTTGGGCGTTCGTCCCTGCACCCGATAGCCACCAAAGACGTTAACCGATTGTGGCGTTAGGCCCAGGTGGGCGCATACTGGGATGCCGCGCTCCACCAGCTGGTTGATCGAGTCGCTCAGCCACGTACCGCCTTCCAGTTTGATCATCTGTGCACCGGCGCGCATCAGTTCGGCACCGGCGTGCAATGCATCCTCTGGGGTGGCGTAGCTCATAAACGGCATGTCGGCCATGATCAGGGAATGTGGTCGCGCCCTAGCCACGCACGCGGTGTGGTAAACCATGGATTCAAGCGTCACCGGAATAGTGGTGTCGTGCCCCTGCAGTACCATGCCTAATGAGTCACCGACGAGAATTGCCTCGGCACCTGCCTCGCTAACCAAGCGCGCAAAGGTGGCGTCATAGGCGGTGATCATGACGAATTTCTCGCCAGCGGCCTTCATCGCGTCGAGGGTGCTGATAGTTACGCGGTTCATAGGATGAGTTCCTTTCGGGTTGGGCTTCTTTGCTTCGCGTGGGCGCGGCAGATTAACCGAAGAAGGTTGGGTTGAAGTAGTGGCGACCGCTGCGGATATCTAATAAATAGTCGACGAGTTGGTAGTAGTCTCGGTCACCCTTACTCAAATCAATTTCATTGGCATTAACGATTAATAATGGTGCCGCATCGTAGTAGAGGAAAAACTCGCTGTATACCTCGTTAAGCTGTTCAAGATACGGACGATCGATATGCCGTTCGCTGACAATACCCCTTCTTTCGATGCGCTCCAACAGGCGGTCAACAGAGGCTTGCAGATAGATCACCAGATCGGGTACCGGCGCGTCGATGGTCAGTTGCTTGTAGACCTTGTCATAGAGGCCGTATTCATCTGGATCGAGATTGACGCGGGCAAACAGTGGGTCTTTTTCGATCAGGAAGTCTGATACGCGAACCGGCTCAAAGATATCTTGCTGGCGCAAATCTTGTATCTTCTGTGCGCGTTGAAACAAGAAAAACAGCTGCGTGGCCAAAGCGGATTGACGCTTGTTTTGATAGAAGCGATCGAGAAAGGGATTCTCTTCTGCCGCCTCTAGCAAAATGTCGTAATTAAAAGTCTCGGCGAGACGGCGCGCCAGCGTGGTTTTGCCGACGCCAATAGGGCCTTCTATCGCAATGTAAGGGGGAGGTCTTCTGCCCCGCAGGTCGAGACTCTCGGCCACTGTCGCATCTTGCAAATCAATTCTCCGCACTGCTGGGGATGAGCAATTCAAAGTCGGTTACTTCGATGCCACCCTCGGGGCATAGGGCGCGTAATTTACCAAGTTCCTCGCCTGAGGGCATCTTGAATTGCGATCCTAATAGATCAATGAGTGGATCCAGTACAAAACTGCGTGCCCGGATCCCCGGGTGGGGAATGCACAGGGCCTCGGTTTCCAGCGTAATGCCGTCATACAGCAAAATATCGAGATCGATACAGCGCTCGCCCCAGCGTCTGCCGCTGACCCTACCTTGTTGTTGCTCGATGGCTTTGACGGCGTCTAGTAGCGCTGTGGGCGATAGGCAGGTGCTGATTCTAGCCGCTGCATTTAGAAAGTCAGGTTGATCAGCCGGGCCCAGGGGCTGAGAGCGGTAGACCCTCGAAACGCCCATGATTTCAATATCTGCATGCCGCCTCAGCGTTTCAAGTGCGCGAGTGAGTTGCGCGATAGGACTGTCGATATTCGCACCTAGGCCCAGTAAAGCCATGGCCATTAGGGTGCGCGTCTTCGGCGTGTGCGTCTGCGCCGTGGCGGCTCTTCAGCGGCGGGGGCGGTGCCGACAATATCAGGAAACAGCGCTTGTTGTTCGGTCCAAAAGGCACCGCAGTCGTCCAAATGCTCGCCTGTGGACTCGCGCAGTAGCACTAAATCGTAGGCGGCTCTGAAGCGGCGGCTACTCAGGTGGTCTTTAATCCGTCGTGCAAGGCGTCGTTCTAGCTTGGGCTGAAACTCCCACATTTCGCGCATTGGCATTGAAAAGCGCTTGGGAATAGCAACGTGCAAGCAGACCTCTGCGGTAACTTGCTGGCCCGCGCTGTTCATCGCCTGCGCTATGGGTTCGCCTGCCGCAACTAGCAGCTTGCTGCGCGCCTGCACCGCAGGCCAGAGTATGGCGGCCAATAGAAAGGCCGGTGTCACTGGCCGTTCTTCGCGAACTCGTTTATCGGTGCTTGCCATGGCGGCTTGTACTAGGCGCAAATACTGAGGCGATTGCTCGATGTAGTGTGCTGGCTCGGGAAATAGATATTGCAGCAGTTTGTGCTCGCGTAGCAGGGCGAAGGTCAGCTGTGCGTAGCCAGACATAAATAGCTTTAAAAATTCATCGAATAGTCGCGCCGCAGGAATTTCGCTCAGCAAGGCGCCACAATCGGCGATCGCGTATTCGGTTTCAGACTCGATATCAAATTGTAGTTTGGCCGAGAAGCGCACCACGCGCAGCATCCGCACCGGATCTTCGCGATAGCGCTGATGGGGATCCCCGATAATGCGTACGAGGCGAGAGTGAATGTCTTCGGCGCCGAGCATGTGGTCGAAAACTGTCCGCTCGTCAGGGTCGTAGTACATGGCGTTGACGGTGAGGTCACGCCGAGCGGCATCTTCATCAAGCGTGCCGTAAACGTTGTCTCTGAGCAGTAGTCCTTTGTCGGACTGCTTGCTTTTCGCCGAGGCGTCGGCATCGCTATCGCTATCGTGATGGCCGCGATAGGTAGTGACCTCGATGATTTCTGGCCCAAAGCGCACGTGCACAATCTGGAATCTTCGGCCAATAATACGCGCGCTGCGAAACAGCTGCCTGACTTGTTCTGGCGTCGCATTAGTCGCGACATCGAAGTCTTTTGGATGGCCGCCAAGCATAAGGTCACGTACCGCACCGCCGACAATATAGCCCTCGAAGCCAGCGCGTTTTAAACCGTGAACGACTTTAACCGCTGCATCGCTGATGTCGTTGGGGTTGATGTTGTGGGAGTCAGCTGTAATGACCTTCAACGGTCTGCCTCGAATCGATGAATTGGGATACGAAGCCGCAAGTGTACTACTGAGAGCGTGTCAGGCAACGAAGAAGTTTATCCGAAGTAAAAAAGAAAATGGGGAAGTCTCCTTCCCCACCCAGGTCCGTTGTGACGCATATTATTTTTATTCGGCCGCTTATTGTTATTCTGGCTCTGCTGAGATTATTGCACCGCTTGTGCCATTAAGCAAAAAGCCCCATAAAAACAATGGCTTAAGTGTTTTTTGGGTTTTAACTAGGTCTCTGGGAGGGTGAATCTGTTACCTTTTACCACTGCATCTTGTTACGCACGGCGCAGTTGTTACTTACGTCGAGACGTAAATAACACGTTAGGCGCGCTTTTTGGTCTTTTCGTTCTTGCTGCGGGGTAGGTCGAAGCGCTGACGACGTTCCCAGAGGCATTTCCGGCTAATGCCTAGTTTTTGTGCGAGCTCGGTCTCGCTCATTGAGTCCTGATGCTCCATCACAAACCTTTGGAAATAATCTTCGAGAGAAAGTTCCTCTGCGACCTCAGAAAAACCATTATTTATGTCGTCTTCGACGATAAGTGGTGCCTCAATGCTCTCTCGTCGACGTTGATGCAGTAGCCTGTGGTTTTGTGCGGTGTCCAGTCCAAGGTCTTCTGCGTGGACTGCGCCCGACTCCGCCATGACTAAGCCGCGCTCTATCGCGTGTTCGAGTTCGCGCACGTTGCCTGGCCACGGGTAGCTATCGATGCTGCGCAATGCCTCCTCGGTTAGCTTGCGATCTTGCACGCCCATCTTTTTTGCTAAGTGTGCTGCAAACCACTCGGCCATATCGCGCACGTCACGGCCGCGTGCGCGCAGCGGTGGAATCTCTAAACGCAACACATTGATGCGGTAGTAGAGGTCCTGTCGAAATTCGTTGCGGCTAGAAAGCTCTGCGAGTTCCCGGTGTGTGGCGCAAATGAGCCTGACGTTGACGCGCCTTGAGGTTACGGAGCCAATTCGGCGGATCTCCCCTTCCTGAATAAAGCGCAGCAGGCGTGCTTGTGCCGACAGCGGGAGTTCGCCAATTTCATCGAGAAAAAGTGTGCCGCCATCAGCGGCTTCTATCAGGCCGACGCGATTGCTGTTGGCGCCTGTGAAAGCGCCTTTTTCATAGCCGAACAGCTCCGACTCGATCAGCGTGTCGGGGATTGCTGCGCAGTTAACGGCGACCATCCGTCGCTCAGCGCGATGACTGAGTTGATGCACCATGCGCGCAGTAATTTCTTTGCCTGTGCCGGTCTCGCCCAAAATAAGCACGGTCGAGTCGGTCTTGGCGACTTTTTCAACGCTGCTGGCGAGCTGTCGAATCGCCGGGCAGTTGCCTTCAAAAAAGGCACTTTTGGTTTCTCCCGCTGGGTCGCTCGGCTCGCTCCGGGCTTGACCGTGCTCGGCCAGTGCCTGCTTGACGACGTTGATGAGATCCTCGGGGGCGCAGGGTTTGGCCAGGTAGTCGACGGCGCCGAGCTTCATCGCGTCCACGGCGGATCGCAGGCTTGCGTAGTTGGTCATTACGACCACGGGTGCGGGTTGTGCGCGTCGAATAAGCTCGCTGCCGGGCTCCCCGGGCAGGCGCAGTTCGGTGATGATTAAGTCAAAATATTGAACTTCAAAGCGCTCCTCGGCCTCGGCAACGCTGCTCGCCTCATCGACTTTCATTGCCTGTGATTCAAGCACCCTGCGCAGCGACTGTCGCTGTGCGGGTTCGTCGTCGACTAGAAGGATATGGGGCATACAAATTCCTCGACTAAATTTGGCATAGCGCTTGGGCCAAGTGGGGATCGTTACTTTAATGGATAACCTGCAGTAACAAAAACCACTTTTTTGTTACTTTGGGATGCGCATTCGGTTCCAATGTGTCTGCGCCCAAGCCAAAAGTGCGGGCGGATTGCTCAAGTGTGCGGGCGGGCTGGGCTGGCCAAGCACGGCCAAAGCGGCCCGCAGGTTGTCGGTGGCTGTGGCTTTGTCGAGGGCTGGGGCGCCTGTCTGTTTACTCAATTTGTGGCCGTCTGCGCCGGTGACAATAGGTAAATGGCCGTAGTTGGGTGTGCTCAGTGCCAGTAGCTGCTGCAGGTATATTTGTCTCGGCGTGGAACTCGCCAGATCAGCACCTCGAATAACGTGTGTGATGTCGTTGCTGCCATCATCAACCGCAGCGGCTAATTGGTAAGCGATCAAGCCGTCGCGACGTCTGACGATGTAGTTGGGGAGTATTTGACCCAGTGCGTAGTGTTGTCGACCCAAGATGAGATCGTCAAAGATGATTTGGGTGTCGATAGGCACTTTGACCCTGATGCTGGCGGGCTCTTGGGCTGACGCGTTGTGTTCGCAGCCGGCAATACAAACCCCCTCTGGCCCCAGTACGCTGCGGGTGCATCGGCAGCAGAAAGCATGCCCTGAGTTGAGGAGTAATGTCAGTGCCTGTTGGTAGGCGCGAGCACTGTCGTGCTGAAAACGCGTTTTGCTGTCACCCACGAGTCCGTGTGCTTGCAGGCAGTCGACAATGCCCTCGGCGGCGCCGGCTATTTCTCTGGGGGGGTCAATATCGTCAATACGAATATGCCAGTCGCCCTGAGCGGCGTGCGCATCTAAAAAACTGGCAACCGCGGCAACCAGTGAGCCGGCGTGGAGTGGGCCGGTCGGTGAGGGGGCGAAACGCCCGCGGTAGCCGCGGGCTGCTGTGTTGCTGGCAGGACTCAACCGAGCTCCTGTCGCTCCTTGATTTCAGCCAAGGTTTTGCAATCGATACAAAGGGTTGCTGTCGGGCGCACTTCGAGTCGCTGAACACCAATTTCAATACCACAGGCATCGCAATAGCCGTAGTCATCGATAGAGATGCGCTCCAATGTGCTGTCGATCTTCTTGATCAGCTTGCGCTCGCGGTCACGGGTGCGAAGCTCCAAGCTAAATTCTTCTTCCTGCGTGGCGCGGTCGGCTGGGTCAGGGAAGTTTGACGCTTCGTCTTTCATGTGGCTTACGGTGCGAGTCATTTCTTCAACCAGCTCAGAGCGCCAGTTGTGCAGTAATTCTTTGAAGTGCTCGAGTTGCTCCTGGTTCATGTAGCTTTCACTGCGAGTGGGTTTGTAGGGCTTGAAGCCATCAAACTTTTGAATCTGACCAACGGCCCGAGCAACATTGCTTGCCGTCTTGATCGGTGCGCTGCTTTGCGCCTGTGCAGGCTTTGTGGTTTTAGGGGCAGCTTTTGTTTGCGCTTTTTTTGCCGTAGCCTTCTTGACGGGCGTTTTGCTCGCCGCGGCTGCTGTTTTTGCCGGTGCTGCCTTCGCGGGCGCCTTGGCTACTGCGGGTTCTGCTTTCGCAGGCGCTTTGGCTTTTGCCGTGGCCTTGGCTTTCGCAGGCGCTTTGGCTTTTGCCGTGGCCTTGGCTTTCGCAGGCGCTTTGGCTTTTGCCGTGGCCTTGGTTTTCGCAGGTGCTTTGGCTTTTGCCGTGGCCTTCTCAGGTGCTTTAGCTTTGGCTGGCGCTTTGGTTGCAGCAGTGGGCTTTACGGTCGCTTTTTTAGCGGAAGACTTGGCGTCTTTGTCGGCTGATTTCTTTGTGGGCATCGCTGGGTCCCTTGAGCAGGAGAGCAGACGGGGTGCTTACTACGGTGCACCCCACTTTGGGCTCGGGAAGCTAACAGATCTTTGGTTTTGAAGCCAGCGAAAATATTGAGAACTTTTTATGGCATCGGTGGCGGTTGAAGGGTCGCGTTTGCGGCCTGACACACACTAGAGCTCAGGATGAGACTAAAATTAAATATGGGACGTTTATGAACCTGCCAGCGTTGATTTCCGGTCGACTTGTGCGGCGTTACAAGCGCTTCTTAGCCGATGTGCAGCTGGACTCTGGTGAATGCGTTACGGCGCATTGCCCAAATACCGGCGCCATGACCGGCCTGACAGATGTCGGTGCGCGAGTTTGGCTGTCGCGCAGCGATAACCCAAAACGCAAGTACGCCCTAACGCTAGAGCTGGTGGAGACCGGCAGCGGTATCGCGTGCATTCACTCTGTGCGTGCCAATCAATGGGTGCGAGCGGGTATCGCCGAGGGGGTTATTCCCGCGCTATCCGGCGCGTTAGATGTGCGCTCAGAAGTGCGCTATGGGGAGGGCTCGCGCGCGGATTTGCTGCTGAATATGGGTGCACAGCAGGTATTCGTTGAGGTAAAGGCGGTGACGCTTCACCAAGGCGGCGGTCTCGGCCTGTTTCCCGACACTGTGAGTGTGCGTGCCACGAAGCATGTGCAAGCGCTTCAGGCGGTGATTGACCAAAACACGCGAGCCGCATTGGTTTTTTGCGTGTTGCACACAGGTATAGCGCGGGTCGCCCCCGCGGCGGCAATCGATCCGGTATACGCTGCGGCGCTTAATGCCGCCGCTGGCGGCGGTGTGGAGGTTTATGCGATGTCGACCCATATCTCACCAGAGGGTATAAAGCCTGATAAGCAATTACCGGTAGAGGGGATTTAGCGATGGCAGCGATGCTGACTCACGGTTTACAGGCACTGGGGCTCGATGCATCACATTTAACGACCGTTGATGAGTCCGTACATCTGGCAGTAGCCACGGCCAGCGCACTGATGCGACTACAGGCCCGTGCGCGGTCTGCGGGTTTTGATTTGGCGGTCGCTTCGGCGTATCGCAGCTATCAGCGGCAACTGCTTATTTTTAACGAAAAGGCCCGCGGGCTGCGCACCGTCTATAACGATATCGGAGAAACGCTGTCTCGTGATGCCTGCGCTGATGATCAATGGTTGCACGCGATATTGCGCTATTCGGCACTGCCGGGTACCTCGCGGCATCATTGGGGTTCGGATCTCGATATTTACGATCGCGCAGCGGTTGATACCGACTATGTACTGCAGCTAGTGCCGAGCGAGTACCAAGCCCATGGGCCCTTTAGTGCACTGACTGAGTGGTTGACTGACTTAATGGTTCGCGATGATGCCGAAGGTTTTTTTCGCCCTTACGCGAGTGATCGCGGCGGTGTTGCACCCGAGCCCTGGCACCTGAGCTTTCGACCCGATGCAGCAGCGATGGCAGATAGCGTCAGCGAGGACCTGTTGACGGCTGCCTGGCGTAATCAAGTGTTAGGTTTTGATGTTGAGCCTTTGGCATTACGCGCTCTTGTCGAGGCGCAGCTGCCCCAGTTGCGTGCCCGCTATTGGCAGCTTGAGTGATAACACTTATGGGGGTTGGGCGAGTCTGTCAGTATCGACTGCCACTTCAAGGGGTTGAGCGGTAAAAAATAACGTGTGTTGAGCTGGGTCGGCGTATGCGCTCTTGATGCGGGTGTCGGTTGAGCACAGTGGTGCGTTTAAGCAGGCGATTGCCTGCTTAAACGCAGACAATATCAGTCTTTTTTCAGCAAGTGGCCATAGTGATTGTTGTAATCAGTTTGTGCCGCTTCGATGACTTTCAGTGCTTCTTCGCGGCCGTAAACGTAATCGACGCGAATGTCGATTTTCTTGCCGGGAATCATTTTGTAAGTTGAGAAGTAGTGCTGCAGGCGCTCAACTTTAATGGGGGGTAAATCTGCGATATCGGTCACGTTACCCCAGATGTTGTCACCGTCGAGTACGGCGATGATCTTGTCGTCAGCTTCGCCGCCATCGATCATTTGAATGCCGCCGATCACACGCGCTTGTAAAATGATATCGGAGCGGTTGATCAGACGCTCAGAATAGATGCAGATGTCCAGCGGGTCGCCGTCGGCGATATCCGCGTGCTGGCAGCGCTTGGCGACTTCTTCGGCGCAGTAAGTGCGTGGAATAAAGCCATACAGCGCTGGCGGTGTGGCAGTAGTGCGTTGTGGCCGATCGACCATCAAATAGCCAGACTCTTTGTCCAGTTCGTATTTAACTGTGTCGCTAGGCAGCATCTCGATGTAGGCGGTGACCACATCTTTGGCTGCGTCGTCGGCGTGGGCCTTCAATCCGTGCCAGGGGTGGCGGCGCCATGCCGAAAATTCTTCATCTGGGTACATAGTTTTCTCCTGCTAATAGGTCAGTATTGGTAGGTTTGAGTGATTAGGGTCAGTTGAGGCGCGCACTATACCTTGAAATCGGTCGTGAGCTTACGCGGGACTGCGGCATTTTTTAGCTTCACATATTGCGGCATGCCCGATTTATAGTTGGGGTAGGCCTCGCCCTGTATCAGTGGCTCGAAGTAGGCCTTTGCGGTCGGGGTAATGCCGAAGCCGTCGCGACTGATGAAGCTTTTGGGCATCATCTTCTCGCGATTGGCGACCTTCTTTAGCGGCGCCTCGCCGATGCGCCAGCGATAGCGGGCGGTGTTCATGCGCTCGATCGTGGGCATGACGGCATTTTTTCCAGCAATCGCCATCTCTACCGCCGCGGCCCCGACCGCATACGCTTGGTCGACATCGGTTTGGCTGGCAATGTGACGCGCAGCGCGCTGTAAGTAGTCGGCTACGGCCCAATGGTACTTGTAACCGAGTTCGCGATTGACGAGTTCAGCGAGCATCGGTGCAACGCCGCCGAGCTGGGCGTGCCCAAAGGCATCGCGAATGCCTGAGTCACTCAGCAAGCGACCATCAGCGGTTTTCGTCCCTTCTGAGGCGACGATCACACAGAACCCCTTGCTTTCAACGGTGGCTTTTACCTTGGCCAAAAAGCGCGCTTGGTCAAACGCAACTTCCGGGAACAAAATCACCTGTGGAGCGTCCCCAGGTTGGTCGGCGGCCAGGCCCGCTGCGCCGGCAATCCACCCCGCGTGACGGCCCATCACCTCTAAAATAAACACTTTGGTCGATGTGGCGCACATCGATGCGACATCGAGCGCCGCTTCGCGAGTTGAAATAGCAATATATTTGGCGACCGAGCCAAAGCCCGGGCAGTTGTCGGTGATCGGCAGATCGTTATCAATGGTTTTGGGTATGTGGATTGCCTGCAGGTCATAGCCTAATTTTTGGCTGAGTTGCGAGACTTTCAGGCAGGTATCTGCCGAGTCACCACCGCCGTTATAAAAAAAGTAGCGGATGTTGTGTGCCCTAAAAACGTCGATTAAACGTTCGTATTCCGCGCGATTCTCTTCTAGGCTGCGAAGCTTGTAGCGGCAGGAGCCAAAGGCGCCGGCAGGGGTTGTCACCAAACCGCGAATCGCGGCCTTTG
>Ga0209137_1002909_pt1 | contig 14658 bp, 13 predicted proteins | sample SaaInl5LU_22_DNA_FD_184642 | JGI IMG/M metagenome (GOLD analysis project Ga0209137, IMG submission 184642) | Marine microbial communities from expanding oxygen minimum zones in the Saanich Inlet - ESP_105LU_22_DNA (SPAdes) (version 2) | ecosystem: Environmental > Aquatic > Marine > Intertidal... | reverse complement strand
CTGGAGTTATCTTTAGAGAACCAGTAACAGAACCTTTACAAACAGGAATCAAGTCTATTGACGCAATGATTCCAGTAGGAAGAGGTCAACGTGAGTTGATTATTGGTGACCGTCAAACAGGAAAATCAACAGTAGCTATTGATACAATTTTAAATCAAAAAGAATTTTTTGATGCAGGACAACCTGTATATTGTATTTATGTTGCCATTGGTCAAAAAGCATCAACAGTTGCAGCAATTGCAAATATGTTAGAAGAAAAAGGTGCTTTAGCTTACACTACTATTGTAGCTGCAAATGCTTCAGATCCTGCAGCAATGCAAGTATATGCACCATTTGCTGGCGCTGCCATTGGAGAATATTTTAGAGATTCTGGAAGACCAGCGTTGATTATTTATGATGATTTATCAAAACAAGCAGTTGCTTACCGTGAAATTTCATTGTTATTAAGAAGACCACCAGGACGTGAGGCTTATCCAGGTGACGTATTTTATTTACACTCAAGATTATTAGAACGTGCTGCAAAAATTATCAATGACGATAAAATTGCAAGTGAAATGAATGATTTACCAGAATCTATCAAAGGAATCGTAAAAGGTGGAGGTTCATTAACAGCTTTACCAATTATTGAAACTCAAGCAGGTGACGTATCGGCATACATCCCAACAAACGTAATTTCGATTACAGATGGACAGATTTTCTTAGATGGAGATTTATTCAATTCTGGTGTTCGTCCTGCAATTAACGTGGGAATTTCAGTATCGCGTGTTGGAGGAAATGCGCAGATTAAATCCATGAAAAAAGTATCGGGAACCTTAAAATTAGATCAAGCACAATACCGTGAATTAGAGGCGTTTGCAAAATTTGGTTCTGATTTAGATGCTGCTACAATGAGCGTAATTTCGAAAGGACAACGCAATGTGGAAATTTTAAAACAAGCACAAAACGATCCTTATGCAGTTGAAGATCAAATTGCAATTATCTATGCAGGTTCTAAAAACCTGTTGAAAGACGTGCCTGTAAATAAAGTAAAAAAGTTTGAAAGAGATTATTTAGATTATTTAAACGCGAAACACAGAGATACGTTAGATGTCTTAAAATCTGGGAACTTAACAAACGAAGTAATAGCGGTATTAGAAGCTGCTGCAAAAGAAATTTCAAAGAATTTTTAATTAGATATTAGATTGATTTTTAAGAAGTATTTTTCTTAAACTTTCAACTAACAACTAATAACTATCGACTGAAACATGGCAAATTTAAAAGAAATACGTAACAGAATTACCTCTATCAAATCTACAATGCAGATAACATCTGCAATGAAGATGGTTTCTGCTGCGAAGTTAAAAAAAGCGCAAGATGCAATTGTTGCGATGAGACCTTATTCATCGAAATTAACAGAACTATTGCAAAATTTAAGCGCAACTTTAGATGGCGATTCAGGAGGTGCTTTTGCTATTCAAAGAGAAGTTTCTAGAGTGCTATTAGTAGTAGTTACTTCAAACAGAGGTTTGTGTGGAGGATTTAATTCATCAATTACCAAAGAAACCGTTAGAACAATCAAAGAAAAATATAAAAACGTTTCTGTTGATTTGTTAACAATCGGAAAAAAAGGAGGAGATGTTTTAGGAAAATCATACAATATTATTGAAAAAAGAAATGATATTTTTGATGATTTAACATTCAACAACGTTGCAATTATTGCTGAAAAGTTAATGGAAATGTATGTTGATGGTAGTTATGACAAAATTGAATTGGTGTACAATCAATTTAAAAACGCAGCTACTCAAATCCCTCAAGTTGAGCAATATTTGCCGATAAAACCAGTAGAAGTTTCAGCAACTGCAAACTCAAATTCTGACTATATTTTTGAACCATCAAAAGTAGAAATTGTAGAAGCGTTGATTCCAAAAGCATTGAAAACTCAATTATACAAAGCATTGAGAGACAGTTTTGCCTCTGAACACGGAGCAAGAATGACCGCAATGCACAAGGCAACTGATAATGCAAAAGACTTACGTGATGATTTGTTATTAACATACAACAAAGCAAGACAAGCTGCCATTACAAACGAAATTTTAGAGATTGTTGGAGGCGCAGAAGCATTAAAAAGCTAATCCTACATTAACAATACTAAAAGCGAACCAATTTGGTTCGCTTTTTTTTTGGCATACAATTTGAATCTTAGTTTGTATAACCTTAAATAACTGGCTTATGAGAACTTTAAAAGTACTTTTTGTAATTGTAAGTACAAGTTTGTTTTTCAACGCTTGCACATCGTTTTATCAAGATTCTTTTGATAATTATCAACTAAGCTTAGAGGAAGTTGTTTCAAACTATGATGTTTGGTATGTAGATATTCACAGAACCACAGGGAATGGAGACATTCCTTTTGTTTCTAGAGCATTTACATTGTCATTTTTAAACGGTGTGATGTATGCCAATAACAATATTGTAAAGATTGGAAGTACTGGAAATGGTTTGGGAATTAGAGTAGGAAACTACAACACGTATAATGGATTTTTAGAAACCGTTCATATAATTGATGGTTACAATGATTTTGAGGTTTTTATTCGTTCCAATAACGAAATTCAATTGTATAATCGCAGACAAAATGTTACCTATTTTTTGATTGGATATTTGATCAATAATTTTGATTATGATAAGTTATTTTATGAAAACATTGAATATTTTTTACAAGAATACAAAGCCTGGGAAAAAATAAATACAACAGGAGGAACACCAAATGCTTTTGATAATGAAAATTATTTACAATTTACACCTGAAAATATAACAACATTTTATAGTTCTCAAATTTCTTTTGGCACAAATATTGACAATGTATTATGGGATTTTGAAGGAAGTTATCAAGTATTTGATGTTTCAGGTTTTCAAAATTTGAAAATTTTAACATTAAATTATCGAGGTGGAGATCTTGAAGAGTTCGAATTAACCATTATCAATGATAGTAACATTCGTCTCCTTCATATCGATTCAAATACCAGATATGATTTTAAAGGCAGGGGGTTTACACAATATTTAAAAAGTGAAAAATCTATTAAAGATGTTTCTGAAGCCGTAAGGAATGATGACAGAAAACGAACAAAAGTAAGTAGAGAAATAAAATCAAGAAGATTTTTAAAATAAAGTTTGGTTAGTTGATTTTTGATTGGCTGTTGCTTAAATAGCCAATTGAAAGAGAAACCGCTCCTAAAGAGCGGTTTTTTCTTTGTTAATAATAGATGAAAAAATCGACAGAAAAAATCAATTCGTAATCAGTAGTTTTAATACTTTTAAAATATTAATATAAAGCATACATTTAAATGAAAACAGCACTCATTACAGGAGCAACATCAGGAATTGGAAAAGCAACAGCAGAGCTATTTGCAAAAAATAAAATCAGATTGATACTTTGCGGAAGAAGAGGTAAAAGATTGGCACAACTTAAAGAATTTTTAAGTGATTTTACAGAAGTAACCACCTTAAAATTTGATGTCTCTAAAAGAAAAGAAGTCATTGAAGCCATACAATCATTACCAGATAATTTTAAAAAAATCGATATTCTCATCAACAACGCAGGCAATGCTCACGGATTGTCAACAATTCAAGAGGGTGATATAGATGATTGGGATGCCATGTTAGACATCAATGTAAAAGGGTTGTTGTACGTAAGTAAAGCAGTTATTCCACAAATGATTGCTCAAAATGAGGGATTTATTGTGAATATTGGTTCTACGGCAGGAAAAGAAGTTTATAAAAATGGAAATGTATATTGTGCTTCAAAATTTGCGGTAAATGCCATCAATAAATCGATGCGATTGGATTTGAATGATTATAATATTCGTGTTTCTGCGATACATCCTGGGTTGGTTGAAACCGAATTTTCTGAAGTTCGTTTTAAAGGCGATACAGAAAGAGCAAAAAACGTTTACACAGGGTATAAACCTTTACAAGCAACTGATATTGCTGATATTATTCATTTTGTTATTTCAAGACCTTATCATGTAAATATTGAAGATTTGGTTGTTTTTCCAACTGCACAAGCGAGTGCTACAATGATACATAAAGACTAAATGATAAATAAACGCCTTTTAATTAAAAATCTTATAGCTCACAATGATGAGAATAGTTTTTATGATAAAAAGGAAAAATTATCGCTAGAAAACAAAGAAGGGAAAGCAAAGTTTTTAAAGCACATTTGTGCGTTATCAAACTCAAACCCAGAGAATAATTCGTTTATTGTTGTGGGTATTTCTGATGCTGAAAATACGATTGTTGGCGTAGATTTTTTTGATGATAGTAAAATTCAAAATCTGGTGAATGCGTATTTGGTAAATCCACCAAAAATTCAATATGAAAATGTTCCTTTCCCAAGATTACAAAGACATAAAGTAGTTGGGTTGGTTACAATTCATCCCAATAATCAAGTTACCTCATTACTTAAAAATGCTTGGAAATATCAAAAAGGAACTATTTTTTATAGAAGAGGAAGCAATTCCATGCCTTTTTCAGGAACCCGTTTTGAACTGAAAAACACCAACAAAGAAGTTGTTGCAGCTATTGAAAAAAGTGCGACAAATAATATCGAATTGACTTTAAATGGCGTCTTTGATTTTATTAACAATCACAAAATAGAATTTCATCCTCAATACAAAGTTTTTAATGAACAGTTTGTGTTGTGTTGGGCTGGAGAACGAAAAATGATTAACGGAAAAGAATATTTTTCGAGAGTAGATATTGAGCTTGTTAATGAACAAGTTCGATTGTTTTTTTCTGCCTTGGATGAGGTTCAAATTAGCTATAACCAACGTTCATTTATCATCACTGAGTATATTTTATTGGGCATCAATAAAAAAGAAGCGCATTATCCTTTAGAAAAAACCATCATCAATTTTAAAGACAATGGAAAACACGATATTGTCACTGAATTCTTATTTGAAGTTCCAAAATACGATGAAGTGATTATCAAACATATTTATGATAATTGCAATACAATCATTCAAAAAATTGAAAATAAAAAACCCTTGTCTGTGTTAGATTATGAAGATGTTATGCGATTGCCAACCAATTATTTATTGTGCTATTTGAATGGTTTTTTAGATGCTGCAACACAACTTAAAAAAGCAAAAGAGTACATTAAAAATATTGATGATAAAACGACCTATATCAAGTATAAAGAGGCGATGAGAGTAATTCGTAAAGTGAAATACAGTTAGATAAAATCCAAAGTATTGAACTTTTGTTGCAGAATTTTTTCGTCATTTACAGCTAACCAATTTTGTAAAATACTGGCATAAATCGTTCTAAAATCAACAGTATATTTCAAATCTCCATTGGAATCTAAATCAGACAAACTCGCTAAATCATTGTAAAAACCTTGTTTTTTCAGTTGATTTCCAATGATAAAAACGTTGCTTGCAGCGCCATGATCTGTGCCATTTCCAGCATTTTCTTTAACACGTCTTCCAAATTCAGAGAAAGTTACTATTAAAGTATCATTAAAAGTTCCTTGTTTTTTTAGATCATTTATAAAAGCTTCTATGCTAGTTGCATAAACATCCAACAATCTTTTTTGTGAATTCAATTGATTTGCATGTGTGTCAAATCCGCCAAGAGAAGAGAAAAATACGCGAGTCTCCAAGCCAGAATTGATCAATTTTGCAGTTGTTTTTAATTGATTTGCGAATTGATTGTTAGGATATGTTGTGTTGTTTGAAGCAATGTTATTTTTTTCAAAAATGTATTTTGAGGATGATTTTGCATCAATCATTGTTTTGTATAAATAGCCTAAATTGTGTTCGCTTAAATGTTCATCATTGTAATGATTCAAAACACTTTTAAAATATGGATCTTGTGATAATTTGAATAAATTCGTAGGATTTTGAGTCGCAATTCCGTTGATATTTTCGCCTTTCATCAACAAAGACAAACTATCATCAATCTCTATGGCATTGTAAGCATTTGATCCATGTGCATCCAAATATCTTCCAACCCAACCAGTTTGCCAATATTGATTAGAATTACTGGCAGTTTGCCAAATATCTGTAGATCGAAAGTGTGAACGATCTGGATTTGGATACCCAACATTATTGATGACCGTTAAATTTCCTTGATCATATAAATTTTTCAATGGTAATAAACTCGAATGAAATCCTAAAGAATCAGAAACGGGAATCAAATCGTTTTTTTGCAAGGCAATTTTTGGTCTACTTCTGTAATAATCGTCATTTGTAAACGGAACAATGGTGTTTAATCCATCATTTCCTCCTGCTAATTGTATCATTACCAAACGCTTATAGCCAAAGTTGTTTGGGGGGGAATTTTCAAAAGCTTTTAAGAATCCTGGAATAAAAAATAAGCTACTAGCTAGTGTAGATTGTTTTAAAAAATCTCTTCTTTTCATATGTGAAAATTATATTTTTTATCGGTCACATATGCAATCGACTTTTTATTCAATGGTGTTTGCTTGCGCAAACTTTTTTTTATTGTCGATTTCATATTAACAAATTTGATATTCTGGGAGTGACATTAATTGAATGCAAAATTCTCTTTTAGAACTTTTTATAAGATGACTCAAATAGGTTTCAGTTCCTTCATTAGGAGCAGTGATTAAAAAGAGCGATTTCATTTCATCAAAAGAGGTGTTTTTAAAACTTTCTTCAAAAAAATCCCAGTCAACAGTTACTTTCGCAAAGTCTTTTTGATTTTTGTTGGAAGCGTGATATTTTTCAAATGAATCCTCAAATTCTCCTTTTTCTTTGATTGAAATCTCGGCATTTGAGAGTAAAATAGAAGGTAATTTCAATCGTAAAATAATCGTATTGCTATCAATCCAATTTTTTCCACCTTTCCATCCTGCAACATTTGGAGGGTCTAAAAGCACCTGACCAAGTAAACGTTGAATTTTTTGAACATCTTTTGTATCCTGAAATGAAAAAGGAACCATTTTTTGCATTCCAACTAAAAGTTCTATGGGCGATTTAATTTTAGTTCCAATATGTTCAGCATCATAAAACCAATCTTTTAAAAACAAGAATTTCATGAGTTTTTCGATATTATAATCTTTGTAAAAAACGGTGGTTAGTTCATCTAAATGATTTTCATTGACTTTGTCATTTACAAAATAACGATATATTTTTTCGCAAATAAAACGAGCACATTGTTGTTGTTTTAAAATAATATCAATGATGTCATCACCTGTAAAATTGCCAGTTTCGTCAAAAAAAGTTTTTAAACCTTCATCATGATGATATTTTGCGATAGTAAATGCACCATCAAAATTATAACTATAACCTGTAAAAGCTCTTGCACTTTCCTTGACCTCTTTTTCAGAATAATTTCCAACACCCAAAGTAAAAAGCTCCATGAGTTCTCTTGCGAAATTTTCATTGGGTTGTTTTTTTCTATTTTGTCTGGAGTTAAGGTAATTCAACATTGCAGGCTCTTTAGAAATTTCTTTTACGAAATCGCCAAAATTACCAAGTGCATTTTTTCTAAGCGTGTTATTATATTGTTGAACAAAATAGATATTTTGATTTTTACACACAAAATGATTTGCCCAAAACAAGGTCATTTTTTCTCTTAAAAGCGTTTCAGAATTTGCTAAACGTTCAATCCAAAGTTTATTATAATCTCTGATTTTTTCGTTGCTTTTTCGTTGAAACTCCATTGAATTGGCTTTGTCTTTCATGTATTCTTGAGTGTAAATAGAAAAATCAGAAAGGTCCATTTCCAATGGCTGAAAAGTACTTGTAGTGAATAAGAAATCAACAACTTTTTTTCTATTTTTTTTTGATAAATCATTGGCAAGTTGAGGAGTAATTCCAAAACCTGCTCTTAAAAATAAATGTTGAAGTTGTTTTGTTTTCATGATGCTTAGACTATAAAAATGGTAAAACGTTTAAATCATCCATAATTGTATGGATGATTTAATATTTTACGTAAAGCAAAGCATTTACAAATCAAATTTTATCCCTTGTGCTAATGGCAATTCAGTGGTATAATTGATGGTGTTTGTTTGTCTTCTCATATATACTTTCCAGGCATCAGAACCAGATTCACGTCCTCCACCAGTTTCTTTTTCACCACCAAAAGCACCTCCAATTTCAGCTCCAGAAGTGCCAATATTTACATTTGCAATGCCACAATCTGAACCATTTACGGATAAAAATGCTTCAGCTTCTCGTAAATTATTTGTCATTATTGCAGATGATAAGCCTTGCGAAACTCCGTTTTGAATTTCAATCGCGTTCATTATATTTCCTGAATATTTTATCAGATATAAAATTGGCGCGAAAGTTTCGTGCTGAACAATTGTAAATGAATTATCGGCAATTGCAATTGTAGGTTTTACATAACAACCACTTTCATATCCATTTCCTGACAAAACCCCACCTTCAACTACTATTTTCCCACCTTCTTCAATCACTTTTTGAATGGCATTTTGATACATATTTACCGCTTGTTTATCAATCAAAGGACCCACATGATTTTTTTCATCCAATGGATTTCCGATACGCAATTGTTGATATGCTTTTGTCAACGCTTCTGTTACTTTCTCAAAAATTGATTCATGAATTATCAATCTTCTAGTGGAAGTACAACGTTGACCTGCAGTTCCTACAGCCCCAAAAACAGCCCCAATAACTGTCATTTTGATGTCAGCATCTGGGGTTACAATGATGGCATTATTCCCGCCTAATTCTAACAAAGATTTCCCTAAACGTCCTGCAACTTCTTTGGCAACAATTTTTCCCATTTTGGTGCTTCCTGTTGCTGAAATTAAAGGAATTCTTGCATCTTTTGTCATGAATTCGCCTATTTTATAATCTCCATTAATCAAACACGAAATCCCTTCAGGCAAATTGTTTTCTGCCAAAACTTCTCCAATGATATGTTGACAAGCAATGCCACATAAAGGTGTTTTTTCACTAGGTTTCCAAACGCAAACATCTCCACAAATCCAAGCTAAAGCTGTATTCCAAGCCCAAACAGCCACTGGAAAATTAAAAGCTGAAATAATTCCAACAACTCCCAAAGGGTGATATTGTTCATACATTCTGTGGCCAGGGCGTTCAGAATGCATCGTAAGTCCATGCAATTGACGCGATAATCCAACAGCAAAATCACAGATATCAATCATTTCTTGCACTTCACCTAATCCTTCTTGGTAGGATTTCCCCATTTCATAAGAAACCAATTTTCCAAGTGCTTCTTTTTTTAAACGAAGCTTTTGACCAAATTGACGCACAATTTCTCCTCTATAAGGAGCAGGCTTTTTTCTCCAAAATGTAAAAGCTTCTGAAGCCGAAATCATTACTTTTTCATAATTCTCATGGCTAGTAATGGTTACTTTTCCAATCAATAAACCATCAACTGGTGAATAACTATCAATAGTTTGACTACTCGGAAAAGAACTTTTTCCTGTAGAAGTTCCATTGTTTATTGCTTTTAAACCAAGTTCCTGTAGCATTTCTGTCATGTGAAAATCTGTCATTTTGTGTTTCAATTTATGTTGTTTACTTTTAAGTCCGAAATTACGAAATCTTTTAGAGATAAATAAATTTAACAAAATCAATACGAATTGTTAAAAATCAAACATAAAAATGAAAAAATCGATTCTTTTACTCTTTTTTAGTCTTATTTTAATGAATTGTGAATCTACTTCCAAAGAAGAAAAAATCAATGATTTTGCAATCATCATTCATGGAGGAGCAGGAACAATTTTGAAAAAAAACATGACCGATGAAATGGAGGCTGCTTACAAAGCTAAATTAGAAGAAGCTATTAAAGTGGGTTATACTATTCTGAAAAATGGAGGAACTTCGACACAAGCTGTTTTAAAAACGATTCAAGTAATGGAAGAATCTCCACTTTTTAATGCAGGAAAAGGAGCTGTTTTTACAAACGCAGGAACCAATGAATTGGATGCTTCTTTTATGGATGGAAATACCTTAAATGCTGGAGCAGTTGCTGGTGTAAAAGATGTAAAAAGCCCTATAGAATTGGCAATTAAAATCATGACAGATTCTGAACATGTGATGCTTTCTGGTGAAGGAGCATCTATTTTTGCAAAAGAAAAAGGTTTGGAAATTGTAGATACAAGTTATTTTTATACAGAGAATCGTTTTCAATCGTTGCAAAAAATCATCTCCCAAGAAAAAACACAATTAGATCATGATGATAAAAAGGCTAATTTTTACGACCCAAATATTAAAGATAGTAAATTTGGAACTGTAGGTTGTGTAGCTTTGGATAAAAACGGAAATATTGCCGCAGGAACCTCAACTGGAGGTATGACCAATAAACGTTGGGGGCGAATTGGTGATGCACCAATAATTGGTTCAGGAACCTATGCAAACAACAAAACTTGTGGTGTTTCATCAACAGGTTGGGGTGAATATTTTATAAGAAGTCAGGTTGCGTATGACATTTCAGCTCAAATGGAATATCAGAAAAAATCTTTGAAAGAAGCAACTACAGATGTTATTCAAAATAAACTCACAAAATTGGGAGGCACAGGGGGTGTTGTTGCTTTAGATAAAAACGGCAACATGTCTTTTGAATTTAATACTGAAGGAATGTACAGAGCTTCTATGGATGATAAAGGCGAATTGATTATTAAAATTTACAAGGAATAATATTTTATCTTACAGGCACTTCAATTTCTTCAAATATACTTTTGCCATTTGTATCTTTGCCTTTATAAAATCTAAAAAGATAGTTTTCTTGTTGTAAAATTTGAATAGGAATTTTGATTTCTTTTTCAATAACTGCTTGGGTGCATATACTTTCTAAATCATTGATAGCATTGACGGCAACAACTCTTGCGTTTTTGTCATATTCATAATAAACGCTCCAAAATTGATGACAGCCATTAGGCAGATCATATTTTATTACAATTGTATCTAAAGTTCTGTATTCAAAAAAATCAGGAGTTTTCGCCTCTTTTATCGGTAAAATTTTAAACTCAAGAGAAGGCTCTGTTTCACTGCAAGAGAAAAGGAATAATGCAAAACTGAAAAATAAAATTATTTTTTTCATAATTTTTTGATATGTTTATTTATCTACTAAAAATACAAAATATTTGAATTGATAAATGCTATTTTTGTAATTGAAAATGGATAAAAATATTTTTAATACTTCATCAGAAAATGACTTTACAAAAGTCACTTTAGACGTTTTTAAACATCAGTTTGAAAACAATAAAACGTATCGCTCTTTTTGCGATTTGTTAAATGTTCACCCTTCAGATATAAATTTACTTGAACAAATTCCATTTTTGCCTATTCAGTTTTTTAAAAGTCGAAAAATACTTTCATCCAACGATGAAATTCAAGAGATTTTTACCAGCTCAGGGACTACAGGAAGTATAACTAGCCAGCATTTTGTGACCGATATTGAATTATATAAAGAAAGTTATTTAAATGGTTTTACTCATTTTTATGGAGACATCAAAGACTACGTTGTGTTGGCATTATTGCCAAATTATTTAGAGAGAAATGGCTCTTCTTTGGTGTTTATGGTGAATGATTTGATTCAAAAAACAAACCAATCTGAAAGTGGATTTTATTTACATAATTTAGATGAATTGACTCAAAAACTCATCAAATTAGATGAAAATGGTCAAAAAATTATATTGATTGGCGTTTCATTTGCTTTGTTAGATTTGATAGAAAAACACCAATTTTCATTAAAAAATACCATAATCATGGAAACTGGAGGCATGAAAGGTAGAAGAAAAGAATTGGTGAGAGCTGAACTTCATGAAGTGTTAAAAAATGGATTTGGAGTTACTAAAATTCATTCTGAATATGGTATGACAGAATTGTTGAGTCAAGCATATTCTAATGGAAATGGGATCTTTAAAACCCCACCTTGGATGAAAATTCTGATACGTGATACTGAAGATGCTTTGACAATTTTACCAAACCAAAAAACAGGCGGAATTAATATTGTTGATTTGGCGAATTACAATTCTTGTTCCTTTATTGCCACACAAGATTTGGGAAAAATCAATGAAAATGGCACATTTGAAATTATTGGACGTTTTGACAATGCTGATATTAGAGGATGTAATTTGATGGTGTTGTAATTATTTTAAAAATATTTTTCCTTCCTTTTTTTCTTATCAATTTCACTCAACCTTTTTTCCAAAAATTACAACTTAAAAAACGGACTTATTGCTGAAGGTTATGATTTGGTTTCTTATTTTGAAAATGAAACTAAAAAAGGAAATAAACAAATTACGGGAGATTTTGATGGTGTAAAATTTCAGTTTTCCTCCAAAAAACTTACCTATTTTTAATAAAAATCCAACAAAATTCATTCCTCAATATGGAGTATTTTGTGCTTATGCAATTGGTAAAAATGGAAAAAAGTGAGTGTAAATCCTAAAATATTTGAAATCATAGAAGGAAAACTATACTTGTTTTACAATTTTTTGGGAGCAAATACTCTTGAAATTTGGCAAAAAGAAGACCCAAAAAGCCTTCAACAAAAGGCAGATGAAAATTGGAAGAAATCGTCAAAAATTAAGTGTAATAAAAATTATTTCTCAAATTCAGTTTTCATCAATCTATCCCAAAAAGTAAAGTATAATCCGTAATTATAATTGAATTTTATATGATGATTATTGTGATGTGTAGCTCCAATAAACCATTTTTGAAACCATTTTCCAAACTTACCTGAAGGATAAATTTCTACTCCTGCATGATTGATGGTTGCAGAAATTGTCATACTTAAAAGTACACAAAGAAATGCATAGATATGCATTGGCAAAATTACAATTACAATTGGCAAAAATGCAGCTTGAAAAATTGTTTCTAAAGGATGAAATGAAAAGGAAGTAAGCACGGAAGTATGAATGCTTTTATGATGAATCAAATGCATGTATTTATATACCTTTGGAAGGTGCATCCATCTGTGAAACCAGTAATAATAAGTATCTTGTATAAATAAAAAGATAAAAATACTCAACGGAATGTATAAAAAGGAGGAACTTGAAAAGTTAGTATAAATCGCTGTAAATCCGTTTACATACATAAAATATATCAACAAACCAGCGGCAGCAAATATAAGTCCGCTAATAAAAGACCAAAAAATTTCTTTTTGTAATTGCGATTTTTTTAATGTTTTTTTGTGCAAAAATCGATTTTGAAATGCCTTTTTCAGAAACTCGAAAAATATCAAATGATACAATCCAGAAACAACCAAATAACGCACAAAAATGATCCCTGTAAGCGTCACAAAAAGGGAAATTACTGTCTGAAAATTAGTAAAATCGATGTTTGGGAGTTGTTTTTCCACTATTCAAATCGAATCAAAAAATAACTCTTTTTTCCTCTTTGCAATAACACATATTTTTCAGCAATTAAATCATTTTCTGTGATGATAAAATCTTCCTTAATTTTTTCTTTATTTACCGAAATTCCATTTTCTTTCAAAGCTCTTTTAGCTTCTCCATTTGACGTTAAAAAGTTCGTTTTCCCAGATAAAGCGTCAACCATTGTGAGTCCGTCTTTTAATATTTCTGATGAAATTACTGCTTGTGGAATTGCATCAAAAACATCTAAAAATGTTTGCTCATCCAATGATTTTAAAGCGGTTGCTGTTGAGTTTCCAAATAAAATCTCGGAAGCTGCAATGGCATTTTCATAAGCGTCTTTTCCATGAACTAATACCGTAACTTCTTCTCCCAAACGTTTTTGTAAAATTCGAGTATGAGGTGCTTTTGTATGTTCAATAATTAAATTTTTAATCGATTTTTGATCTAAAAAAGTAAATATTTTAATGTATTTTTCAGCATCTTCGTCAGAAGTATTCAACCAATATTGGTAAAATTTATAAGGGGTTGTTCTTTTTGCATCCAACCAAACATTGCCTCCTTCTGATTTTCCGAATTTTGAACCATCAGATTTTGTGATTAATGGACACGTAATTGCATACCCTTTACCACCACCAATTCTACGAATTAATTCAGTTCCTGTAGTGATATTTCCCCATTGATCAGACCCCCCCATTTGCAGAGTTGTTTCTTGATTATTATACAAATGCAAAAAATCATAACCTTGGACTAATTGATAGGTAAATTCTGTAAAAGACATGCCCTCTTTGGATTCAGAACTAATTCTGTTTTTTACAGAATCTTTAGACATCATGTAATTTACAGTGATATGTTTGCCTACATCGCGAATAAAATCAAGGAAAGAAAAGGTTTTCATCCAATCATAATTATTCACTAAAATTGCCGCATTTTTTGCATCGCTTGTAAAATCTAAAAAGTGTGATAATTGATTTTTTACACATTCTTGATTGTGTCTCAGTGTTTTTTCATCTAACAAATTTCGCTCAGCAGATTTTCCTGAAGGATCACCAATCATCCCTGTTGCACCTCCAACTAAAGCGATAGGTCTATGCCCACAACGTTGATAATGAGCTAGTAACATGATTGGAACTAAATTTCCAATATGCAAAGAATCTGCAGTTGGATCAAATCCCACATAAGCACTTCTCATTTCTTCTAACAGATGCTCTTCAGTTCCAGGCATGCTATCATGCAACATCCCTCTCCATTGCAATTCCTCAATAAAATTCTTCATGATGTTCAATTTATCAAGTTGCAAATATACCTTTATCAGCTAAAATATGCTAAATTCGTATCAT
>Ga0209137_1002902_pt1 | contig 14680 bp, 18 predicted proteins | sample SaaInl5LU_22_DNA_FD_184642 | JGI IMG/M metagenome (GOLD analysis project Ga0209137, IMG submission 184642) | Marine microbial communities from expanding oxygen minimum zones in the Saanich Inlet - ESP_105LU_22_DNA (SPAdes) (version 2) | ecosystem: Environmental > Aquatic > Marine > Intertidal... | reverse complement strand
TGAACCACCCATAACAAACATATCTGGATCTGGGTTATTAGGATTAGCTGCTGTGTTGTCGTACCATTGCTTGAGAATGATAACTGCACCAGCTGGAATCAAAGGAGCTGCATCAGGCGAATACAAATGACTATGATGCCATGTTGCACTCCACTTGCTTATCTGACTGACTTGTTCTGTGCGTCCTGTTTGTGGATAGAAGATTTCAAGACTTGCTGCATTCATACGCAAGTGTCCATGTGGCTGAAAGCTATCTAAACGTACAGGATGATCGAAACTGTGAAAGCCTTGCGTCATTGCATATCCATTGGGTGGGACTACTAAATCGTCCTGATTGCCAAGGCGATACAAACTCAAATCTTGTTTGTATTTTAATTGTTTGCTTTCCTCTTCTGTGTATAACCAAAGACCAATCTCTACCACATTGTCTTTGATTACAGAACCTGGGGCCATTGCTCCAAGACCACCTGGGAACATATGAATATCCCACGACACTTCTGCGTTGGCTGGGATTGTGCGACATACTCCTTCTGGCACAATCTCTCCCCACTTTCCCATAGCGTACTCAGTAAGCATGCCTTCACGACCTTCTTTAGTAAGAATGCTTGAGTTAGCGTGGTGTACCACCGACTTAGCTGCGCCTCGCGGCTTAACTTGTACCGCTCTAATGCAACGATCTTCAGTTAGACCTGTAGGTACTAAGTGCTTGTGCCATAAATCATTTCCGTTTGCGGGAATATCAATAGCTACTGAAGGAATAATTGCGTCTGGTACACCAAAGTCTGCTTCAAAGTTCCATGCTTCTGGATCTCGTAGAGGGGGTGCTTGTACAATTGTATCCGGATCACCATATAGTGAACCACCGTTTACCCAAGCTACTACAGCGTCAATCTCTTCTTGTGCTAAACGCCAGTCGCCTTGCAGATCTTGAATACCAATGCCGTGATCGTATGCGTAAGGAGGCATTTCACGATTAGCTACTTTGAGTGCAATTAACGGTGCCCAAGGTCTTACTTGTTCATACGTCTCAAAACTCATTGGACCAATACCACCTTCGCGGTGACATACAACACAATTGTTGTTGATAATATCTGCTACTTCTGCTGTATAAGTTTGTCCGTTGACTCCACCTGCAACAAATCCTATCGCGAAGAACGTAAGCATTGATAGTATTTTTTTCATATCGAGATCCTTTTATTTCTTTCGTTTTAATAAATTGATTTCTTTCTTCAATTTTGCTATCTCATCCATCAACTCAGTAGCGCCACCTGGAGCTACAGGAGGATGGGACCAAGCCTCTAATCTATCTATTCGTTCAGATAACAATGGATAATCCGTACGCCATTTAGCTTCTTTCTTTGCAAGCTGTATATCGTACTTGACTGCAAGGTATTCCATAAAGGCATCTAGCTTCTTTTGAAACCACATTCCCATACGAGTGGATAGGAACCATTTACCAAACGCAGAACCAAATGTTCCTGTTATTGCTGCCCTAACCAATAGAATCCACATTAGTCGTTATCCTCGAGATACTTGCAGTACTCATCCATAGAATGATCTCTGATGCCATCAAAGAATTCTAACTTCTTCCATGCTGCAATACGGCCGCGCATCTTATCTTTGAATCGCTGCCACCAAGTCATCTGTCTTATATTACCATAAAAGTTGATATAATGCAACTCTCCATGATGTTTGAAGCCAATAAACTCCGGAGGCACTGCAGTTACTATATCGTTATTATTGACACAGCGGTAGTGGGGAACCTTTAGTTCCTTAGACTTGGACCATGATGCGTTACGAGGACACCCATAAGTATATAATGCTTCAGCTTCTGGATAATGAAAACAGAAGATAGAGGCGATTGCAGCTCCTAAGCTATGACCCGTCACAAACACCGGACGCTTCTTACGACCCTGAAGCTTGGCGAGCTCTGTATGAACAGCAATCTCAAGCTTTTCGTACTCCTCATAGAAGCCTTCGTGAAAGCCTCGTTCATGAGTTGCTTCTAGGTCAGCAAAGATATCACTCTTCTCAGTTGGCTCGGTGCCACGGAACGCTACAGTGATTCGATCTTTATTGCCCAGCACGTATGCTTGTGCACCTTCGATATCAATAAACTTAACAGAGGTAAAGCCAAGAGCTTTCCATTCTTTGCGTACTTCTTTATCTAGATCTTTATACGCCAGTCTTGAAATGCATGCATGTTTGTGAAACTCAGGTGATAACATTTTACCTTCCTATTGAACCGAGGGTTTCTAATCTAACCATTAATCTTTCAGCACGATTAGTTACTTGATCGTACCAACGACTGTCTCGTCCTTCTTTAGCTGCCTCTACCCAATCGCCTGCTAGGATGGCCGCGTTGAATTTCTTGAATCCGCTAAGACGAGGACGTCCCATGTTGAACATCATGTTGACCAGGATCTGCTGGACTTCGTCTGGTAGGTCTCCAAATGTCCCTTCTCCGTATAGAGTTCCACACTCTCCGATTGAAGTATCGAGGTCTCGCTCAAAACACGCCCTGACTCTTTCTTCAGAGACTGAAGTTCCAACTGGCCTTCCGAATTCCTCGTCACTTTCGAGGATAAGGTGACCGACTCCAAAGGTGGGGTAACCGAGGTGATCTTCATAGATTTCATACTCCACGCCTTCGTCTATTTTTAATTGATCGTATACTGCTTCTCTATTCATCAAAATGCTTCCTCTCTATCTTACTTCAATCCAGCCCAACGATGCCCAAGCGTCTTTGTTGGCGTTGGTTGTGGCAATGGCGATTAGAAATGTACTAGGTGTGTCACCCAGGGTAGTTGTAGTGTTTCTCACCAACTGTGTGATAGCACGTTCTGGTAGTTTAAACACGGTACCTTGGTTAGTACCGTTTACAAATACTGTATCTAGAGTAGTACCGTTAGTATATGATGTGCCTGTTGTGTTGTATTCCACAGCACTCTCTGAATTGTAACTGACCCAAGTACCGCCAGTAACGTTGGCACCTTCAATCACTCTGACGAACACATTGGTGTTATCCAGCGTTGCTCCAGCATAGAAGTCTGGTATGACCACTGAGCGTAGTGCGCTTTGTTTTAATCTAATAGCAACTACAGGATAGAACTGATTGGCTGATGAGAGCGTGTAGCCAGTTAGTGGACTAGAAATAGCCTTCTGTCTGCCCAACAGTGTGGTAGTACCTTCGGTGCTAAACGAGTGCGACCCTTGCCAAAAATAGTGCGGACCTGTGGTGCCTGATATATTGGTTAGTTCGCATCTTACTGGTAGTGATGCACTAGCAGCCCAAGTATGATCTATTACGTTGGCGTGATTGAACTGATGTATGGGATATTTGTTGTTGTTGATAATGAAGTTAAATTCAACTTGTCCAGCACCGTACCATTCATACTCTATGCTCATATTCTGTATTGCTTCTGGTATTGCTGTTATGCCGCTTGGTCCTGTTCCATCTAGTTTATCTATATTCCAGTCTGCACGAGCAACACGATTTTCTATTATGCCTTCTGCCGTGTTTCTGCGTATAACAACATAAAAGTCTCCGTCGCCACCATCCTCAAAAAACATTCCGTCCAAATCGTCAAACAGTCCAATGCGTCTGCGAACACCTATGGCTACTGGGAACCAACGGAACACAATCGATACTTCGCTTTGTCTGCCAGGCAAGTAGCGTTGAACACGTTTGGTCTGTCTGATCGCACTGTCACCTGCTGCGCTGCCCACTTCCATTCTGACCATACTTTGATAAACATCATGTATGGAATTTGCTGTACCAGTGAACAGTTCGTCCCAAATGTCCCCGTCTTTGCTGTTAGTGTATGTAGCAAAGTCTGTTACTTCATTTGTGCTGACTTTTCTACGGTTCTTAGACGTGTGCTGAACGGTATCATCATCAACGAGCAATACTTGCTTGCCCCATGGGTTAATCGTGGTGCCTGTGATAGGCAATGGATTGGAGTTAGATGATACAAGACCGTCAGCAGAGCCTATCTGAACGACTTCAAAAACATTGTTCGAAATTGGACCCATCGACTGGGTATTTTTAATCCATTGTGCCATAGTAAAAACCGTTTTTCTATTCTAAGGTTTACTATTTATAAGGAGGGAATATAGGAGAGGAAAAGACTATTTAATATACTTTTTGTTCATTCTTTTTAGAAATGCTACAGCGTCAATAGGCTTACCTTTCTTTCTTGGTCTTCCTTTTGGTTTACTCCAATGTACAGGATCATCTCCAGTACCAGCGACAGCAGCGCCGGTTGCCATAGCAGGAGCATCTTCAGTGAATAACTCTTTATATGATATATCTGTATTCTCACAGAGGTAATCAAATTCTGTAAGAATACCTTCGAGTATTTCAGACTCAGTCGGATTGCCTTCTCTTTGAGACTCTTTTAAAAGGAATAGAGCAGCAGCATAGGATCCAACCTTAGTATCTAATCCGACTTTATTCATTACTCTTTTAATGTTAAAGACGAATCTATCAAAGTATGTCATTGCGTCTTTTTCTTCTTTTGTTTTTGCTTTCTTTAGACGCTTTCCATCCTTATCAATAAGACTAAGCTTAAAGGCATCAGTATCCTCAAAAGGCATAGATATCCTTTTGATAATTTGGTATATTACATATAGATCAACTGCTTGTGATGCCATTAGATTAGCCTTAACACGTTTGCTACGTTTTCGTCTGTAGGTACACCCTTACAGTCTATATTTATCCCATTAATACCATCGATAGTAATAGGCCAGTATCCAAGATAAGAAAGAAAAGGTTTTAAGATATGCAGGTGATTACCGAGCTTTAAGGCAAGCATTCGTGTAAGTGAGATAGGTTCGAAGACATTGTATAGGACTACAAGGTGATTTAAAATTAAGCGTTCTTTTAAATCACCTGCGTCTTCGTATCTTCTGAATAGTCGTTTAATATATTTTATTCTATCAAGATCTTGCTGAAATTCTAGTACATCAATACAGTTTGGATCTTCATAGAACTTCGCGGCAAAAAGAGGAAAGTTCTTCTCTGTCAAATTATCAAACATTAATATATAACTCAATTATTATTGCTATTATGAGAATACTGAGAGTGCTACCCTCTTCACTTGAGTATTAGATGTCGCCACATACAAGTAGTTTTGATCCCAAAAGATTGAGCCTTGACCATCAGCGCGTCCTAGTACCGTGGTAGCATTATTACTACCTACACTAGTAGTAGTAGATAGTGTTATTTGCCCTTGAGAGACCACTGTCTTAGCACCGCTAAGCGTAGTGTTACCTGATGCAGTTAATGTACCGCTAATAGAAGTATTGGCTGGCACAGCACCAAATAAATTATATAATGAAATTTTCTTAGACACCGGAGTACCAGAAGGATCATCTACAACGTAAACGAGATCCTCCTGGTTAGGTGTTGTAAGAGCAGCGAGCTCTGTTATTTTTCTATCAGCCATTACTGTATCCTATATTAACTATCGGCAAGAACCGTATCGTCGTCAGCATCGCCAGTTATTGTTGACATTGCTACAAGCACTTCGCTCTTTCTACGTACATTGCCATTAGCGTCAGTGTAGATATCGCCTAGCTTAATCCATCCTGCGTGAGCTGCTGTATTTGCAATACCACGATTATTTACTGTATCATTGTAAACAAGAGCTTGATCAGCAACTTGCTCAGCTACTGATACACCATAAACATCGCTGCCATCGATATTTGTATCGGTATCAATGACATAAGCAGGCTTTTCGCTTACAGCATATTGCGTATTTGCTGCAATTGTAGCGGTAGTAAGCTCAGTATTGGATACTAGCGTCAACGATGTTGCGTTTGCAATAGCTCCAATTACGGCATCTCCACCAGCACCTGTAATTCTAATTACATCGCCTGAAGCGTAGTTATTAGCAAAGAATGTTCCTGTACCAGTTACAGTGAGTCCGCTTAGGGCAACTGTACCTGGTGATGCGATATCGTCTTTATTTCCCCAGCTAGACATTATTTCTTTCCTCTTTTGCTGTGCATATGTGATTCTGATTTGACTACTGCCAATTCTTGGATAGGTACACCTTTTTCGATACCATGCTCGAACATAACATCGTACCATGCAATGTTACCAAACTCATCAGGATCAGCATGCATAGTTGTTACGGTTCTACCATCGCCCCAAGACTCACTATAAACGTGTGTAGCGCAGTTATGTGGATTCTCTAGACCAGAGTCAACTTTCGTTTCTTCATCTTTCATCTCAGGATTGATTTCGACATTGTTTTTCATGTTCTTTGAAATAGCTTTGCGGCGATTCTTCAGATACTTGTCTGAATCATCGACATCACCATCGTTATCAATGTCTGCGTCTGCCTTGCCGACGGGATCCATCTTCTTTTCTGTTGTATATCCGAAGGCACGATGCTGAGACACCTCTTTACCTTCTTTTGTTACGTTCTTGACAGCGTTAAGCAGGCTATCAGAGATTCCGAATTTACCGAACATTGTATCTCTCCTTTAAGATTTATATTCTATTTATCTTTTTTTTCAGTTAGCCTACTTTTCTACGTCAACTTCTCTTTTAATTTTTTTGTATCCCATACTACCATCAGGCTTACGTACTTTAGTAAGTTTAAAATCTGCTCTTGTAGTATGAACAACTGGCTTACCTTCGTCGTCCATAGCCTCTGGCAGAGATGGAATCTTTTTACGCTGCTTATCTAATGGATCAGATCTAAGCATTGCACCACCCGATCCATCTTGACCAGCGTCACCTTTCTTCAGTTGACCAGAGCGTGTGAAGTGATAACCTTTAGGGGCTCCCTTCGTCTCTTGTACTGTTTCCTCGTTGGCTCGTTGTAAAGCTTTTTTTACTGAGGGGTGATCTGAGAGACCTTTTCTAATCTTCTCGATAGTCTTAGCAGCACCTGTATAATTGCCGCCTTTATATCTCTTATCGAATGCTACACCTTTAGCCATTCTTACTTCTTTGTCTGTAGCCTCATTAGCATTTTTCATCATGCCATGTAGTTTACCTAGCTTGTCTTTATCAGATGTTGAAATATTATCTTTCTTTGCTTTATCGGCCATCTGCTGAGAAATATCTCGTTTTTTCTTTTGCATCATAGCTGCATAGTTACTCGGCACCTTGTACTGCGCCTCGTCAAGCTCTACATCCTCACTCATCAGCCTCATTATCATTTTTTTGGCTTCTGCATCGCTGACTTTAAACGCTTTCTTAAGAGCTGCAACACCTTGACTCATATTTTTTGTTGGACCAAGAACTTTATGAATCTGCGCATCAGTAGCGTTAGCAGCTTCGTTCAAGATACTATCTACGTTGTCTGTATCGTAATCTTCTTTTAACTTATTAGCAAAGTTAGCAAGATGCTCTGGTGACTTACTGATAGCTACTCTCATTTGCCTTTTTTGTACAGGCTTGAGAGCCGGGTGATCATGTAGCTTAAGAATCTTATCAATGTGCTTCTTTGCTACTTTGGCTTTCTTACCACCACGGAATGTAATGTCTTTATTGCCATCAAGATCTTGTGCACTTCGAAGCTGCATAATGATATGAGTATCAGCTTCACCGTATCCTCGAGCTTCGTTCATATCGTCATCGTCATCTTCCATATCTTCATCATGGTCAATGTTAGCATGTAGACCTTGCATCATTTGATTTGCTTTTGTCAGCTTGTTTTGCATCCACTCAGGATAACGACCACCGCCATCAATGTGCTCTGCAATTTCTTTTGCAGCGTATTCGATGAACTTAAGCTGTTGCATAGCCATCGACTTTTCATCTGGAGAAGCAGGCATATCATCCTCCTTTTGTTCCGCAAATCTTTTTATAGGTAGAGAGGTAGCTTTAAGTTTACCCTCCTTATCTCGATCTTGTCTTTCTTTATCTAGTCGAGCTTTTTTAAGAGGTGATGACATACGATCTGATTGATCTGATTCTGCTACTTTTTTAGCTGTAGCAGTGGCAATAGCCATCTTTTGAGGCATTGGCATATCGGGATTTTCACGCTCAATAGCTTTAGCAACCTCTTCACGCTTCTTTAGTTCAGCAGGAGTAAGCTTCTTTTCCTGTATACCATATGTTCTGCACGGGGATTGTCCGCAACCACAGTTCATAGCTGCCTCATCAAGATCTTCATGTAAAGCTTTATAATGCTTCTTATCTACATAAGGCATCATAGCTTTATGAGTAGATTGATCCATAGCTTTCATGAACATATTAAGATCTTTAATTTGACCTTTTTTCATCATGTCAGCTGCGCGCATCATTACATCTTTCTCGTCACCCGTACTACGACGAGCTAGAGCCATTAGCCCGTTGTAGTCACCTAACGCAGCCTCTTTTATTACCTGCTCAGAGACCACGTTGCGGATCATGCTTTCGAGTGAACGATAAACCATCTCTATTCCCCTTTACCTTGCTCTTTTTCTACTTGAGCGACAAGTTTTGCTTTAGTTAATCTGCGATCAAGCTCAATACCGAGCTCGCGACCATATTCTTCGATTTGTTTTTTTGTCATAGATTGTAGCTGCTTGGTAGTCATTTTAGGAGGCCCTGCTACATCTTTTAATACCTCTATAATTTCTACGGTCGGATCTTTTTCTTCTTCTGCTACATTAAACATTTTTTTTATAAAACCGAACATACACCACCTCATTTTAGTTATCTACTTTAGCGCCCGCACGCCATTGATAGCACGACCAATATCTCGCGCTTGTTTTTGGACCTGGGTTATCACATTTATGTCTTGCTCTGAAGCTTCTGCGTCTAGCAGGATCATCCCTTTTAATAGAGAGATTTGGATCTCCGAACCGTACAACCTTGATGTTACCCGTGCTTGGATCCTTTACATAAACCTTAAACTTTTTAGAAGGAACCTCGCTGGTACGGATAGGGTCATTTAGTTTTACTGTTTTGCCTTGATACTCAGCTTCTGTAATCTCTAATGACTCATAAAGATCATTACATTCACAGTATTGATCGATTAATTCTTCTTTGAGCTCTTTATATTTCATTGTTCGGGCGTCTCTTTTTTATATTTATCTTTTAGCTTATCCGTACCTTCTTCACCTGCACCGCCCTCTTCATCTACTAATGACGGATGATATTGAAAGGCTCCTTGAAGTTTCATACCATAATCTGCAGCAGTTAAGAATGTACCGTATCCTGCGCCCTTTTCTATTTGCAGAGATTCGGATAGATCATTGCTCTCGAAAGCGTGTCCCTTCTTGGTATGCTTCCTTTCCATCTCACCTCTGCGCTTCATGAGATCTTGTATTCTTTTTCTGTTTGTTTCTGCAGCTGTTACTTCATCTGGCAGTAGTTTATCTAATGCATCAACGTCTCCATCAGCGTCAATGTCTTTATGAATCTGAGCGTGCTTAATACCGTGCTTCAATGTTGGTTGAAATACATGATGTTTAAAGCTGCCATCATCCTCTTGCACTTGCTCCTTATGTACCATGTTAAGTAGCCAGTGAGCGAGTTGTTTCTTTCGAGGTGAAGCTGAGTCAGAAGAGCGTATTTTACGTAATTCAGATGGGGATTTACCTTTTAATCCATGACGTGCTGCATCACCAGGTTTACCTGGACCTTTTCCATCCATAAAATTTTCTTTATATTCGCCACTCTCTTTTTTGGCAATAGCGATGGCTGCTTGTTGAGCTCTTGAATGTGCTTTACCCTCAGGTACGCAGTTTGGAACCACCTTACCATTCTTCTTTTTTGTACCTACAGGTTTATAACCATCCCAGCAAGGATTGTCCTCTGGATCTTTTAGACCCTCATTAGCAATAAAGGAATTAACTTTTGCGTATCCCCATTGTTCTGCTGTAGTATTTGAACGAGGTTTATTTTTCCAATCATGCAGTCCTTCGAAATAAATCTCTTCTATTACGTCGTAATCAAATCCTGATCTTCTTGCTTTTGCCTCAAGAGCCATTTTAGACTTATGCGATATTTCTTCTTTTCTATTTACTGCTCTAGTATCGGTAGAGCGAGCTCGGTCGAGCATTCTATCGTGCTTAACTTTATCTTGCTCTTTTTCTCTCTTGATTCTTTCTCTCGCAGCACTTACAGCTTCACCTTCGAAGAGATTTTTAAAAAGAATATCAGTCTTTTCAACAAACTGCTCTACAGACTCAGTCTTCGGCTTTCTTGCTTGTCTAATTCTTTCAATTTCTTTTTTACGTACAATAGGAAGCAGTCTTTTAGCAAGCTTATCGATTACTGCGCTTTTATTAGCTACTAGTCTGTCGACTGTAATCTTCTCAGAAGGAGATAAAGATGCATATCGTCCACCTTTTTCACCGGCGAACTTCTTACGCAACATATTCTTTGCTACTTTACGAGCTCTAGCTTGTAGTCGTTCGGTAGGTGCAAGTCTAAATTTTCTGATTTGACGAAGACGCTTCATCTTCGGAGCAAGACGTTTCATTTGCCTTGAACGCTTCATTCTTTGCTGAATAGTTAGCGGAGCTCTCTCATCAAGCTGCTCTGCATCATCCTCTTCATAATCCTCATAATCCTCTTCCTTCATAGTATCAACAGCTTTCTCAAGCTCTTTATCAGAGAATTCGGTATGCGAGACATCACCTTTCTTTTTTACTTTTTCGAAAAATAGATTTATTTCTTCCACGAGCATACCTTTCCTTACTAAATTGTAAAGTTTTGTTTTTTCAGCTTTCGAAAGTGTTGTGGGAGTTCCGCTATGAAAAAGCTTTTCATTGCCATCCATTGCTGCTTGTCTCAGCTTTGTTGCTGACATTCCCTCTGCGCCTTCAGCGTCAGGATCTCTCTCCCCAGCACTTACTACTTTTATTACATCGAAAGAATAGTCTTTGCCGTTATATTTGTTGAGAAGAGTCTTATATTCAGCAACACGATCAGAACCCGCTACAATAGTTACTTCTTTGTAACCATCTCTCTGTAGCTCTTTCATTAGTTCGATAATTGTACGTGATGTTGACGGCTTTATCACTCTACCAAACGCGTTGGCAGCCATTCGGATCTTATCACGATACTGGAGGGGATCTTTTTTAGGATTTTGTGTATGACTGAGGTATATTCTAGGCTCACCACGCTCGCGCTTTGCAACCGCAATAACACGGTCTACGAGTTTCTGATGTCCTATTGTCGGGGGATTCATCCGCCCCCATGCTATGATGGCCTTTTTCATTATCTACCTCGAAGGTTTACCTAAGTCTTACTTCAAGTATTATTTATAATAACTATTTTTGCCAGCCTTTTAGTACCTCTGGTGAGAAGTTAGCTCTAGAAAACTCTAGACGATCAACTATCTTAACAGCGCGACCTATATGATCGATGGCAACAAAGCCTTCTTGACTAGTTACTTCTAAACCTTTATTTGTTCGTAAGAATGTACCGATGCTTCCTGCATGGTTCATCTTATTTATCACCATCTGCTTAGCTTGTACAAGAAGGTTCATTAGACGGAATATATTAACAAGCTCTTCTGTATTCTGAAATACTTTTTTAAGTACGACGTCTCGTCTCTGCGTCCACTCTTGCTTTGTTTTTTCCTGCTTCTTCTTATCAATCTCTTTCTGGTACCAATCAGAAATATAAGCGTATAGACCTTTAACATGATTGACTGGTTCAGGAAACGGTTCGCCCGCTCGTACAAACGTATTGTTATATGTCTTTATCTTCTGTTTAAGCTCTTCATCATCGCGAATCTCACTGAGTATTGAGCTTGATATATTTTTAAATAAACTTCCAGCTTTAGAAAGCAACGCTGTTACTTCAGCAGTCTCTTCACTTGTAAATGTTGCATTACCAGACACATCTTTATATGTTGCATCATCCATCCACACAGTGTTAACATTCTTCATCTTCTCAACAATACCCTTGCCAAAAGATGCTTTCATATTTTGAATTCTGTTTCCTGTGTAGGTGGTGTGCCATACAACCCCGATAGCTGATCTAGCAATACGTCTACCGAGCTCGCTATTAACAGGAACGGCATACATAATAGTATTAGGCTGAAATGTATAGTATTTTTCACCACCGACAGTAGCGATCTTAACATCTCCTTTAGTGAACATGAGATCGCCCTGATACACTCCTTTCCTGATTCCCAGTTTAGAGAATTCGCGAAGAGCAATTGTAAATTTAGTTTGAAGATCACCAGTGAGACCTTTAGCAATATCAGCTTCACTTTTAAATAGTTGCGGATTGACATTGAATATACCTTTCTTAGCTACGAAGAATTTACCATCAGAAGGATCAATACCTGCAAAGATGGCAGGGGCACCATCCCATTTTACTGTTACATTTACTGCTTTTTTACTTCGACCGGCAAGCATATCTCTTAGAGATTGAAGAGAGTTAATAGCCAGTCGTGCACCATCAACTCCATCATTGAAGATCATGTCCTCAAGATGTTCCATATGAGTATTTTTTTGTTCTGTTAAGAAGGTTGAGAATTTCATTTGTAGGAAAAGTCACACATTAGTCGAGTAGGGTACCCGTCTCTACCTTGGGTATCTCTCATATTTAGTTTAAAGCGATACGTATCAGATTCCATCTCGATATCAACACGCTTACCTGTACCTGTCTTACCGCCATAATATACAGTTGCGTCAGTCACTCGAGCAGCTTTCTCTAGTGCTGCAAGATCCATCTTCTTTGAGAGAATCTTACCTGACAGCTTATGAATAATATGATAGCCTTCACCAATGCCTGACTTAAGAAGCTTCTGCATCTTAGGTTGATCTACTTTAGTTTTAACAGCTTGACCTTTTTCAAGTCTACCGTTAAATACATCGCAGAAAAGCGTCTCGTCAATACCAAAAAGCTTAAGTAACTTCTTACCATTAGCGTTTTTAATATTATAGTTTTTAATTTCTTCTGGTGTAAGTACGGTGCGTATACCAACGTTAAAGAATGTTACTGTGGTACCAAGCTTCAAACTCAAATAGATTTTTTGTTTATCTGTTGTAAGAGTTATATCAGTAACTGAAGGACCGACATTATTACCTGTACCCTTAGGGTTAGTAAGCATAATGTCTGGTGCAAAGACTAGAGGTCTTCTTGTATTCTCTCCACCAACTACATCTACTTTTAGCTTACTATCCTTACGTAGATTATATGTTTTGTCTAAATGCTCAATAGACTCTAACATTGCTCTATCTTGAACTGGTTTACCTTCCCACCACTGCAGAAGAGCATCAGCGTATTGTGGTTCGAAGAGGTTACCTCTATTATTAACGCCTCGGTTACCTGATGAACCGTTACCAAACTTTATTTTAATTGAACTTATACCAGTGTTTCTTTTTATTTGATCTAAGGTTAATGTTCCATCTATCGCTCTCGATACATTGATTAAGCTGAGAGATCCTTTGTCGATATTGATAGGTGTTTCAAGTTTGGTAGTTTGCTTCAAGTATTTAAACAGGGTAATTATATCGCCAGTCTTTCTTGCATCCGCTGTCTGCAAGTGCTGCGATATTTCTACATCTGATTTTGGAAAGAAGTCGTAGGCCATAGCTTTATTTATCCTTCCTTCGTATGCTATCAGCTTTTTAATATCTCTGCTGCATTCTTGCATTTACCACAAATAGTACCAATCAAATGATAACGATCGGTATCCCCTTGTTTCACAGCATTACATATACACAGATACATTTATTCGCCCAACGCTTCAATAATATGTTTGCACTTGCCTCGGAATGAGTATCCTGTACACGTACATGAGCGCTTATCAGGATCTACGTGATAGACATCTCCTTTGGATCCTTGGACTTCGATTAAGTTTGATTTAATTTTAACATCGAACGGATTATCTTTGAGCTCAATAAACTTACGATAGCTTTTAACAAGTGTAAGCGGGTGATCGAAGTATACTGCTTCGCCATCGTGCCATGGTTTATAAGCTATTGCCTTATCACCATCTACAAGATAGGTATGATTAGGCATACGGTAAGCTATATCCCACTCCGTAATCTCCTTAATCGCTCTCATTATTTTACACCTACTAAACCATCATAGATGCCATTATTATTTTTATGAATCCATCCTGTATCAGGATCAGAATAATGACGGAGCAGTTTATCATTTTGAAACAGACCAATCACTTGACCAGGCTCAAATGACCACGTAGCTCGATCAAGTTCAACGAACGCTTTTTCAAACGCACGATCATCTTTTCGCTCGTTAAACACAAAGCGCTTTACTGGTATATTACCTTTCGCTACTACTACTTTAATCATGTAAATGGAGCTCCTCTTCATTAATCTCATCAAACATATACTCGTAATACTCGCCCCACTTATCGGCGAACTCTCTATAGGTCAATCTATGAAGAGCGTCTTCAGTCATTTCAATATGCAAATCACTCATGCTTCCCATTATACTCTCCCCTTGTATCCAAGTTCTCTCATTGCACTGACAGGAGAAGTATCCCCTGCTAATTTCAAATACGTTTCAACGCTAACATTCTTTGTCAAGAAATTGACCCAGGCCTTCCAAGGCTTGTAAGACCCATATTTAAATCGAGCAACGAATGCAGGCTTCTGCTTACCTACCCATGAAGGATGACAGTTAGGATGAACCTCATCCATTGTCTTAGAACCATCGTAAGGACCATTGTACATCAGATACGAACCATCGAACTCGAATTGATCTTTAGTAAACATCGTCATAATAATCACCTTTTCC
>Ga0209137_1002901_pt1 | contig 14683 bp, 22 predicted proteins | sample SaaInl5LU_22_DNA_FD_184642 | JGI IMG/M metagenome (GOLD analysis project Ga0209137, IMG submission 184642) | Marine microbial communities from expanding oxygen minimum zones in the Saanich Inlet - ESP_105LU_22_DNA (SPAdes) (version 2) | ecosystem: Environmental > Aquatic > Marine > Intertidal... | reverse complement strand
AGTTAGTTTAAGATTTATTTCAAATAGATTTTTTACGCCTGATCCATCAACAAGATCAAAAGCTAGAACTTCATTAGTTTCAAAAAGAATACACGAGTTATCACTAGATCTTATGTCTGTGCTAGGAAAAATATTTCCTTGACCATCATCTTCTAAAGGACTTTCTAAGTACCTAATGTATTCAACTTTTAGATTAGTTTGTTGTTCTACGTATAATGAACCACTTATGACTACGTCACCACCAAATGTAGAAGTACCTCTAGAGCCTGCAACTTTTGCTGACCCTATTGTTCCTGATACGAATAAAAATGTATCGTCTGACACGTTTTGTGTTATGTTACTTGATAATCCGCCTAAATCATCTACACCTTGACTTGTAGATGAGTAAATTAGCATCTCTGGAGAAAGAGCATTATCAGGTACAGATATTATTCTATTTAGACGTATTCTGCTAGATTTAAAGTCTTTTGTTGACATAAAAACACCTTCTTTTTATTAATTATTAAGAGCTTGAGACTAAAAACTATTTTTTACCAATTGATACGTTTACAAATCCGTCTATAGGAAACGAAAGCTCAAAAGAAAAATATGTAGTTGTAATTTCTTTTATGTATATAGCTACGTTTTCTTCACAGGTAGCCTGTATTACAGGATTTTCATTATAATTTTTTTTATAATAAATCTCATAAAAAGTCTGAGGTGAGTTTACTTGTACTTTATGGGTTTCGACATCAAAAGAATTTCCTTGAAGAGAACTATATATACTCATTGCTCGCTCTTTTCATATACATGTATATGAACATCGCCTGTAAACTTTTCTACTGAACTAATTGTAACATGTGTGTTTGTTATTTCATGAATATAGACGTTAATGTTTGTATTTGTTACAGTTATTACTACTACAGGCTCTATATATTCTTGTTCATAAGTGTATGTTTTTGTATCTTCACCTACAAAAGAAATAATATTTACTTCACCTTTTCTTGAAACAGCAACTGAGTTTGTAATTTCAGTTTCTATTGGTTTTCTTCTAAAAAGAGGATAAGATTTTTTAACTCTATTTGCATCGTAAAATTTAACAAATTTAGGCATTTTTTTTCCTTAAAGTAATTTAGCTGCAGCATTTGCAAGATCAGATCTGTAACCTTTTTCAAAGTTTACGTGACCTGTTACTGTCTCATTTTTCATTTTTTCTACTACAATAGTTAGACCATTTGATATTTTATCTACATATTGAAGATCAATCTGATCTGTATCACCTATTAAAATAATTTTTGAGTTTTTTCCTGTTCTTGTTATAACAGTTTTAAGCTCATGAACAGTAGCATTTTGTGATTCATCGACAATTATAATTGCATCGTTAAAGCTTCTTCCTCTGATATATGCTAGAGGTGCAACATCAATCTGTCCTTTATCCATAAGCATTTCAAAATAGGATAGATCACCAAATTCATTTCTAAAATTGTCTACTATAGGTGCTAACCAAGGTGCCATTTTTTCGTTCATGTCACCAGGTAAAAATCCCATATCTTTGCCTACAGTCTGAATAGGTCGTGTAAAAATAATTCTATTGTGAGATTTGCTTTCCAAGAACTTTAATGCTGTCATAAGTGCAAGATATGTTTTACCGCTACCAGGTACGCCTGTCATAGAGACAAGAGGAATATCACAATAGCATAGCAAGTAAAGAGAAAATATCTGCTCTTTGTTTTTAGGCATTATTTTAGTCTTTTTATATATTTCATCTTTGCTAGGAAGTAATATTGCTTCATTGTTTTTGAAAATACAAAGCGCAGACTGATTAGTTTCAGACTTTAATACTATAAACTGATTTTGATTTAAGCTGTGTTCATTTATTAAATCTTCACTTAATACAACTGATTTGTTGCCATAAATGCTACTTATTAGTCCTGAGTCTACGATTATTTCTGAAAATCCTTTATAGAGTCCTTGTTCTTCTTTTATAAATTTATGGTCTGCATAATAATCTTCAGCTTTTATTCCTAAAGCGTCACATTTAACTCTTAAATTAATATCTTTTGTTATTACTTTTACTTCATTATTTTCATTTAATGATTTTCTTACATGTAGTGCTGTTGCTAAAATAATGTTATCATTTGAAGCTCTTCCAAAAGTATCTATATCATTAAGAGTTTCGATTTTAGTTACTACTTTAATTTTTGCTTTACTATTTTCCTTAAACTCTACGCCTTCTGAAAGTGTTCCTTTGTCTCTAAGGTTATCTAGCATTCTATTTACATGTCTTGCGTTTTCTCCTAAGACTCCTGGCTTATCTTTAAATTTATCTAGCTCTTCTAATACTATAAGTGGTATAAAAATATCATTTTCACCAAAGTTATAAATTGAATCTTTATCATATAGTAAAACGCTAGTATCTAGTACTAAATACTTTTTAATTTGAGACATAATGCATTTTCCCTTACTTATTTTTATAATGCTATTATAACTATTACACTTAAACAATATAAGGAGTAAAATAACATGAGTATCGACAAAAACAAACTTTGCTACAATGTATATTCAAGGTGCAACAAAAGCTGTGACAAAACTTCTTGTCCATACAACAATATCAGTGTAGAAAGCAATTGCATATTAGCACAATCTAAAAATAAACACACCCTTCAAGAAGTAGGTGACTTTTTAGGCATCACCAGAATGAGGGTGTGTCAAATTGAGAAAAACATAATGAAAAAAATAATCTCAAATGATGAGATTTATTAATTGCTCACTCTTTTTCTTTTGATTGCTCCATAGAAAATTTAACAAATTCTGTAGAGAGTTTTTTCAATGCTCGAAGAGTTTTCCTTACTCTTCCAGCTGCAGATTTATTTCCTCCTTGCGCTTTTAGAACATCTGCCTCTAGTGATTCTACTGCAGCTTTTAGGTGACTGTAATGATCTTCATAAGTTGTTTTTTGGTCTTCCATTTTAATAACCTTTCATAAAATTAGTTTGTTTTGTTTGGTTGTTTCTTCATCGATTATATCTGAACTGTAGATATTGTTTAATTTTTTCATGAAAACAGTATCTTCTAGCTCAAGTGATAGATTTTTAATAATTTGTTTTATTTCAAAATCATTAACACCATAATCTACTATTGTTTTAGAAATTTCTCTACATTTTTTAATTGAAGCTGCTTCTTTTGGATCTATATCACTCATCTTAACGTAATATCCTTTTGCATATTTTCAGTTTTAAGTTTAAACTTACCATTATTATATTCTAAAAATTTAAAAGACTTTGTTTCACCTAAATCTTCTTCTTTTATTTTTATTATTTCATTTTCTAGTTTGTTTTCAACTATAAACTCTAATTGTTCCCATGTTGATATGTCTACTTTTTCTCTATCTAACACATCTATTATCTTTTGTGGAATATCAAGATTAAACTTTACATCATCAATTGTTTTAACGTAAGACTTTATCCCTTCTTTTCCCCATTGTATGACACTTGTAAAGGGTCCTGTTACTTTGTGAATTATTTGGCAGTTATTACAAGAAGCATATTTTTCTTTTACATTTCCTGCTTCATCTACTTCACTAAAAACTGGAAATTTGTGATATATTGGAACTGTATTTTTTTCATATAATTTTAAAATACATTGACATTCTATTAGATGTTTTATATAGTATTTAGAACTCATTTTATGCCTTTATTACTACAGCAGTTTTTGTAATATTTTTAAATAAAGATTCTGACAATCTATCTGTTAGTTTTTGACTCTCATAACAATCGTACTCGTTATTATTTAATTTTACCATACCAAATTTTGCTATGTTGTTATATGAGTTTATTATGTCTTTAATATTTTGCAAAAATAGCTTTTCACTAACAGGAACTGTTATGTATACTTTTTTAGAAGAAATTCTTTGCTTCCTAGTGTTAAGATATTTTTTTAGATTTTCATCTTTTGTTTTGTTTATTTGATTATTTATTTCTTCTATGAGCTCTTTGGAAGTTAAATTAAGTTGTATATTGTTTTTAGTTAAAGTAACACTATGTATAATATTTGAACAACTAACGCCGTGCTTTAAAAAGCTATGCATTTTATCAGCGCTAATTATTTCAGTTTCAGTTACTCTTGAAAAATCTTCTAGTTTAAAAGGGTCAGCATTGTTAAATTTTTCAACGTAAATATAAATAAGAATATTGTTTTTTACCATAATATTCTTAATTGCTTTTATAGCATAGTCTGATATTCCTCTACATATCACTAATAGATTACATTTGTTTTTATTAGCATGATCTATTAGTGGTATTAAGTCAGACTCTCTTTCTATAAAAGCATCTGCTACACTTACAACAACGTCAGTAGTTTTTTTGCTTTTTAAAGAAAAAAGTGAATTATGTAAATTTTCTGCTACTTCTATATTAAAATCAACGTTGTCTTTTCTTTGAACTGTTACTTTTTCTACATTGTCATAGTCTGATATTAGCGTTGCATCTGGACCGCCAAGCATCAATACATCTATAAACAGATTATACATTTTTTGATTGCTGTTTGAAACTATATATTCTTTTAATGATTCCATATTAGTTTTTAATTTGTGATCAACGTAGATACTATTATTTAATCCGTTTATTTTTCCTAAAGTTTTCTTTAAAAGATAATAAGATGATCCTGGAAAATATCTTTCACATTTTTGCATATAATCAGTTATTATTGTATTATAAGGATCACTCTTTAACTTTTCATTAAGAAGATATGTATAAAAAAACAAATAGTTAGATTTGTATACACTACCGTCACTTTGAACTATTCTATTTTTACCGCTTTCAAAATCTTTTATAAACTTATTTATATTAAAAAATGTAGATAAAAGATTATTATTTATCATTTTCATTTGAATCTATCCTGTCTGATAAGTACTTTATAACTTTATTATTATCAGATCTGTATGATTCGTTTATTGAAAACTTTCCTATCGCTCCTATAAAAGACGATGCGAACAATATAAAGCTAAAATTTATATTTTCACCTATTAAATAAACTACAGTTGCACATATCAATAAAATCTCTGAAAATGCTATGGAAATTCTAATTTCGTTCATCTTTGCTCCTTAAATAAGATGTTATAATGTTTTCTGCCCAATAAAGACTACCTTTTAAGTAGTAAAGTAAGTCTTTTTCTCCTTCTTTTGCAGTAAGTAAAGTATAGCCTTCATGCTCAGTTTCTCCTGTATGCGGGTTTTTCTTTATTTTTATAGTTTTTAATTCTTCTTCATTAATCATGACAAGTTTTAAATAAAGTTGCTTAGAATTTAGAGGAGTATACCATTCATTGTATACTTCAGTAGTAATTTCCTTTTTAATATCAGCTTCCTCAAATGCTTCTCTGTAGGCAGCTTCTTCTATAGACTCGCCTTTATCTACAGTACCTTTAGGAAAATCTAGCTTTCCTTTGTCTTTAAATTTTCCTTTTAGTAAAACAAATTTTATTTCGTTTTTTATCTTTGTAGCTACAATTAATCCAGCGCCTGACATATTACCTCTCTTTTATTCTTATTTATGCATAATGGTACTCGTCAAAAAAGCCTGGCGGAAAATATTCTTCGCATCTTTGTTTTATTCTTGCAAAATCGCTATCAAGAATATATGTCGTAGCAACATCTGTTTCACATCGTATACTTCTACCTACACTTTGAACTATTGTTCTAACTGTTTGTGTATCATACCACCAATCCCATTTGCTCATTTTTTTCTTTATGACTTTGTCTCCAAGATATGGGAAAGGAACTTTACATATAATTTGAAATGAAGAAAGATTACCTTTGAGATCAACACCTTCTGTCATAGAAGGAGAAACTAATATTGTAGGTTTTTTGCTTTTTATATGCTTTTTTAGTATCTCTTCTCTATTATTTCCAACTGCTATTAAAAGCCTATCAGATTTAATACTGTTTTTAATCTCTGTTGCAATTTTAGTATTTTGCGTATGTATTATACCTTTTTCATTCGGGTATTCATCTATGATACATTTAATTGATTCTATCATTTTAGGCAATGTGTTGTCTATACTTTTAAAACCCATACTGCCTACAGGTGAAAATATTATTGCTCTATTTTTAGGATCAAAAGGAGACTTTTCTCTTATTGATATGTAATTACCTTCTTCTATTCCTATTGTTTTAGCAAATCCTTTATGTGATACTATAGTTGCTGACATAAATATTACAAAGTCAGCAAAGTCTAGTATGTATTGATTTGCATATGATGAAACATCTATAGGCTTAAACACTAGTTTTTTAAAACCTTTATCAGTGCTTTCATCTGTAAATACCCAATTTTCTTTATCATAAAGTGACAAGAACATTCTAATTTTGTCTCTATGAGATTTTATAGTATTTAACTGATTTGATAACGATTTAAACTCTTTAAGCTTATCTAACGATATTCCTATCTTTTTTATTTGACTTTCCATAAAATCAAGTTTTTTCTGAACTTCTACAATATAAACTTCTTTTATCCATTTATGAGACTTAAACTTAGTTGTCAAGTCTTTTGGAAACTGTATTTTTAAAACCTTTTCAGCAAAAAACTGTGAAACTGTGATCTCAATAAACCTTGTCAACTCTGTCTCTAGATTATGAGCTTCATCTATAACAAGAATTCTTTTATTAGGTATTTTACCGCTATAGTTTTTCTCTGTAAGAAAATAACTAAAGTTTGTTATTCCTAGTTGATCTTCTATAAAACTTTTCTTTTTTTGTTTGTATATGCAATCAAACTTGCACCCTGCTAGTCTTTGATTGTCTGGATTTGCCTTTAATTCTTGAGCAATTTCGCTGCAAGTATTACCTTTGCTTTTTTTGCATTGATAATTTGAAGATGAGTATAGTGATCTCATACCTAAATGAAAGAAATCTTTTTCATACTGATCTTGTAACACTTTTTGTGTTGTTAAAAAATATGCACCATTATCTTTTTCAGAACTATGTGTCTTATCATTTATAATATATTTAGATGCTGTTAGACCAATAGCAGATTTACCTACACCTGTACCACACTCTACTATGGCATATTTTTTACCGCTTTTATAAGCTTCTATAATACTATTAATAGCATTAACTTGCTCATTTCTAGGTTCTGAGTATGGAAAATACTGTATCCACTCTTCTTTAGTCATTTATATAATCCTTTTTCTTTTATTATTATAAATAAACTAATATTTAATTTACACTTTTATTAATTACTAAATTTTATAAAATAAAAATGCAAATATTAAAACATATAGTTATAATTTATAATAAGAAGATTAAAAGATAATAATCTATAAACTATTTAATCTTATTTTTAGATCTATTAGTAATAAACTGAGGATTGCTTATTCTAATGTTTTCAGGACTGTCACCGTCTAAAGTATATAAATAATCTCCTTTTCCACCTTTTTCATTTTTACTATAAACAACTATCTTTGAAACACCATCTTCACCTACAAAGCTTTGATAATAGAAATCATCTCTAGTGACATCTTCTACGCTATAACCTTTTCTTAAATCCTCTGGCTTATTAGAAGTTTTACCTCTATTTGAAGGTCTTACGACATCTTGTTCTAATATTAACTTAATAAATGTCTTCAGTATGTTCATAATCTATTTCTTTTTCTATTGTAAGTATATCTCTTATAAATTCAATTTTCATATATGAATCTATGTTTATCATAGATTCATTTCTGTTTATAGGATCTTCTATAATTCTTATATAATGTTTAGTTTTGTTAAAAAATCTTACTAGATTCTTAAAAACTTGTTCTTTGTCGCTTCTATCAACATTTTTAAACATGTTGTTGAAAAGTGCAGATTCACTTGCACTGAACATTACATCTTTAAAATTTACGCCAACTTCTTCATCAGCTATATTGTTTAGTTCTTTAATTCTTATCTGCATGTTAAAACAACTTTCACTTATTTAATATATATTTTAAGTAGGAGAAAAAAATGATAAAAAACATAATTGCAGAGATTTTTGATAGAACAACACCACCTTTGCTTAAAGAAAATTCAATTGCTTCAAAAGAATTTATATTCAACATAGAAAAAGGACATACAATATCAGAAAACATTTATAGACAAGGATCAAAAAAATATTTTGATATAATAAATGAAGCTAGAACACTTTACGAAACAGGCAAAGTAGAACTAAATAAATACGATCTTGAATTAATTAATACAGATGTTGGTAAAACTGCTATTGTCAATGAAGAATTAGTATATCTTGATTTTCCATATATTGATGATTCTATAGAAGAAACAAAAGAATATGAAATTCAGCTAGTAGAATACTGTTGCAAAACTATTACTGAAGCTAAAAAGAAAAGAAAAAGAAAAAGTAAAAGTAAGAGCAAGAAAAACGACAAAAAACCTCTAAACAAACCTATGAGAGATTCTTCTGGTAGCAGCAAATACAAAGTATACGTTAAAGATCCTAAAACAGGTAATATAAAAACCGTAAGATTTGGAGCAAAAGGCATGACTGTAGGTATAAACAACCCAAAAAGAGTAAAAAGTTTTGTTGCAAGACATAGATGTAAAACTCATGCAAATGACAAAACAAAAGCAGCTTACTGGAGCTGCAGGCTTCCTAGATACTTTGGAAATAGCGGTAAAAAATGGTGGTGAAACAAACACATCCTTATATGGAATTTTGCATTTTAAATTACGACAAATATGTTTTATCATTTAGATATTTCGATAAAAACGTGTATACTTCTGATTTAAATTGGCATATGGACAAAGAAGATAGAAATATAATTAAAATTTCAGGTAAAGAATATTATCTTCAATTCGACAACTGTCTACCAGTAAAACTAGAAAAAGATAAAATATACTATATACCTAAAAATACTTGGCACAGACTAATAAAGTCATCAAATGACTCTTGCTTAATAATGTTAAAGAAATGGAAAAAACAATGAAGAAAAAAATAAGTGAAGATGTAGAACAAATAAGCACATTTAGAGAAAGTGAATACTCTCCTGATTATTCTTATATAGAAAATAGCCCTGAAGACTTTCTTAGCATTCTACCTGACATATCTATAGTGTTAGGCAGACACGAAGATGATTGTTGTAATGAAAACACTTTCTTTTCAGATCTTCTATATATTAGAGACCAATCGCATGCTTTTCACTGGCAAACTTACAGCAATTCAGAACATCTTGCATTTGGAAAATACTATGAAAAATATTCTGAGCTATTAGATGATTTAGTAGAAAGTATTATAGGCGCTACAGGAAGAAGACCTATTTTTAATTCCTCTATGAATATAAAAAATTATACCAAAGATAATGTATGTGAGTTCTTAGATAAAGTAGAAAAAATAATTAGACATGATATAAAAAACAACGTAGACGAAAGTTTTACTGAAATATATAATTTATCAGATGAAATACTTGCTGAAACACAAAAATTAAAATATAGACTTTCTCTACACTAAGTTCCTCTATTGTTGTTACTAGATACCATGCTTGATAAAGCAGCATTACCACTAGTATTAATGATAGAGTCTGCTTTATCAAGATCTTCAGAATTTTCTATACTGTCATTTTCGTCATTATTCTTTGCAAACTCTATAAGCTCTTTGCATAATAGACATAATGCAACAAGTTCTGCTTTTTGATCAGGTATTACTTTGTCAAAATTTCCGCTTTCTACTAACCCAGCTAACGCGTCTAAGTTTCTAGTATCATTTAAATCTTTTTTAAAATTAAGACCTTTTTCTGAAAATATACTAAATATCTTGTTTATAAAAAATTCTTTAACTATCAATAAAGACTCAGGACTGTAACTTTTAAGAACTTCAGTATAGTTTTCTTCTGACGAAGCATTTTTTATTCCGTCTATAAGATTACATACGTCTTTATTGCTACTCATAAACTTTTTTGCGTCATCAAGCATTGGTTTTAAACTTGCTGTTACTTTATTAAAAGAGCTACTTTTGAGTTTTGTCAAAGCAGATTTTCCAACGTTTTTAACAGCTGAAGTAACTGTGTTTATTCCTGACTTTACTGCGTCTTTTGCGTAACCTATACCTTTAGAAGCCATATTTGTTACTTGTTTACCAACATTCATTGCGGTTTTAGCAGCAAACTTTGTAGCTTGAATTCCTCCTCTTATTGCAGCTTTTCCAACCTGCCCAGCTACTTGTGCGCCTACTCTTAAAGCTGCTCCTGCAGCTTGTGCGACAGGAGCAGCTATTGCAGCAAGTGGTAATATTTCGTCAAGTCTCATTTTATGTATTCTGTGTAAAGAAACCTCAGATAAAGAACATACGCCGTCTCTAATTAAAAAGTCTGAATAATTTTCTAAAGCAAAGTTTCCAATCTCAAGATATATCTGTTCTTTTAAAGTTTTGCTATAATACATAAAAAATCCTAATTTAAATTATCTTTTTAAACAATCTTTAAGCTGTAATATTTTTCTTTCACAATTAGTTACGATTTGCTCTAGCTCTTCTATTGACAAAACTTGACCGTAAAAGTCTTCCATCTCAACAGTATCAGCTGTGTTGCTCATTAAAAATTTTTCAGCAGTTCTTTTAATAGCCTCATAATTGTAAATCATGCTACTAATTATTTCAGGATCGCAAGAATTAAGAAAAAACATAGGTATTTCGCTGTTAATATTAAGCGGATCGTATACAGACGATCTCTTTTTAGCGTTGTCAAATGTACTCTCTATTATCATTCCAAGCAGCAACTCTCTTCTTACTAAATTTCTAACCTTTTGCTCGCTAATATACATATTTATTTACCCAATCAACTTTATCGAATCTTCTCTATCTAAAAGAATCTTTTCTAGCTTGACAATTCCAAATTCTTTTAGCTTTTCTAATATAGTATTCGTATCAAAATCTTTACAACTATATATATCTAATTGCATCACACTAGGGTCACACTCGTCCCAAGTATGCATTGCTATATGGCTGGTCTCTATTATACAGACACCTGTAAATCCTCTGTTCCCAACAACATCAGAATAAACCAAGTGCGGACCTGACAATATTTTCATGTCAATACCCACAATTAAATCTTCAAACCACTTCTTCATATAATCTATATCTTTAGGCGGTGATAACACTTCAGCTCTTATTACTATATGTTTATGTACAAGCATAAATAACCTCTTTTTATTATAATTAATATAAATATCAAAGGCAGCATAAAAATGTCATCAAACTTGTTTTACAATAGAATATTAGACGTATTGATAAAAAACTTAGATAATAATATTACACTAGAAAAAATAGGAAAAATAATTACAAGATTTACTTTAGATAAAGAAGACTACGCAAAAAGTGAAGAATTATCATTAAAAATATTACTTGAGTATTTCAATAAATACAAAGATAGTATTGATACAAAATGTTTTTTGCCAACTACAAATATAGAGATATCAAAAGAAGAAGTTTCGTATCTGATCAAAAGCAAAATATATGAATACGACAATAAAAAAAACAAAGACTTTTTTCCAGAAACAATTTCTGAAACAAAAAAAGAAGATCCAGAAAAAAAATTAATATCAGTTATAGTTAAACTTTGTGCTGACGACGCTTTAAATCTAACTGATGAGGATACTCAATTACACTCTGAAAATGAAATATTTATTAATAAAATTATAAATCAAATTTTTAGCATTGAAGATTCTGAAAACGGAACCATAGATTCTGATGATAGTTATCAACTAGATATTTATTTGAGATCACTTCATCACATTAAAACGAATGTGTCAACTTCACTTGGAAAGATTGTAGAGATTGGAATTTTAAGAGACTTCATTCAAGATGGTTACGAAATACTTGATTATGATAAATTAGAGACTTTAACTGAAGAGGCAGCATATAATACTTTAGGCTCACAAATGACTAGCACATATGTAATTGATTTGTTGAAATATCGAGAAGGCATTGATAGTAATAACGATATGTCTTTGATTGATTTTTTCGACTATTTTATTAATAAAGATAAAAATTATGCTTACTATTTTTCTAGAACAAATGAAGACAATAATCTCATTAAAATTTTAAAAGATAATTTTGATATTTCTAACTATACATTTAGAACTAAAAAAATTAAAGAAAAAGATGGAGAAAAAACAGAATCAATCAAAGTTATAAAACCTTCAGTTAGTTTAAAAATTTATGACGAAAGTAATACTATAGTTAACGTAAAAGACATTGAAGAAATTAGATTTTTAGAATTTAGTAAATCATTAATTTTACCAAAACAATTTAATAGTATTTTTGATTTCTATATCCCAGCCAAAGTTGAATATAAAAATAGTGATGATTCAGATCACAAATCAGGTATTATTAAAGAATTTTTAGCAATAGAAAGTAAATTTAGTACAACTAATAGAGTGTCACAAAAAAAATTAACAAAACATAAAACTTCAGAATTGATTACAAAAAACTGTCAGGTCATTTATGCTATAGAAACAGTAAACAAAAAAAATAGATCAAGTTCAAAAGATATAATTAAACAAGAAAAAGCAATAGATGTAGATATAAATTTTAAATGTTTTTATATAAAAGATTTAGCTGGAATGAATGGTTATTATAAATCAACAAAAGAAATAGACGTGAGATCTTTAAATGAAGATATAACAATAAACATTGAAGATTTTAAACGCTCTAAAATTTCGAATTTTCTTGTTTTTATCACAGCATGTTTGAATCTTAAGATGGGTGATATTTTTAGTAATTTTAATAGTTACTTAACAAATAATAATTTAAGCAAGCCAAGTCAAAGTGTAAAAGTATTATTTGGTCATACTGATGCGTCAATTGTTAATGATTATATTAGCGTTTCTAAGCTTATTTCTTTTTTAACGCTAACTGATGATGATCTTTTTGAAAAAGTAAATAATATTGAATTCGGCGCGCAATTAAAAAAACTTACTATTGGTAGTTTTAAGTCTTATTTAAGCAGTCGAAATGTCTTTGATACTAAACAAATGAAGTATAAATCTAAATTTAAAAATACTGCTTTACTATCAGCTAAATATGTTAAAAAAGACATAACTGTTGATGATTTGATAGATTACATAAATGAAAATATTCCTATTCATATTAATTATATTGCATGTGTAGTTAATAAAAATGCTTTCAAAATAACTTGTATTTCTTTTATTGCTGACTTATTAAAATTTATTAAATTTATATCATGCATAAATGATAATTTGTCTGATCCTTAATACTTTTATAAATAGCAATGAGTGGTTATCAACAAATTGTACAGAAGATTTTATTAAAGGAGCAAGAGAGATATTAGACGATTTAAGTATATTAAATGATGATATTAATATAGATACTAACGAATATTTTTTAAATTCTATTTTTTTGAATAATAAAAAGCTTGAATGGCACGATGCTAACTTGCACATTATTAACAAATTAAAAAGTTTTAAAACAGGTGAGCTTTATCATGAAAGCGTTTACAAATACCTAGAACATGAAAAGAGAAGACTTGAAAATAAAAGTATTGTACCTGTTAATCTTGTTATGTTAGATGAAATTAAAAAACATCTTAAAGGTCAATTTCTTAAAGAATTAAAAGAATGTGGATGGAATCAATTGACTGAAGAACAAATTTACGAAGAATTTTATTTAATATTGGACGCAGCTTACCAAGAGCATAGTTATGAAGGTATCAAAAAATTCGTGAAAGAATACATTAGTAATAGAGAAAATATAATTAAGATAATGTTATTTAAAATTGTTGGTATAAACTTTTCAGATTTGCCAGATGAATCAATAGAAAATATGTTATATAACAATGCTGATTTATTAACTACATATGAAGAGCATGACACTGAAATCAGTGCGCATTAATTACTTGCTGTTTTGCATCTTGAGGTTTCATAAGCGGGTCATGTTTTCTTTTAACTAATGACTTGTTAAATATTGGTTCTTCTATTTCGTATTTTTTTGCAGCTTCATACAGAGATTTTCCGTATTCGCGCTGATCGCTTGTAAGGTTACTATAACAGACAAAGCTTCTTTCGTCAAGAACCTTAAGAACTCTTTCGATGTTTATAGAGTTGTAATCACTTTTAGTAGAAACGTTTTCAACTTTGTTGCTGTTTATATAAGCAGTTGCTATTGAAGTAATAGAAGTAATAATAGAGATTATTATAGCAATAAGATATTTTTTGTTGCTGTCCATTTTATTTTCCTTTATTTACAATACTTATATACAAATATAAAACTTCTGACATTAACGTTTAGATTTGTCAGTGTATGTCGATCATAGATTTTTATTACATTAATTTTCCACAAAGGTAATTTTAAATATGACTATTAAAAAATGGCTTAGACTATTAAACGAAGGATATATGGAAGAATTTAAAAAAATAGATGAAATGTGGAATAAAACAAAAAATGCTTTTGACTTTATAGATGAACTAAAACTAGATGGAATGACTCCTTTAGGAAGAGGAGCAACAAGAATAGCTTATAGCAAGCCAGAATTAGACTATGTTGTTAAAATATATGAACCGACACATAAATCTTATTCTAATCCTAATGAAGGTGATATAGATATTACTCTTTCAAAATATAATACTGAACTTAGAGATATAATTCCAAAAGTTCTTCATGCATCTAAAGACCATACATGGATAATAGTAGAAAAAGTAAAGCCTGTAGGTGACTTGTCATACGA
>Ga0209137_1002900_pt1 | contig 14687 bp, 10 predicted proteins | sample SaaInl5LU_22_DNA_FD_184642 | JGI IMG/M metagenome (GOLD analysis project Ga0209137, IMG submission 184642) | Marine microbial communities from expanding oxygen minimum zones in the Saanich Inlet - ESP_105LU_22_DNA (SPAdes) (version 2) | ecosystem: Environmental > Aquatic > Marine > Intertidal... | reverse complement strand
TGGCGAAGCAGAAGCCAATGAAACCAGTAACATCTGGCGACAGATGATTGGCGTGCTGGAAATAGGCGAACATCGCCCCGGACATTTTAGAGCAACCAAACAAAGCTAGAACAATAATGGGGGAAATAAGGTAAAGTGGCGGGAGTGACGGGACTCGAACCCGCGGCCTCCGGCGTGACAGGCCGGCGCTCTAACCAACTGAGCTACACCCCCTCACCTTAAACAGCAAATATTCACATAATGCTGTTGCAAACTTATAGCCAATTCAAATTAGTGGGGCAACACTTTTTTATGCCAGAATGGGATAACTTCCATATTGCTGAATCAGCGCCATATAAAAACGCCATAAAAACATATTCAAACCCGCGCCAAGGTGCTGAGGCATGATCAAATATATATGAAATAAAAGGAAAATGGTGGGCGGTGAGGGGTTCGAACCCCCGACCTACTGGGTGTAAACCAGTCGCTCTCCCAGCTGAGCTAACCGCCCTTACCAATCGTCGGCCTTAAAAAATAATAAGGCCGGTTCGTTATGACCGGCCTTATTAAAAAAATCAAGAGAAATTACTTGTTAACAGCATCTTTCAAAGGTGAGCCAGCCTTGAACTTAGGCTGCTTTGATGCCGCAATCTGAATGACTTCACCAGTGCGAGGGTTACGGCCAGTTGTTGCCGCACGATTTGATACGGAAAATGTACCAAAACCGATAATACGGACTTCATCACCACTAGCCAGTGCAGATGTGATTGTGTCTAAGACAGCATCAAGAGCTTTTCCAGCGTCAGATTTGGAAAGTCCACTTGTGCCAGCAACTTGTGCAATAAGATCGTTCTTTTTCAATTTTACCCCCATAAGATGTTTCGGGATTAGTAGGAAGCCTAAGTTTATGACAAATACTTATGATGCACAAGGTTTACATAGATAATTGGGAAAATTAATGCGTAATTATCGCGTCACCATCGTCATCAGATCGTAGTTTTGGCTGAATGGAATCATCAGATATCTTCAGAGCAATGGGTTTTTCAACCAATGCCTGAACCAGAACTTCATCGATCATTTGCACCGGACATATTGTTAGTAAACTCTTAACATTTTCCGGAACATCAGCTAGGTCCTTAACGTTATCTTTTGGAATTATTGCTATTTTTATCCCTGCCCTAACAGCGGCAAGAAGTTTTTCCTTAAGACCTCCGATAGGTAACACCCGCCCACGAAGCGTCAACTCACCTGTCATGGCCACATCATGGCGCACCGGATTACCTGTCAACGCGGACACCATTGAGGTTACCATAGCGATACCAGCCGATGGGCCGTCTTTGGGGGTTGCTCCTTCGGGAATATGCACGTGAATATCATTCTTACTGAGAGAATCGTGAGAGATACCCAGAATAGACGCGTGGCTTTTAATATAATACTCCGCCGCCTGAATGGATTCTTTCATCACATCACCAAGCTTACCTGTTGAGGAAACCTTGCCCTTACCGGGAAATGTCACGGCTTCTATGTTTAGCATTTCACCGCCGACTTCTGTCCAGGCCAGACCGGTTGTAATGCCAACCAAGTCTTCGGCTTCGGTTTCACCATGCCGGAAACGTGGGATGCCAAGATATTCCTCCACCGCTTTTTCATCAATCGCGGCTTTGGTGATATCACCCTTAACGATAGCGGTAATGACTTTGCGTGCCAGTTTAGACAATTCGCGTTCAATATTACGGACACCACTTTCACGCGTATAACGCTGAATAATAAAGCGAATGGCCGCATCAGTAATGGAAAATTCGTCTTTTTTAAGACCGTTATCTGTCATCTGTTTCTGAATCAGATGCCGTTTTGCAATTTCCACCTTTTCGTCTTCGGTATAACCGGAAATGCGGATAATTTCCATTCGGTCAAGCAAGGGCTGTGGCATGTTCAATGTATTTGCCGTTGTGATGAACATGATATCAGACAGATCAAAATCGACTTCTATGTAATGATCTTGGAATGTTGAGTTCTGTTCGGGATCAAGCACTTCCAGCAAGGCAGATGACGGGTCTCCACGCCAATCTGCACCAATTTTATCAATCTCATCAAGAAGCATAAGCGGATTGCATGTTGCCACTTTCTTAAGGCTCTGGATCACCTTACCGGGCATTGAGCCAATATAGGTACGTCTGTGGCCGCGGATTTCGCTTTCATCCCGTATACCGCCAAGGGCAAAGCGGGTAAACTTACGCCCTGTGGCCTTAGCAATAGATTTACCCAGCGAGGTTTTACCAACACCCGGCGGGCCCACCAGACAGAGGATAGGGCCTTTTATTTTTTTCATGCGTTGCTGAACAGCTAAATATTCAATAATGCGATCCTTGACCTTATCCAGACCAAAATGATCTTCATCAAGGATTTCTCTTGCCTTGACAATATCGGTTTTCACACGCGATTTCTGTTTCCATGGCAAGGATAAGAGCGTGTCAACATAATTCCGGACAACCGTGGCTTCTGCGCTAGCCGGGCTCATGCTTTTGAGCTTTTTGATTTCGGCGGCAACCTTTTCCTTAGCTTCTTTTGATAGCTTGGTTTTTTCTGCCCGTTCCTGCAGTTCCGCAATTTCATTACCGCCATCATCACCATCGCCCAATTCTTTCTGAATAGCTTTGATTTGCTCATTCAGATAGTAATCGCGTTGTGATTTTTCCATCTGGCGTTTTACACGATTGCGGATGCGTTTTTCCACCTGCATAACGTCAATTTCATCCCGCATCATCTCACTAATGCGGTCAAGCCGTTTTGATACTTCAATATCTTCTAGCAGCTCTTGCTTGCTGGCAATGCTGATCACCAGATGGGATGCAATACTATCGGCAAGTTTACCGGCATCTTCGATCTGGCCAAAGGAAACCAGTACTTCTGACGGAATTTTCTTGTTGAGTTTGATATATTGTTCGAACTGTTTAAGCGTTGTCCGGCTTAATGCTTCAAGCTCAATATCCTGCTCGCCTTTTTCAACGGTAATATCTTTGAAATCTGCTTCCAGATATTCGCCATTGTCTTTGACGTTTGATACTTCGACTCTATGATGACCTTCAACCAGTACTTTGATTGAGCCATCGGGCAATTTAAGCAGTTGAAGCACTGTTCCTAACGTGCCGATATTATACAGATCATCAGCAAGTGGATTTTCTTCATTTGCTTCACGCTGGGTGACAAGAATAATCTGTTTATCCTTGTTCATCACTTCTTCTAATGCGCGAACAGATTTTTCACGGCCAACGAATAGCGGAACAATCATATATGGAAATACAACAATATCACGCAAAGGTAAGACCGGATAATTGGTCGCGTCAGTAGTCGCGTCATTTGTCGCGTCATTAGTGTTGGCAGTATTATCGGAATCAGTCATGGGATGCCTTATAAACAATAAAATTTCACTAAACTTATATTGTTAAGTATGACACTAAAATCAAGGGTTTGAATATCAGACTTATGCTGAGATAGACTTATTTTTGTGAATATTAAGCCATGCCGTCTGCTTCACTGGCCTTAACATCAGCATGAACCAGGATAGGTGGCTTATTCTTTTCGATAACATCACGATTAACAATGACATCCTTGATGCCTTCTTCGGTCGGAATATCAAACATTGTATCCATAAGCACCAGCTCAACAATAGAGCGTAGCCCGCGCGCACCTGTTTTGCGCTCAATGGCTTTTTCTGCAATCGCATCAAGCGCATCGTCACGGAACTCAAGATTAACGTCATCCATATTGAATAATGACTGATATTGCTTGATAAGAGCATTTCTAGGTTCAGTGAGAATACGTATTAATGCGGATTTATCCAAGTCTTCCAGTGTAGCAAGAATCGGTAATCTGCCTACGAATTCGGGGATTAGGCCAAATTTAAGCAAATCTTCGGGTTCAACCTCAGCTAGCCGCTGGCCTGTGCTTCGGTCATCTGATGCTTCTATATCTGCACCAAAACCTATGCCTGTACCTTTATCGCGATTTGCAATAATTTTATCCAAACCGGCAAATGCACCACCGCAGATAAACAGAATATTGGTGGTATCAATCTGTAAAAACTCTTGCTGGGGATGCTTACGGCCGCCTTGTGGGGGAACAGATGCGACTGTTCCTTCCATGATTTTAAGCAAAGCTTGTTGTACGCCCTCACCTGACACATCCCGCGTGATGGATGGGTTGTCGGATTTGCGTGAAATTTTATCAATCTCATCAATGTAAACAATACCGCGTTGCGCCCGTTCAACATTATAATCAGCCGCTTGCAGTAATTTAAGGATAATGTTTTCAACATCTTCACCAACATAACCAGCTTCGGTCAGAGTGGTGGCATCGGCCATCGTAAATGGAACATCAAGAACCCGCGCCAGTGTTTGCGCTAACAGCGTTTTGCCGCAACCGGTTGGCCCGATAAGCATGATATTGGACTTGGAAATCTCAACATCGTCAGGGCTATCGTTATGCGCCAGACGTTTGTAATGATTATGAACAGCAACCGAAAGCACCTTTTTTGCACCTTGCTGGCCAATAACATATTGATCAAGGAATCCAAAAATCTCAGCCGGAGTGGGTACGCCATCGCTAGACCGAGCAGAAGATGATTTGTGTTCTTCTTTGATAATATCCATGCACAGCTCAACACATTCATCACAAATGAATACCGTTGGACCCGCAATAAGTTTTTTCACTTCATGCTGACTTTTGCCGCAGAATGAGCAAAATAACGTGCTTTTTTCAGAATTACCAGATGAAGACATAACAAAGAACTCCTTAATCAATCTATATTAGACAGGAAACCTTTGTCCTATCAATGTGTTTTTTGTCACATCGCAAAATACATGCCAGAAGCAAACATTGGACACTCTGACCCAGTTTACTTTTTAGGAGTCGGGCGTTTATCAACAACCTGATCAATCAGACCGAAAGTCTTGGCATCGTCAGCGGTCATAAAAGTATCTCTATCCATGATTTTTTGTACGTCTTTCATGGATTTGCCCGTATGTTTAACATAAATGCCATTAAGACGTTCCCGCAAGTTTAGGATTTCTCTTGCGTGAATTTCAATATCAGCCGCCTGCCCTGAAAAACCGCCAGATGGCTGATGCGTCATAATTCTTGAGTTCGGTAGACTATACCGTTTCCCAGCCGCACCGGCCATTAATAGCAATGATCCCATAGACGCCGCCTGCCCTATGCAAACCGTTGATACATCTGGCCGGATATATTCCATGGTATCGTACATAGCCAGACCAGAAGTCACAATTCCACCCGGCGAATTGATATACATGGAAATATCTTGCGAAGGGTTTTCGCTTTCCAGAAACAATAACTGCGCACAAACCACCGAAGAAACAGCATCGTCAATTGGCCCATTAACAAAAATGATCCGCTCTTTTAATAGCCGTGAAAAAATATCGAATGATCTCTCACCTCGACTGGATTGTTCAACAACCATCGGGATTAAAGCAGACATTGTTTCGGTCACATGCGTCATTTGATTATCCTGTGTTTGGGTTACCTATACTGAATTGGGGTTTCCCGATGCATCTTGCAAGATTAGCTATCTGCCTTTTTTGAAGCGGCTTTCTTGGCAGGTGCTTTTTTAGCAGGTGCCTTTTGAGTCGCTTTTGCCTTGGTAGCAGGCTTTTCGTCAGATTTAGCGGCGTCTGCTTTCTTATCTGCTGGCTTTTTAGCGGCAGATTTAGCAGGTGCTTTTTTCGCTTTGGCTTTACCTGTTGAGGATTTGCTTTTCGTTTTCAGGTCTTCGAACTCATCATTCTTGTAAAGCTCTTCTGCGGTAACGGTTTTGTCATTAACGTTACAAAGATCAAGAATATAATCGACAACCTTGTTTTCAAAAATTGGCCCTGCCAGCTGTTGTGCGGCTTCCGGATTTTTGGTGAAATATTCGAGCACTTCCTGCTGTTGCCCCGGATAACGCTGGGCTTCGGCATAAATAGCGCGATTCTTTTCATCTTCGGATACCTGAAGGTTATTTTTCTGGCCAATTGTTGTTAGAACAATACCAAGCTTAACCCGGCGAATAGCAATCAGATTAGCTTCTTCTTTTTGCTCATCTGTCATATTCTCATCAGGTTTGTGATCATGGTCATGGTCGTGATCATGGTCGTGATCATGGTCGTGATCGTGATCATTCTCTTGTTCAGATTTATAAAACTGCTGACATATCTGGGCATATTCCTGACTATACAGCGTTTCCGGCACATCAATATCATCATAAAGATCATCAAGCGCATCAAGCAGTGAGGTTTTTGTCTGATTGCGCAACGCCGCTTCATGCTGGCGTGATAATTGATCAGATAAAGCCGTTTTCAAAGCGGCCAGATCATCCATGCCGAATGTCTTGGCAAACTCATCATCCAGTTTCACGTCATCATCTTCGCGAATCTCTGTGACTTTCACTTCGAAAACGCTATCCTTACCGGCCAGATGTTCGGCTGGATATTCGGCAGGAAATGTAACTTTAACATCAATGGTTTTATCAGCCTTGGCGCCAATTAAGCCATCTTCAAAACCCGGAATAAAGCTGTTTGATCCGATTTTGAGCTGATGCCCTTCGGCTGTTCCGCCTTCAAATGCTTCGCCGTCAACACGGCCAATAAAGTCAATAACAACAGTATCACCTGCTTTGACAGCGCGCGGCTTATCAATAGGCTTAGTCGGGCGGTTTTCATTAGCCAGTTGTTCCATTGCCTGATCGACTTCTTTAGCAGAAATATCAAGCTTCCATTTATCAACAGTAATGCTGGACAAATCGGCATCAGGCACATCAGGCATGATTTCGAATGCCATCACAGCCTTGAGATCGCCGCCTTCGTCATATTCGGTGATATTCAGTGACGGATTAGCCGCAAGCTGAAAATTATTATCCTTAATGATTGAACTGGTCGCTTCGTCCATAGCGGCCTGTATCACTTCGCCTAGCACTTGTTTGCCATAACGTGTTTTAACAATACTGGTTGGCACTTTACCGGGACGAAACCCCGGCATTTTAACCTGTTCAGCCAGAGTTGCGATACGCGCATCAATGCGTGTTTCGATATCGGCGGCATCTAACGCAATTTCGAATTCCCGTTTTAGACCGTCTTCCAGTGTTTGCGTAATAGCCATGATATATAAAAGCCTCTTTGCTGATCGTATTTTGTTATGGGTAAAAGCCGTAATAAAGTGGGGCGAGTGACCGGGTTTGAACCGGCGACCTCAGGTACCACAAACCCGCGCTCTAACCAACTGAGCTACACCCGCCATAAAACATTTTCATATAGACAAGCCGTGCTGTCGTCAAGCATCTGAATAGAGAAGAAGATGGATTTCCATAATATTTCTGGACAATTTTTAAAACTCCAGTTTATTTGATGAATAATAATGTGATGTTAGAGGCCACAATTATGATGCATACACGCGCCGCAAATTTAGGAACTGAAACTGCATTTTCCGTGCTTGCCCGTGCCGCTGAGCTGTCTGCACAAGGGCGGGATGTGATCAATCTGGGTATTGGCCAGCCTGATTTCCCTACACCGCCGCATATTGTTGAGGCCGGTATCAAGGCGCTTCGTGATGGGCATCATGGCTACACCCCATCAAAAGGCATCCTTTCCTTGCGTGAAGCCGTGGCTGAAAGCCTGCATAACAGTTATCATGCGGAAATAAACCCCGATCATGTGCAAATCCTGCCGGGGGGCAAAGTCGTGATGTTTTTTGCAACCCAGCTTTTGGGCGAAGCAGGCGCGGAAATCATCTATCCAGACCCCGGTTTTCCTATTTATGCCTCATCCATTCGTTTTAGTGGCGCAACACCTGTCCCCTATTCCTTATCAGAAGACAAAGGCTTTGCCCTTGATGCCGATGATATTCTGTCAAAGATCACCGATAAAACACGACTGATCATTATTAATTCGCCAGCAAACCCGACCGGCGGCGTTACTCCACGGGCAGAGATTGAAAAACTGGTGCATGGATTAACCAAGCACCCGCATATTTACCTTATGTCTGATGAAATATATGACAAACTGGTCTTTGATGGTTCAGAAATGACCAGTTGCCTCAGCTTTCCGGAAATCAGGGATCAATTGATTGTTCTGAACGGATGGTCAAAAACCTATGCCATGACTGGCTGGCGACTGGGATATGGTATCTGGCCTATATCGCTGGCAGAAACCGCTGACCGGCTAGCCGTCAATACTCATTCCTGTGTCAACGCGGCCGCGCAATTTGCGGCATTGGCGGCATTAACCGGTGATCAGAGCTGCGTGGAAGACATGCGGCAAGCCTTTCAGCGGCGCGCCGGATTATTGCATCAGGGGCTGAATGCCCTGCCCGGCGTTACCTGTGCCGCCCCAACCGGCGCGTTTTATGCGTTCTGCAATATTACCGGCACTCAAATCACATCTGCGGATTTACAATCGCGTTTACTCGAAGATTATGGCGTTGCTGTCATTAGCGGCACTAGCTTTGGCCAGATGGGTGAAGGCTATTTGCGATTTTCATGCGCAAATTCTGACGAAGCCATTACGTCTGCTCTAGCCCGTTTTGATACATGTTTACGCGCATAAATGATGCCTCCCTGATCATTTTGCCTATTTTTTAATCGCACAGCATAATATTGCCTAATATTTAATCATATATTTATGTCTTTACGAGTAATTGGCATTTCAAAATTATTTTTAATAAATATTTATGATTTATATTCAATAACTTATCATATTTAATCTAAATTAAGAACCTTTATTGCTTACTATTAAGCATGGAGGTTGTTATGAAAAAACTTGAAGTGATTATTAAACCGTTCAAACTTGATGAAGTAAAAGAAGCTCTTCATGAAGTCGGAATTCAAGGAATAACAATAACAGAAGCTAAAGGCTTTGGCCGTCAGAAAGGCCATACAGAATTATATCGTGGGGCGGAATATGTTGTTGATTTCCTGCCCAAAGTTAAAATCGATATTGTTTTAGAAGACGATCTTGTCGATCAGGCCGTTGATGCCATTTTAAGCTCAGCATCTACTGGCCGTATTGGTGATGGAAAAATATTCATATCACCTATTGAGGAAGTGATCCGCATCAGAACAGGCGAACGTGGTTCTGACGCTATCTGATCATTTCCACCACAACATAAACTTGAGAGGAATACCTAATATGACTGACATGAAAACCGTACTTGATTTTATCAAGGATAATGACATTAACTATGTTGATCTACGCTTTACTGACACACGCGGAAAGATGCAGCATGTGACACAGCATGTTGACACCATTGACGAGGATGCCTTAACCGAAGGCTTTATGTTTGACGGATCATCTATCGCTGGCTGGAAAGCTATTAACGAATCAGACATGACACTCATGCCTGATCTGAGCCGGTTTTACATTGACCCGTTTTTCGCCCAGCCAACGCTGGCGTTATTCTGTGACGTTCTTGATCCGGCTACCATGCAGCCATATGAACGTGACCCACGCTCAACAGCCAAAGCCGCATTAGCACATATGGCATCTGCCGGCATCGCTGAAACCGCTTATTTTGGCCCGGAAGCCGAGTTTTTCCTGTTTGATGACGTTAAGTATGAACTTGGCGCCAATACAGGCATGTATAAGGTGGATTCGGTCGAAGGCCCATATAACACTGGCCGCGATTACGAAGAAGGCAATATGGGACACCGCCCCGGCGTAAAGGGCGGATATTTTCCTGTACCGCCAGTTGATAGCGGACAGGATATTCGTTCCGAAATGCTATCTGTCATGAGCGAAATGGGTGTTCCGGTTGAAAAGCATCACCACGAAGTTGCCCCATCACAGCATGAATTGGGCATGATGTTCGGGACATTGATTGAAACGGCCGACAACCTTCAGCTATTCAAATATAGCGTGCATCAGGTTGCCCATGCTTATGGCGTAACAGCGACATTCATGCCAAAGCCAATCGTTGGCGATAACGGTTCAGGCATGCATGTGCATCAGTCTTTGTGGAAAGACGGCACGCCGCTATTTGCTGGTAACGGCTATGCTGATCTGTCTGAAATGGCACTGCATTATATTGGCGGCATTATCAAGCATGCCAAATCACTTAATGCTTTCACCAATCCGTCAACAAACTCATACAAGCGTTTGATTCCCGGATTTGAAGCCCCTGTGCTATTGGCCTATTCATCGCGTAACCGTTCCGCTTCATGCCGTATCCCATTCGTCAACAGCCCGAAAGGTAAGCGCGTAGAAGTCCGTTTCCCTGATCCGATGGCAAATCCGTATTTGTCATTCTCAGCCATGCTGATGGCCGGACTTGACGGTATCCGTAACAAGATACATCCGGGTGAAGCCATGGATAAAGACCTCTATGATCTGCCGCCAGAAGAATTGAAAGATATTCCAACGGTTTGCGGCAGCTTGCGTGAAGCACTGGAAAGCCTTGATGCCGATAGAGAATATCTGACCAGCGGTGATGTCTTTACCAATGATCAGATTGATGCCTATATCGCACTTAAAATGGAAGAAGTGTATGCATTTGAGCACACACCACATCCAATTGAGTTCCAGATGTACTATTCTAGCTAATTGAACTCCTCTTGAGTGAGAAACCCCCACGGTTTTGCTGTGGGGGTTTTTTTTGATCCGATATACAAGTGATGCTTCACAACACAAAATATTGTGATAAGTTGACCTAACTTTATCTAGATATGGTTTTAATGATGAACAGCCTTTTTGATGCTGATGTTTCTGATTATTCTGCTTCCGAAATCGAAGTCCTAGAAGGTCTGGAGCCAGTTCGTAAACGTCCGGGCATGTATATTGGCGGCACCGATGATCGCGCCCTGCATCATCTGGCTTCCGAAGTGCTGGATAACGCCATGGATGAAACCGTGGCCGGATACGCCACCCGCATTGATATTCGGCTAGAAGAAACCGGCCATCTGGTGATTAGCGATAATGGGCGCGGTATTCCTGTTGACCCGCATCCCAAGTTTCCTGATAAATCTGCCCTCGAAGTCATTATGACAACCTTGCATTCTGGTGGTAAGTTTGGCGGCAATGCCTATTCTACATCTGGCGGGTTGCACGGTGTTGGAGCATCTGTTGTTAATGCGCTGGCGGCGGAAATGACCGTTGAGGTTGCTCGCAACAAATCTCTTTACCGGCAAAGTTTTTCTCGTGGTAAAGCGATAGGAAAGCTGGAACAGCTGGGCGCGGTTTCCAATCGCCGTGGCACGCAAGTGCGGTTTCTGCCTGATCCGGAGATATTCGGTGATCATGCCCGACTTAAACCAGCGGTCATATATAAACTTGCCCGATCAAAAGCCTATCTGTTTGCCGGTGTCGAAATCAGATGGTCATGTGCGCCAGAACTCACCGCCAAAGACCCTGATATTCCTGATGAAGCCACCCTTTCCTATCCGGATGGGTTGAAAGATTTTCTGGTAGACACCACCAGCAATCATGACGTGTTAATCAGCCAGCCTTTTTTTGATCATGTGATGATAGACGGTGAAAAAATTGAGTTTGCGATGACGTGGTTTCATGATCACGAAGACGGTTTTGTTCGGTCATATTGTAACACAGTTCCCACCCCTGATGGCGGCACCCATGAACAGGGTTTACGGCAAGCGGTTGTTCGCGGCATGCGCAATTATGGTGATATTGCCGGTTTGAAAAAAGCCGCCGAGCTGACTGTTGATGATGTCATGACACAAATCGGATGCGTGTTATCCGTGTTTATCAAATCGCCGCATTTTCAAGGCCAGACAAAAGACAAGCTGGTTAGTCAGGACGCAACCAAACTGGTTGAAACCGCGCTTAGAGACCGGTTTGAAACATGGCTTGCCGCCGACAAAGATAGAGCGCAATTCTTGCTGGAAGCCGCCATCAGCCGCATGGAAGATCGCAAGCGTAAACGCCGTGATCGTGATGTTGCCAGAAAATCAGCAACGAAACGCCTCAGGTTACCGGGAAAACTTGCTGATTGTAGCGCATCCGGCAACGAAGAAACTGAAATTTTCATTGTTGAGGGCGATTCCGCTGGCGGTTCTGCAAAACAGGCACGCAACCGCCGCACTCAAGCTGTTCTGCCTTTGCGCGGCAAAATTCTCAACGTAGTGTCTGCCAGCGATGATAAAGCCAGCCAGAATCAGGAATTATCAGATTTAGCCCTAGCGCTTGGCGTGCAACCGGGGAAATCGTTTTCGCTGGATCAATTGCGTTATGATCGCATCATTATCATGACAGATGCTGATGTTGATGGCGCACATATTGCCGCATTGCTGATGACATATTTTTATCAGCAGATGCCTGAGCTGATCGAAAAAGGCCATCTCTATCTGGCGCAACCACCGCTTTACCGGCTGGCACAAGGCGATAAGGTGCGTTATGCGCTAGATGATGACCAGCGAGAAGCATTTATCGAAAATGATTTTAATAAGCGCGGAAAGATTGAGGTAAGCCGGTTTAAAGGATTGGGCGAAATGCCGCCTAGCCAGCTTAAACAAACGACCATGGCACCAGAAACCAGACGCTTGCTGCAAGTCAGCTTGCCAAGCCGTCAAGGTGACGATGCCGATGATCGGCGGCGTGTAGATGGACTGGTTGATACCCTAATGGGGCGGAAAGCCGAAAAACGGTTTCATTATATCCGTGATAATGCACCAACGGTCATGGTCACGCTTGATATTTAAGCTCTGCTAAAAAAACATCCAGATGCTTGATCACCTGTTGCGGTTCTTCCATGGTAATCAAATGCCCTGTATCCGGCAATTCAATCAAACGCGCCCGCGGGATCATATTCTGCATATCATGATGCAATGTGGGCGGCGTTACTTTGTCTTCGCTTCCATACATGATTAACGCCGGACACGGACAAGCGCTTAGGGCGGCGGCATAATCACGTCTGTTGATAATGGCATGCATTTGCGTTTCGTAAATATGCTGGCCGGGTTCTTTTGCCATGGTTATAATCCTTTCCACCAGATCAGCGTTTTGCATATGTGTTTCAGATATCATTTGCCTGACACCTGCCCTTGTCATGCCCACATATCGCCCATGATTGATTAAATCATGTTCCGCCAGACGTTTCTTGCGGCGGGTTTCGCTTTCTGCATGGGGATTGCTATCCATGATAACCAATCCGGCCAGCCGTTTCGCGGCCAGATAAAGCATTTCCATAGCCACATAACCGCCCATTGATAATCCAATAGGAATCACAGCACCGGAAACAGCACCTAAAGCCGCTTCGGCCATGCCGTTAATGGAGTTATGGGACATGGTATCAGCCACATGAACAGGATATTGTTTTTCAAAATGCGCTATCTGATCTTTAAAAACAGTAGCTGATCCCATATGGCATGGGATAAATACGAGCGTAGCATTCATAAGCTCTATATAGCCATTATCCTGAAAACTGGCAACAAACTTGACATTTTCCAAAAATTTACTTATAAGGATAACATTATTTGGTGACTAACGCGTTTTTACACATTACACCATCATATTTTCATTATATCAGGCACCTCATGACATCTTTTGCTGATCTTGGTCTTAGCGACACTTTGCTTAAATCTATAAAGGCCTGCGGCTACGAAAACCCGACCCCTATTCAGGAAAAATCTATTCCGATTATCCTGATGGGACGTGACGTTTTAGGCTCTGCCCAGACCGGAACTGGTAAAACAGCTTCATTTACCTTGCCAATGATTGATATTCTGGATGCTGGACGCGCCAAGGCTAGATTGCCTCGCTCTCTTATTCTTACTCCTACACGCGAACTCGCCGCTCAGGTATCGGAATCATTTAACCAATTTTCGCAAAATCATGGCCTGACCAAAGCTTTGCTGATTGGCGGCGTTAGCTTTGGTGAGCAAGACGCCCTGCTTGATCGCGGCGTTGATGTATTGATTGCAACGCCGGGGCGGTTACTGGACCATCTCGAACGCGGGAAAGTTCTGTTGCGCGATGTCAAGATACTTGTCATTGATGAGGCTGATCGCATGCTGGATATGGGCTTTATTCCAGATGTTGAAAAAATAACCAAGTTATTGCCAAAAATCAGACAAACGCTGTTCTTCTCGGCAACATTGAATAAAACGATTTACAAAATTTCAGAAAACTTTGTTATCAATCCCAAAATTATTGAAATTTCACCAGAATTCACCACCGCAGACACCGTTGAACAATTTGTCTGTCATACTACGCCGCGTAAAAAACATGACACTTTACGTCAGCTGATTACATCCGAAAATGTGGCTAATGCCTTCATTTTCTGTAACCGGAAGCGTGATATTGCCACTCTCAAAACATCGTTAAATAAAAACGGTATGGACGCAGAATGTTTACATGGCGATATGTCACAAAGCGCTAGAAACGCGGCGTTAACCCGTTTTAAGAATAATGAGGTTAAGTTACTTGTAGCCAGTGATGTCGCGGCTCGTGGTATTGATATTGCCGGATTATCACATGTCTTTAATTTTGATGTTCCGTCAAATCCCGAAGACTATGTGCATCGTATCGGCAGAACTGGCCGTGCCGGTAATTTAGGCAAAGCGTTCAGCCTTGTTGCGAATGATGATGATAAAAGCGCTATCAACGCTATCGAAAAGCTGATCGGTAAAACCATACCATCTGTTGATAGTGGTAACACTGGCAAAACAACCAGTAAAAAACCGAACAAATCAGCCGAAAGCACTACAAACG
>Ga0209137_1002892_pt1 | contig 14727 bp, 15 predicted proteins | sample SaaInl5LU_22_DNA_FD_184642 | JGI IMG/M metagenome (GOLD analysis project Ga0209137, IMG submission 184642) | Marine microbial communities from expanding oxygen minimum zones in the Saanich Inlet - ESP_105LU_22_DNA (SPAdes) (version 2) | ecosystem: Environmental > Aquatic > Marine > Intertidal... | reverse complement strand
CTAATATTTAATGTAATTTTGTGATTAGTTATTTATAAAAATTTTAGTAGTTAATATGAGTAATAAAGACGAATTTTATACCAAATTAAAAGTACAATTAGAAGACACGACTAGGTTTCCTGCAGATTATTTGTATAAATTTATTGTACCAACTATAGAGAACCAGGTTGCTGAAGTAGAGGGTATATTTGATAAAACGGGTGCTGTAATAAAAACAAAAAAATCTAAAACAGGTAAATACGTTAGTGTTTCTATTATGCTAAAGTTAAAAAATTCAGACGAAGTTATTTCATATTATAAAAAAGCTGAAAAAATAAAAGGAATCATATCTTTATAATTAATCAATCTTATGAAAATTAAAATTTTATCTATCTGTGTTTTATTAGTATCAATGAGTATTTTTTCTCAGAAAAAATCAAAAACACTAGTAACCATTAACGAAGAAAATATAACAGTTGCAGATTTTAAAAGGGTTTACGAAAAAAACTTAGATGCTATTGATAATAAAGAAGCGAAAGATGTAACTAATAATTTAGAATTATTTATCAATTATAAATTAAAGGTTAAGGAAGCATATCAACTAAAATTAGATACTTTACCTTCTTACAAGAAAGAAATTGAAACCTATAAAAACCAATTAGCGGCTCCTTATTTACAGGATACTACTTTTCTAGATAAAATGGTAAAAGATGTTTATTTTAGAGTAAAAAATAAGGTAAAAGCTAAACATATCTTAATTAGAACTGCTAAAGATGCAAGGCCAAAAGATACTATAAAAGCCTATAATAAAATTCTAAAAATTAGAAATAGAATCCTTGCTGGCGAGGATTTTGAAAAAGTTGCTCAAGAAACATCCGAAGACAATTCTGCTAGAGACGATGCAAAATCAGGAAGAAAAGGAAACAAGGGTAATTTAGGGTATTTTGATGCTTTTAAAATGGTAACCCCTTTTGAAGATGCTGCTTACAATACAAAAGTAGGACAGGTATCTAAACCTTTTAGAACCCAATTTGGTTATCATATTTTAAAAGTAGACGATTTAAAACCTTCTGAAGGTGAGATAGAAGCAGCTCATATTTTAATTCTAGATAAGACCGATGTTGGTAAAATGAAAATTTTTGAAGTATATGAAAAATTAATTGTTAATAACAGTTTTGAAGAATTAGCCAAACAATATTCAGAAGATAATGGCTCTAAAAATAGAGGAGGTAAATTAGGTAAATTTGGTACTGGTAGAATGGTAAAACCTTTTGAAGATGCCGCTTTTTCTCTACAAAAAGAAGGTGCATTTTCTAAACCTTTTAAAACCCGTTTTGGTTGGCATATTGTAAAGTTGATTAAGAAACATCCTGTAAAACCATTTAAAGAATTAGAAAAAGAGTTAAGAAATAAAATTAAAAATAGCGCTAGAATGCAAATGTCTGAAACAGCTGTAATCAATAAGTTAAAAGCGACTTATAATATTGTAGAAAATGAGGCGGCTAAAAAAATATTAGACAGAAAAAATATTAGAGCTATTCCTAAAGATTCTTTACAAATAATGATGTTTTCTATCAACGATAAAAAGATAAAGCAAGAAGATTTTATAGATTACATTAAAAACAGAAGAAACCAACCTGTATTTACCTTGTTTGAAATGTTTAAAAATCAAGAAATACTTACTTATTACAAAGAAAACTTGGTAAACACAGAACCAGAATATGCATACATTTTAAAAGAATATGAAGATGGATTATTGTTGTTTGAATTAATGCAAGATAAAATTTGGAATAAGTCTACAAAAGATACTCTAGGTTTACAAAACTATTTTGAGAAGCATAAAGCTAATTATAGTTCTAGAAAATTAGAGGATAATAAAGGTGAGGTAATGAACGATTATCAAAATTATCTAGAAAAAAAATGGATTGCTGATTTAAGAAAAAAAAGCAATATTAAAATTCGTAAAAGACAATTAAAAAAACTAATTAAATATTACAATTAATTACAAATGAGATTGGTTATCGCTTTTTTTTGTGTACTCTTATTTTTTTCTTGCGATTATCTTACGGTACAAGAAAAACAAGTAAATTCATCTGAAATTATTGCTATTGTAGATACAGAAAAGCTTTTTAGAGAAGATGTAAAAGATATTTTACCTCAAAATATAGCTAAAGAAGATAGTTTGCTTTTAGTAAAAAGTTATATACAAGACTGGGCAATTAAAAAGCTGCTATTAAAAAATGCAGAAAAAAACAATTCTTTAGAAGCTTTAGAAAATATTAAAAAACTGGTACAAGATTACAGAGAAAGTTTATTGATAAATAATTATAAAGAAGAACTTATAAAACAGCAATTAGATACTATCATTTCTCAAGATGAAGTAGAAAGTTATTACGACTTTAATAAAGAAAATTTTAAATTGAATGAGGTATTATTAAAATTAAAATACTTGCATTTTGATGATAATATCAAAGATAAAAAAGAGATTATAAAACTTTTTAAATTGGATGATATAGAAGCAGCAGAGCAATTAGAACAAATGCAATTGAGCTTTAAAAAATATCAATTAAACGATTCTGTTTGGGTACAATTAGACAAGATTTTGTTAAAACTACCTGTTTCTAAAGAAAATTTGTTAAAAAAAACAAAATTCATTCAAAAACAAGACTCATTAGGTTTATATTTGGTCGCTGTAAAAGATATTTTAAATAGAAACGATATAGCGCCTCTAAGTTATATCGAACCTACTATAAAAGAAATGATTTTACACAAGCGTAAAATCGAACTAATTAGAGAAATAGAAAAAATAATAGTAAAAGATGCCACAGAAAAAAATAACTTTAAAATATATTAAACTACTTTTTACCATCACCTTAGTTTTAATGAGTGTATTTCAAACAAATGCACAAAAAGTAAAAATTGATGGTGTAGCCGTTGTTGTAGGTAAAAATATTGTACTAGATTCTGATATTGAGAAGTTTAAGCAAGAAGTAGAGCTAAGAAGTGAAGGTAAAATTACCATTTCTAATTGCGAAATGTTAGAAGAATTAATGCAACAAAAATTACTATCTCATCACGCAATAATTGATAGTGTTACAGTTTCCGATCCAGAAATAAATGCTAGAGTAGATAGAAGTGTTCAATTTTTTACACAACAATACGGGTCTCTAGACAAAGTTATACAAGCTTATGGTTTTAATGATTTAACAGATTTAAAAGAAGAATTATACGCGGTACAAAAAGAAAATCTTTTGGTAGAAAAAGAACAAATAAAAATTACTGAAAAAGTAGATGTTACTCCAGAAGAAGTACGTTTGTATTACAATGGTTTAAAAGAAAAAGGAGAATTACCAGAATTTGCTGCAGAAATAGAATTGGCACAATTGGTAATGAATGCAGAACCAACCCCAGAAGAAAATAAAAAAGTAATAGATAAATTAAAAGAAATTAGACAAGAAGTTTTAGAGGGTGCAAGTTTTAGACTAAAAGCTATTATAAATTCTAAAGACCCTGGTGTAACTAGAGATAATGGGAGAATTGTAGTAACTAAAGAAGCCAGTTTAATTAAAGAGTTTAAAGAAGTTTCTTTCTCTTTAGAAAAAGGACAAATATCTGAGCCTTTTAAAACAATGTATGGTTATCATATTATTTTATTGCATGAAATTAAAGGAAACACAAGAATTGTATCTCATATTTTAATGCAACCAGAAATACCAGAAGCTAGATTACAAGAAATTAAGTTTAAAGTAGAAGAAGTTAAAAGAGACATAGAGGCTGGTAAACTCACGTTTGAAGAAGCTGTAAAAAAGTTTTCAGACGATAAGGAATCTAAAAATAACAATGGTTTAATTATAAACCCATATACAGGAGAGTCTAGATTTGAGTTAACAAGAATGGACCCAGCAATGTATGCTAGGGTAAATGAACTTGAAACAGGAGAGTTCTCAGATGTGTTTTATGATCAATCCTCTGGAGGAGAAAAAATGTACAAATTTATTTTAATGAGAGATAAAAATGATACTCATAAAGCAGGTTTTGTTGATGATTATGTAAAAGTTCAAGATTTAGCTTTAAAGAAAAAGAAAGAAGAGGCAATAGAAAAATGGGCAAAAGACAAAATTAAAGACACCTATATAAAAATTGGTGAAGATTATAAGAACTGTACTTTTGAAAAGAACTGGAAAAAAGAAGTAAATAAATAATGTCAGACGTTAAAGCCGTAAACGAATTAGTAGCAAAGTTTGATTTACTAAAAGCAGAAATTGGCAAAGTAATTATCGGACAAAAAGAAGCCGTAGATTTTACTTTATTATCTATTTTTTGTGGTGGTCATTCTTTATTAATTGGTGTGCCAGGTTTGGCAAAAACCTTATTAGTAAATACGGTTTCAGATGTTTTAGGCTTACACTTTAACAGAATACAATTTACACCAGACTTAATGCCTTCAGACATTTTAGGTAGCGAAATTTTAGACGAAAACAGAAAGTTTAAATTTATAAAAGGGCCTATTTTTTCTAACATTATTTTAGCAGACGAAATTAACAGAACCCCTCCAAAAACTCAGGCTGCTTTGTTAGAAGCAATGCAAGAGCGATCGGTAACCGTTTCTGGAAATCATTATAAATTAGATTTACCGTTTTTTGTGTTAGCCACACAAAATCCAATTGAGCAAGAAGGTACGTATCCTTTACCAGAAGCCCAGTTAGATAGATTTATGTTTTCTATCAATTTAGCATATCCAACTTTTGCGGAAGAAATTCAAGTTGTAAAAAGTACCACGTCTATTTTAAATCAGAATATAAATGCGATATTTAATGGCAACGAAATTGTAGAAATACAAAAATTGATTCGTAAAATACCTGTAGCAGATAATGTTATAGAATATGCGGTTGGTTTGGTAGGAAAAACAAGACCAAAATCTGATAAAGCTACAGAAATGGTAAAAAGTTATTTAGATTGGGGTGCAGGACCAAGAGCGTCACAAAACTTAATTTTAGCAGCCAAAGCTCATGCAGCAGTTAATGGTAAATATTCTCCAGATATAGAAGATGTAAAAGCAGTGGCTATACCAATTCTTTCTCATAGAATTGTTAAAAATTATAAGGCAGAAGCAGAAGGTATTACCATTTCAGATATTATAACTTCTTTACTATAGTAATTAGTTTTCTTTTTCTAAATTATTTTCAAAAAAACTAAATACATTACCACCATAACGTTTATCGTAACTATGTTTTGTATGGTTAGATAAATCTGTGTGTTTAGAGTGTTCTACAATTAAAATACCATCTTCATGTAAAAGATTGTTTTCAAAAACTAAGTCTACAATTTTTAAAAATTGCTCGGTTTCAAAATCATAAGGTGGGTCTGCAAATATAACGTCTGCACTTAAATTGGTTTTCTCTAAAAATTTATAAACGTCACTCTTATAAGTATTAATATCTAATTCTAAAGTTTTAGCGGTGTTATTTATAAACTTAATGCAACCAAAGTTAGCATCAATAGCATAAATAGTTTTAGTACCTCTAGAAGCAAATTCGTAGCTAATATTTCCAGTTCCTGCAAATAAATCTATTACAGAAATAGCATCAAAATAATAGGTATTGTTTAAAATGTTAAACAAAGACTCTTTTGCCATGTCTGTTGTTGGTCTAACAGGTAGGTTTTTTGGTGCTTGTATTCGCCTAGATTTGTATTTGCCAGATATGATTCTCATGAGCCTAATAATATGTAATTGGTGTGCTTTTGCATGTTTAAATTCGTAAAAATAGCATTGTTACTCTCTAAAAAATAAATATTTCTAATGTAGGTAAACGCTATTTTGTAAATATCACTATTAACAGATATGGCTCCTGTAAAATAAAGAGAAAGTGCATCTGTATCTAATTGTAGTTGTTCTGCAACAAATAAAATATAATATATAAAATCTTCTTTACTATTGTATTGAAAACTATTAGCTAAAAGAAGGGTATTGTTCTCTATAACTAAAATATCGATACTGCTTTTAGATACATTTACAAACATTGTTTTTTCTTTAGCCATAGGTAATTTTACAATTTTTTCTATCAATGCTGTTATATGGTGTTTGTATTCAAACTCACCAAAATGCTGAAAAAAATAATTATTAATATTTACATATGGGATGTAAACATTATTAGCCCCTATGGTTTTAATTTCATCAAAAGTTATAAAGTCTGTAGCAAGTGTTTTTATGTTACCATTTAAATAGGTTTTTAAATGAGTTTCTTTAAAAAACATATTTGGTACTAAAGTGTTTAAGTTATTTTGATGAATTACTATAACCTCAGAAAAATCTTTTTGTAAAATGGTATCCTTTTTAAAGGTTTCTTTAATTTTTTCTAATAACTCTTCAGGAGTTTTAAGTGTTTCTTCAAAAGCATATTCAGAAAAATAAACATCTTTTTTTATACCTGGGTTGTGTATACAAAAAGAAAATCCATCCAAATTAAATTGGATGGATAATTTATTTTCTTTGGATTTGTTTAAAGAGATACTACTATTCTTTATTTTCACCTTTCTTATCGTAAGATGGTGGCCAGTTACCACCTGTTGTTACTTCTTCTAAAGAGCCAACAGAAACATATTCTCCTTTAATTTGGTCTGTTGCTATTGCTTCTAATTCTTGTTTTACTAAAGATTCATTCATACCTTTTAAAAGGGTCTCTTTAGACGTTCTTGCTCTAAAAGTTGGTACTACCAAACCAGGTATTTTTTCTACAGTTCCAGTTTCTAATTCAAATTCTTTGTCTGAACCAGTTACTTTAAACATATTTTTATAATCTCTGTCTTTAAAGTATTTTAATACAGGTTCATACCCAATAGTATCTGTTACTCTAACTTCAACTTCATCAATAATACCACCACCTCTGTTAACTTTTTCTACAATAGTTTTTGTATTTGTAAGTGCTAACTTAGCAGAATCTATAAATTGAATTAAAATATTTTTGTCTGCTGTGTAATTACCAGTAGCTTCATTAAATTTAATTTCAGCATCTCTAATAATTTTAAGTTTTTTAATTACTGGAGCATATCTTTTAACTTTATCTTTGTTAAAGTTGATAGGTTCCATAATACCCATATAAATTTTATAACCTAGAAATATTGCTAAAAATAACAATAGTAAGGATGCTATCCATCTTAATTTTAAAGGTAAAAACTTAACTATAACAATAGCTAAGAGTACAGCAACTAATACTGCAGCCAAAATCATTCCAATTAATCCCATTTTTAAATATTTTTTAATAGTCTTATCGCAAATCTACAATTTTTTTTTAATGATAAAAACTTTTATTTACAAATCAATGTATCTTTGATGTTTTAATTAAAATATGATAGAAACTGCAGCTAAATTTTATACAGAATTATTAAAAAAATTTCCTTTTAAACCTACTACAAAACAGCGAGATTTATTAGGTTTATTAAGTAGTTTTGTTTTTGATAAAGAGAAAGATAGCTTGTTTTTGTTAAAAGGTTATGCAGGTACAGGTAAAACCACAACCATTGGTGCCTTTGTAAATTCTTTATGGACAGCTGGAAAAAAATCAGTTTTATTGGCACCAACAGGAAGAGCTGCAAAAGTAATTGCTGTATATTCTAAAAAACCAGCTTTTACAATTCATAAAAAGATTTATTTTCCTAAAAAGCAAAGTAATGGCTCTGTCGCTTTTGTTTTACAGCCCAATAAACACAGAAATACTATTTTTATTGTAGATGAAGCTTCTATGATACCAGATGGAAAACAACATCAACAATTGTTTGATAGCAGCTCTCTTTTAGAAGATTTAATTTCTTACGTATATTCTGGGATAAACTGTAAATTAATTTTTATGGGAGATACAGCGCAATTGCCTCCTGTAAAATTAGATGTTTCTCCTGCATTAGAGAAAGATACGTTAGCTTACCAATTTAACAAAACTGTTACAGAAATTGAGCTTGATGAAGTAATGCGTCAGCATGAAAATTCTGGTATTTTGGCAAATGCTACTTTTTTAAGACTGCTTTTAAAAAATGAGCATAATAATTTTTCCTTTGATTTAAATTATCCAGATATTAAAAGATTAGAGGATGGTTATGATATTGAAGATGCTATTGTTTCTGCATATGATAATTTTGGTGTAGAAGACACTGCTTTTATTGTGCGATCTAACAAACGCGCTAACCAATATAATCAGCAAATTAGATACAATATCAGAGGGCAAGAAAATGAGATTTCTTCAGGTGATTATATAATGATTGTTAAAAATAATTATTATTGGTTACCAGAATCCTCAAAAGCAGGTTTTATTGCCAATGGAGATATTTGTGAGGTCTTAAAAATTTTCTCGATAAAAGAATTATATGGTTTTAAGTTTGCAGAGGTAGAAATTAGAATGATTGATTATCCAGAGATGCATCCTTTTGAAACAGTATTACTTTTAGATACCCTAACAAGTGAGAGCCCGTCTTTAACTTATGAGGAATCCAATAGATTATACCAGGCTGTAAAAGAAGATTATGCTGACGAAAAATCTAAATACAAACAGTTTTTAGCGATTAAAAAGAACAAGTATTTTAATGCATTGCAAGTAAAGTTTTCTTATGCAATGACCTGTCATAAATCTCAAGGGGGCCAATGGAAAACTGTTTTTATAGAGCAACCTTATTTGCCAGATGGTGTTTCTAAAGAATACTTTAGGTGGTTGTATACAGCCATTACAAGAGCGCAAGAAAAACTATTTTTAATAGGCTTTAAAGACGATTTTTTCTAGGTATTTACTTTAGTAAATAATTAATACCAATGGTGCCATACGTATGGCCATTAGTAGCGTTTAAGTTGTTAGATTTGTTTGAGTGATAATTATAAATATAGGCAAAATTGAATCTGTTTGCAGTAAACTGATATCCTACTTGTAGATTAAAAACAAAAGGTTTTAGTGTATTTGTAACTAAACTACCTGTATTTAAAAAACTACCTTGTAAAGTAGCATCGTATAAAGTATATTTTAGGGTTGGTTTTATAAAAAGAAACGATTCTACAGCTCTAAAGTAAGCGGTTTTTGTATTGTTGATGTTGGTTTTAAAAGCTATAGAATTAGCTAGTTTTTGCAAAGGTTTAAAACCTATTCTAGTTAAAAAACCCGAAGAGATGTTTGTATCAATTGTGCCAATTTTTCCTCTGTTTGTCCAAAAAACATCAAAAAAATTTTCTGTTTTATTAAAAAGTTTTTGGGTATACGCTACATTAAAATTTAAACCAATAGCATTTTTAATTTGATATTTCCAGCCTACAGCTTTTTTAAAACCGTAAATATTGTGTATAAAATCTTGTAAGTTTTTACCAAATGCACTTGGACCTATAACACCAATCTGAAAAGTGGTTTTTAAAGCATTATTTTTTTTAAATACTTTTTGTATGCCAAAACTACCATAAAAATAGGCTGCAAAAGGCCTATCATGATTTTCTATATTTACTAAGATCGCTTTAAAAGGAGTGTACATTTTATGGCCAACAGTAAACTCAAATATTTTTTTTTCTAAATTTTTATGACCTTCCTTTGCTACATACCTATAAGATAAAAACAGCCCATTTGTATAGTATCTATCATAGTAGGTGGAAGTATATAAATCATTTTCTGTGATAATGCTAATTTCTTTTGTGTATTTTTTTTGTGAAAAAATAACAACACTTATCAGAAAAAATAAAACCGAAAAGTTTTTTTTCATAAAAAACAAATATAAAAATTCTTCTTTAAAATGATCTTTTTTAATCGAATTAACAAAAAAAATTAATATTTTTAAACTTCGAAATAATATATATGAGTAAAAAAAATAATATTACTGCAGAAGATTTTCAGAGTATAGAAAATAATTCAGAATTACTCGATTTAATTAAAGATAAAAGCCCATTATACAACAAAGTAAAAAAAACACTTTATTACGAAGAAGAGCTTAAATTATTGCAAATAGAATTGGTAAAATTACAACGTTGGATTTCTAAAGAAAAAAAACGTGTTGCTGTTATTTTTGAAGGAAGGGATGCCGCAGGAAAAGGAGGAAATATTAGACGCTTTATGGAGCATTTAAATCCGCGTTCATCAAGGTTGGTAGCTTTAAATAAACCTACAGAAATAGAAAAAGGCCAATGGTATTTTCAGCGTTATATAAAAGAATTACCCAATCCAGGAGAAATTGTTTTTTTTGATAGAAGTTGGTACAATAGAGCTGTAGTAGAACCCGTTATGGGCTTCTGTACAGAGCAACAATACAAAGAGTTTTTAGTGCAAGTGCCAGAGTTTGAACATATGATGTATGAAGATGGCGTAATTATTATAAAATTTTGGCTATCTATTACTAAAGATGAGCAATTAAAACGATTTGAAGATCGTAAAGAAAATCCATTAAAAAGATGGAAATTTAGTCCTGTTGATAAGCAAGGACAATTACTCTGGGATAAGTATACCCATTACAAGGCAGAAATGTTTTCTAAAACACATACTTCTTACAGCCCTTGGATGATGATTAAAACAAATGACAAACAAGTAGCAAGATTAGAAGCTATGAGGCACGTTATTTCTCAGTTTGATTATGATGATAAACAAGGCGCAAAAATAACTTTAACACCAGACCCAAACGTAGTAATGCGTTACTATAGGTCTAGTAGTAAACATATAGACTAAATTTTATGGTTGATAAACTTACTGAAAAACAAGTAAATAAACTAAATACAAAAAAAGGACTTTTGGCATTATTGTCTAAAGAACCCTTTAATATAGAAAGAGGTTTGCGTTATGTAAACTATCAGAAAAAATTAAAAAAATTACAAGTAGAATTAATACGATTGCAAACTTGGGCTATAGATAATAACGAAAGAATTATTATTGTTTTTCAAGGGAGGGATGCTGCAGGTAAAGGAGGTGCCATTAGAAGATTAACAGAACGTATAAACCCACGTCATATGCGTATTGTTGCGTTGCCAAAACCCACAAAAGATGAGCAGTCTCAATGGTATTTTCAACGTTATGTAGAGCAGTTTCCAAAAGCAGGAGAAATTGTTTTTTTTGATAGAAGTTGGTATAATAGAGCAGTCGTAGAACCTGTAAATGGTTTTTGTACACAAGAAGAATATCAAATTTTTATGAATCAAGTAAATGATTTTGAAAAAATGATTTTAGAATCAGGTATTCATTTGGTAAAAATATACATGTCTATTTCTAAAAAAGAACAAGCCAAGCGTTTTGAAGATATTAAAAGAAATCCGCTTAAACAGTGGAAAATGACCAAGTTAGACGAAAAAGCGCAGCTACTTTGGGATCAATATACAGAGTATAAAGATGCTATGTTTAAAAAAACTAATACAAAAATTTCTCCTTGGAAAATAATTAGAGCAAATAGAAAAACAGAAGCTAGAGTTAACGTAATAAATCACGTTTTAGAGAGAATACCTTATGACAAAAATTTAGAAGTTTAACGCGCTAATTTCTCAACATTCTCGAAAATAAAATACACTTCTGCAGCAATTTGCTGGTTTGTTTTTAAATAAGTTTCTTCTTGTGCTTCTGTGCCATCAGATGCTTTTGGATCTACAAAAGGCAAATGAAATCTTTCTAAAGCAGTGGGTATAAAAGGGCAATTTGCATCCGCATTATTACAAGTTGTAATTGCAATAAAAGGATCTTTGTTAATAGGATCGTCAAATCTTTTAGAAAAACCTAAAATACTATTTTTGCTTCCATCAAAAGAAATAATATATTTTGGGTTCTGATGAGAAAAATCTCCTATTTTAAAATCGAAACCTACTTTTTGTAGGGTTTTTACAGTGTTTCTATAAAAAGCAGTAACCTCTGTACCGCCAGAAAGTGCGTTAATATTTAAGTCGAAAAATTGTGCTGCAAAAAATGCCCAAACTTGACCAAGTTGACTTCTTCTAGAGTTATGTGTGCAAATAAAATTAATATTTACAACTTCGTTTTTTGTGTATTCTTTTGCAATACTTTCAGAAATTCTAAGCAATAGTGTTTTTCGATCATCAGTCAAACTTACTTTTTTATTTGCTTCTTTAAAGAAATTTTCTGTAGAAATAGATGAAGTGTGTACCATACTATGTATTTTTGTAGCAAAAGTAAGCTGTTATTTAGTATTTTGAATTAAAATAATGTTAACAATGCGTTTAGAAATTGGTAATAAAGTAGCTGTTTTAGATGATGTTTTAAAAGGAAAGGTTATCGCTATCAATAAAAATACTATCGTTGTAGAAACTACAGATGGTATGGTTTTTAATTTTGATGAAAAAGAATTGGTTAAAATTGAAAAAGAACAATACGAATTATCGAAATATTCAGACATAAATAATGCGCTTTTAAAAGAAAAAATTAGCGTAAATAAACCCAAAGAAAGTTTATTTAAGAAACAAAAACAAGAAATTGTTTTGGAGGTAGATTTGCATATCAATCAATTAGTAAAATCTGTAAAAGGTTTAGATAATTACGATATGTTAAACCTGCAATTAGATACTGCAAAAAGAAAAGTAGTATATGCCATACAAAAAAGAATTTCTAAAATTGTGTTTATACATGGTGTAGGAGAGGGTGTTTTAAAAACCGAATTACAAAATTTATTAAACAAATATCCAGTTAAATATTACGATGCTTCTTACAAAAAATATGGTTTAGGAGCTACAGAGGTTTATGTTTATCAAAATGTAAAAGAGTAAAAATAGAAAACGTATTTTTGTACAATGAAAACAGTGTATTTAGATAATGCTGCAACTACACCAATAGACAAAGAAGTTATTGCAACCATGCAAACTTCTATGTCAGAAAACTTTGGTAATCCATCCTCTACACATCAATTTGGCAGAAAAGCAAAATCAGCAGTAGAAACTGCTAGAAAAAATATTGCTCGTTTTTTTAATGTTACTGCGCAAGAAATTATTTTTACTTCTAGTGGTACAGAAGCAGATAATTTAATTTTAAATAATGCTGTTTTAAATTTAGGCATCCAAAGAGTTATTACTTCTAAAATAGAACATCATGCAGTTTTGCATACCTGTAATCACTTGCAAGAAACTTATAATATTGTTTTAGACTTTTTAGAGCTTGATGAAAATGGGGTTATAAATATCAACCATTTAGAGCGTCTTTTACAAAACTCTAAACAAAAAACGTTGGTTAGTTTAATGATGATTAACAACGAAATTGGGAATCTCTTACCTTTAGAAAAAGTAAGTTTATTGTGTAAAAAGTACAATGCCTTGTTACATTCTGATACTGTACAAGCTATTGGACATTATGCGATTGATTTGCAAAAAAATCCTTTAGATTTTATAGTGGCTAGTGCACATAAATTTCATGGCCCCAAAGGTGTAGGTTTTGCTTTTTTTAGAAAAGGTTTTGGTATTTTACCAATGATACATGGTGGAGATCAGGAAAGAGGAGCAAGGTCTAGTACAGAAAATGTACATGCAATTTTAGGGATGGAAAAAGCTTTAGAAATAGCAATTAAAAATTTACAAAAAGATAAAAATTACATAGATAGCTTAAAAGTGTATTTTATTTCTGAGCTAAAAAAAATATCTGATAAAATACAATTTAACGGGTTGTCATCTCATTTAGATGAAAGTAGTTATACAATTTTAAATGTTCGTTTTCCTGTTAAAAATACAATGTTACTTTTTAGTTTAGATCTTGCAGGAATAGCTGTTTCAGGGGGTAGTGCTTGTCAAAGTGGAAGCCATAAAGGGTCACATGTACTCTCAGAAATTTTATTAAATGGAGAAGAAGATAAAACCTCTGTACGATTTTCTTTTTCTAAATTTACTACAAAACAAGATTTAGATACCACTATTACAAAATTAAAAGAGCTGTTACAGTAGAAAGTAACTCTTTTAAATTTACCTTTACTTATTTCAAATAACAAATTATTTTTTTATCGCATAAAAAAAACCGAAATTTTAAAATTTCGGTTTCTTTATTTTTATTTTCTTTTTTGTTTAGCTTGTTGCTCTTGTGCTTGTTTCATCGCATCGTCTATACGTTGTCTAAACTTAGATTTTTTCTTTTCTGGACGCTTTTTGTTCTCTTCTATTTGTGCGTGGATTTTTTCTTCATCAATTACAAAGTTTTTAATAACCAACATAATAGCAATGGTTAATAAGTTAGATATAAAGTAATACAAACTTAAAGAACTTGCATAGTTATTAAAGAAAAATAACATCATAATTGGAGAGAAGTAAATCATGTACTTCATCATTTTACTCATATCAGGCATCCCTTCTTGTGTGGGGGCTTGCATGTTGGCTTGTTGGCTTTGATTCATTTTCATGTAAAAGAAAATAGCAACAGAGGCCAAAATTGGAAATAAACTTACGTGGTCTCCATAAAATGGAATTTTAAAAGGCAACTTAAAAATGGTATCGTATGAAGATAAATCGTTTGCCCATAAAAAGCTTTCTTGTCTTAAAGAGATGTTTGTTGGGAAAAATTTAAACAACGCAAAGAAAACTGGCATTTGCAATAATGCGGGTATACAACCAGACATCATACTTACACCTGCTTTTCGTTGAATAGCCATGGTTTCTTGCTGACGTTTCATAGCGTTTTCTTTACCTGGATATTTTTCATTTAAGGCAGTTAATTCAGGTCTAATTACCTTCATTTTTGCACTCGATAAATACGATTTATATACTAATGGAGACATGATGATTCTAACAACAATCGTCATTAAAATGATAATCAATCCATAGTTAGATAAAAA
>Ga0209137_1002891_pt1 | contig 14736 bp, 19 predicted proteins | sample SaaInl5LU_22_DNA_FD_184642 | JGI IMG/M metagenome (GOLD analysis project Ga0209137, IMG submission 184642) | Marine microbial communities from expanding oxygen minimum zones in the Saanich Inlet - ESP_105LU_22_DNA (SPAdes) (version 2) | ecosystem: Environmental > Aquatic > Marine > Intertidal... | reverse complement strand
ACTAACCGCATAAAACGCGGCATTCAACCAATCACCAGTAAAACCTTCTCTTTGAACCATTGGTGATAAATCAATGTCAGCTTCAATCTTTGAGATGTTTTTATATCCATTCTTAGAACATACTCTTCCAGCTCTAACGTCACCCGCAGAACCGAAGTCTACGCCACCAACACTTAAAATAGGATTGTTACTACATTTTTGGTAGTCCACATCAAATTCAACAGTATATGTGTTATCAGACACTGAACCTTCAGGACAAATACATGGGTCAGTAAATGGGCAAGGACACCCCTCTAAACTTACAGGTGAAATTGAACCTGTTGTTGCATTTACACTTACAAATCCTTTACTTGTCGTAAAAATATATTGTGCTACGTTGAAACCTGGTTCTAACGGTCTTCTTAATACGACCTCAGACCAATCAGCAACTCCTTCGACACCTGTACCATAACCAGCATCTAATAATATTTGTTCAGCTTCTTCTAATGTGAGTTTAACTGGTAGGTGTATTACCTCGTCTTCCATAAATGGAGAATTAATAACCTTTGATTCAGTTTCACCCTTAGAATTACATAACACCTCAATAGTGGTGTTGTTAATACCTGCGAATACTGATTTCACACCTGTTAATTCTTTAGTCGCAGTTGACTCATAAAATAAAGCTGTGGTATCAATGCCTTTTGCAACTTCCTGTGTTTGATTCACCATCTCATTAAACGTTAAATCGTTTTGTTGAGTACAACTCATTAAGAGTAGACCCGACATCATAGTTAATAATAGTTTTTTCATTTTAATTTATTTTTATTTTTATTAATTTTATCCCGCTCTATAACAAAGTAATTCGGTTGCTTCAATTTCTTCTCCAGGTTTACCTATTCTATACAAACCTGTTTCGGGTTCTTGGACTAATTGAGGACCACCTGTTATTTGAACATGGTGAGTTGATGTCCCATCCCAATAGAAGGTTGGACAAACTGATTCAGTCATGTCCTCTCCTAATGTTTGTTTTAAATCATCAGAAGAAAATGCTTCCATATCAGCTCTATCAAGAGAACCTAACCAATTTTCTAAACCATCTTCAAAGTAAACTTTCATTACATCTTCTCCTGGGAAAAAAGGTTTATTACCATTAACTTGTGTCAATTCAGTGTGGTCTTGAGCATCTCCAACTACAACGGCCCATACTTGGTAATTTCCCACATATAATGAACCAGAGTTCCATTCTTTTGTTTCTCCTGGTTTAAGTACACCCTTTTTGGAAGGGTAATTATCGTCTTTTGGTTGTTCGTAAACTGCGTAACAAACAGGAACCTTTGTGCTATTTGTAACTTTAAAATGTGGTGTCGACATAATTTTTTTGTTTTTTAATTATTTTAATTTATTGTACCTCTTCTTTATCTTTATTTGAACTATCTTTATTTACACCCCTAACGACTTTATTCATGATTTCCTCACTCGAGTTAAATGCATAGTTATCGAAGTTAGCATTAGTTTCAACCCAATCGAATGAAACAAAAGTATGTTCATTTATCTTAAGTTTAGATTTCTCTAACCCTTTTAATCTCTTATGTAGGTCCTTACGTATTTCCTTAAATTTAGGATTATAAGCTAAATTATTCACCTCATCTTTATCTTCTAAAAGATTATACAATTCGAATTCTTTATAGTAACTACCTAACGCATCAAAATAATAAGTGTATTTCCATTCTTTAGTTCTGATACTCCTTAATCTATTTGCTGCTAATACCGAAGATGGTAATGACGCAGAACCTGATTTAGTATCATCAAAAGTAAATAAGATTTCTTCTTGAACACCTTCTCCTGTTTCAATGATAGGTAATAAACTTACACCTCTAACATCTGTAGGTACATCAACCTTAACCATGTCAGCTAACGTTGGGAGGATATCCACTAATGTTGCCAATTCTTGTGATGACTTACCATCAGGGAATAATATAGGATTTGATATCACCATAGGAATTCTCATGTTTTCCTCATAAGCGACAAAAGCCTTTTGTCTCATACCACCGTGTGACATTCCCATTTCTCCATGGTCAGCCAATCTGAATACGATTGCGTCGTTCGCCAAGTTAATATCTTGGTCGTCATATAACACATCAATAAACTCACCAATCTGAGCATCAATCTTTGTTAACAAATACGCATAGAAGTTAAGGTAGTTCAACTTCATATCGTCATTCTTAAGAACACCCAACAATCCGTCAGCGGCAATGTTCGTTTGTAATTGAGCCATCGGTTTTTTGTTTCTCAATAATTGTTCGTTAACTGTTGATGGTAACTCAGGGATAGTTCTTTGTGTATACTCGTCTTCAGTATACCCATAATTAACAAACTTTGGGTAACCCAAAACATCGTGGGGATTTACCAAACTTAATACCATACAATATGGTGTCATATCACCATTCTTTCTTCTTTCCCTTACTTGCTCCAAATACTCAATAGCCTCAGCAACATAACGTGCATCGTGGTTAGGATAACCACCACCAAAGTTTTCAGGTTTAGCATCCTCACCAGCATCAGGTCCAATCCAACCTTTAAATCCGTATAATGATATGTCTTTGGCTAATGGGTCACCACCATCAGCACCTTTACTTAGGTGCCACTTACCACGGTATTGTACGTCATAACCAATGTCGTCTAATATTCTACCAATATTTGGTGTTTGATTATTTAATTGAATCTCACCATCGGAATACACACCACCCTCAGTTAATGTTTGAGTAACCTGATGTTGTGCTGGATATGTCCCTGTAAATAATGTTGACCTACTCGGTGAACACATACAAGTATTACAAAACGCTCTGTCAAATGAGAATCCGTTTTGTTTTAGTTTTGTTAATGTTGGTAAATTTTCTTTTTCCCAATTATCAGGAAAATGTTGTGTCGCCCTTTCTTGGTCCGTGATGATAAAAATAATATCAGGTTTGGAGGGTAGTTCTTGTATTTTTTCTTTTAAACCCATTTTATTTATTTAAAAATTGTTTTATTATATAACACAATAAGAATACATATATAAAGACAAAAAGAAATATAAAATGGCACACCCTTTACAACACGCAAAATCATCCGTTAACAAATACGGAGGTAAACCCGAGGATTATCTCCACATTCATCAGTGGTTTGACGAAACAAAAGGATGGTATTCACACATATACCACAGGATGTTCAGACACCACTCTGAAGGTATTTTTGAATGTGAGAAGACCTTCGGTATGTCTTTTGAGAATAGTGACGGCAAAACCGTTTACACTCGTTACATCGGTGAACAACACGTCAGAGAAGATTGTAATAATCACGTCCCAACCGCAAAAGAATGGATTGAAGGTATTCTATCTGAGAAAAAACCTATATGGATGATGAAAACTATGAAATTAAACATAGAAGACTAATATTTATAATTTATGGACGCAGTATTAAAAAAGAAATTACTATTAGTTTTTGATTACCTTAAAGTGAATGGTTGCCAGTACGCAGAAAAGGAAGGTGACTTCTATGGAATGAGCTTCCACGACCAAAACAATCAGTGGAGTTGTGTTTCTCAAAAAAGTAGAAATGTACTGCGTATCCCATTAGACATCATAGATGATATAGAAGAACTTATAGACAAACACCAAAAGGATTTTGATAGTTTCGGAGAAGACCCTTACGGTTTTGAAGCAAGACTTTTTCCCGATTCAAAAACTATATCAATCTTTGAAGTTTATAGTGAATACCTTACTGAAGATACTCATACAATGACAGTAGATACTGAAGAAGAACCTGAAGTAAAAGAAATCATTGACCACTATTGTAAAAAAGAAGAAATATGTAGAGGTAACATCATATTCGATTTTTATGGTGGTGGTGACTCAGGATATATCGAAGATGTCGGTAATTCAGATTTTGATGGAGAAACCAAACTTTATGAACCAGCTGAAGATATGTTCTACAGAATGTTGAGAAACTTTAATGGTTGGGAAATCAATGAAGGTTCTCAAGGTCAATGTATCGTTGATATGGACTTAGAAGAAATGCAGTTGAACTACAACGAAAACTACGAAGAACAAAGAGTAGATGAAATTTGGTCTATGTCTTTGGAAGATGAAATCAATGAAGATAGGGAGAAAGTACAAGTAACACCAAGGAGTGTAGATGTTAAAAATGAAGATACAATGTTATCCTCAGTAGAGAAACTACTCCAAGTATTATACTTTGATGGATTAGATATCACATATGATTTACGTAGAATACCACACCATCATGATAAAGATTACATCAGTTTAGATATCGATATCGATGTAAGTAGAATTATGTCCAGACACGAAAATTTTGATGAAAAGTACACTAATGTAGTTTACGATTTAGAAAGTGTTCTTGATACCGTTGAAAAGTATTTAGGTTTAAGTGACCAGATTTACGTTGGTATTAATTATACCAACCAAGACTTCCTTGATAATGAAGCTCTCGATGCAACAAAAGAACTAGAACAAGAATTAAAAAAGAGTGATTTTACCACAGAGCAAGTCAATGATGCGTTGATTAACGTTTATTATCGTGAAGATGACTATCCATTCATGAAAGTAGAAGCACTTGGACAAGATATTCCTGATGAAAGAATAGAACTATTTGAAGATACGGTTTGGGGTGTTGTTAAGAAATACGAACACCTAATGGAACTTATAAGTGAAGGAGAATTGGATTGGTGGATTAATTATTAATTCTTTTCTTACTCTTTTCTTTTAATTTGTTCCCCATTATCCATGATGAACTCATAAAAGTAATCCACATATTCCTGTCTTTTTGGTATCTTCATTCTTAAAACCATATAGGTCCTCAACAAATTGTTATCCATAAACCCGTCCCACAACTTTTCAAATATGTCGGCGTGTAATGCAAAATACCTCATCTCATATCCTTTGAGATGTTCGTTCAACCCGTAACTTTCAACCAATTGGTCCACTTTCTCATTACCAGGATTTACATCTTCAAAATTAACACCAGTAAGTGGATATACTTCTTCATACAACCAATCTTTAATCAAATCCTGAACTTCATAACCAATCTCATTGATATCGTCTTCAGTAATCGGGTTGTCTTCAGTGTTGTAATTCGCATTCAACTCATCAATATCTGAATAGTTATACAAATCACCTAATTCATATTCGTGACCATTACCACCAATAACTTCAACAGTAGATTTTGGGTCAACAGCAACATAAATATTATCAACATACCAAAGATTATTATCATAAATGGTACCATTACCTTTATCTATATCCCAATTCTTTATCAAGACATTAATATCATAACCACCTGAAGAAATGTTGATTACATTCTTGGTCTTTTCTTTCATAATCTCATCAATACCCTCAATACCCAACTTATCTGCAAGTCTGAGTTCAGCCTTAGTCTCCATTTCTCGGTTAAAGCCAAAATACTTCATTACCTGATTATCTAACTTATCTCCAACAAACTGAAAATATTTATCGATTATATCCATACTAATAAATACTTCATAATATTATTATATACACTCGGTCTTACTAATATCTTTACTCAGACTAACATGAATATGATTCACACCAAGATAGTGACATTTATCGTTCATCTCTTTCCATAGATGTTCGTTAAGGACTCTGTTAGCAACTGTTACCTTTGTCTTTGGTGTTTGTCTGTTGAACTTCACCACCATACTTATTCTCGGTGAACCTTCGAAGTCCCAACCCGTTACACTTTCAAAAGTTATATCATAGATAACCTTCTCCTCTCCAAACTTATAAGTGAGGGTGGAAAAGACCTCAGGAATAATTTTATTTATTGAGTTCATAGTATTTATAGTTAACACTTAAATAATATGCGTACTGAAGAACTAAATAAAGGGAAAGGAATTGTGGTAAACCTATTAAATTCCATTTTCTCATCAGGTGATGGTTATCATATATCTTATGATTATGATGGTACCACATTCATCGTCGATTTTGTTAGTGAAGGTGATAAATTACCCGTTATAACCAAAAGACTTATAATGGAAACCGTATACTCAAACTTTATTAAAGCCAATCGATATTTTCCTGATGCATTGTATTTTTGGAAAAACTATGATTTTGTAGTTAACTATAACGGAAAGGAATTGAAAGGTAACTCAATCAACGATGCATTTATAAGTCAATCAATCACCGATTGTTTTGATAATAGTTTAGAAAAAATACAATCTAATTCGGTAAAATTCCCAACCACATTTATTAACGTAAATACTAAAATGGGTGAATTTTTTATTACTACCGTTAACACTAAAGTAATGAAATCAACTATAGACGCTTCTGATAACTACCTTTATTTCTTTACGAATATCGTTCCTGATTATCTATTACTGTCTAATGGTAAAGGAGACGAAGTAAAGATTACTGCAGAGTCTTTAAGAGAGTTCCACATGAATGGTGGTGAAGACGGTGAACCATATTATGAAACCCCTGAGAAAATATTAGATTCGTTATTACGTTCAATAGTATTTGCACAAACAGAACAATACGACACGTTAGTCGCAAATGATTTTTACAACTGTTTACGTAATGCAGGATTTGAATGGGATGAGGATTTATATGAAGATTACTATCCTTTATATGAAGTTATATTTTACGGAATTAGTGATATGATTATCAACACCAATGGTGTATATGGTGAAGCCTACTCAGGTGACTTCGAAACCGTTGATAACTTATTCAACTTCCTCAATAGGAAATAATAAAGGAAACTCATCGGTAACCATATTCAAAGGGATGGTAACAGGTTCATCACTCTCAGTTAAGAAACCATAGAAATCCAAACTTCTTTTGTGACGAAACAACTTCATCACATTACCTGGCATATCATTAAAATCTTTACGGTATAAATCTATAGCAGTAACTTTCTTTGACTTACCCCAAATGAAATCCACGTTCACGTTTCTTCCTACAGTAATTGGTACTATGGTGATGTCCTTGTTTTTGAAGTCCTCGTGAATGTGTTTGATAACCAAACGAGGTTTGGGACTGGAAGAGTATTGAATCACATACATTTCTCTTATAAATTCTATTAGACCCCCTTTTATGTCCCTCATAAAAATACATTAACCCGTTACAGTCTTTCTTAACTCTTTATATTTTTCTTTCCAATCGTAAACCTCATCTCGAGTATCCAATAACTCATTCATCAGTTTTTCATTTTCTTTTTTTAATTCCTCCATTTTTACATTAACAGTCTGTAACTGCAACTTGTATAGCTCAATATGGTCCATATATTTTATTTTTTAATTTGATAAAGGTGCTTTAATTGTTGGGTGTGATTGATAACCTCTAATCTCATAATCAAACTCACCATTTAATATGTTTACATTGGATAACTCAATCGTAGGTAAATCATATGACATTCTACCACATTGCGTATTCGCTTGGTCAATGTGATTTTTATAAAGATGAGTATCACCTAAGTTCCCCACTAATTCACCTGGCTGATAACCTGTCTCCTCACATAATAACAATAGTAATGTTCCATATGATGCAATATTGAAAGGTAATCCTAATAATGTATCCACACTTCTCTGATTCCACATCAACGATAACTTACCATCAGCAACATAACATTGGAATCCATAATGACAGGGTGGAAGAACCACATCATCCAACTCACCTACGTTCCAAGCAGATACCATATGTCTACGAGAATTAGGATTTGTTTTTAGGTTGTGTATCAAATCTTTAATTTGGTCTTTAGTTCTCTCTACTATAATAGGATTACCGCCATTAAATTTCTTAACATAATATTCAGTCCAATTTCTCCATTGCTTACCATAGATAGGACCTAATTCTCCCCACTTTTCAGCAAACTCATCATCAGTTTTGATTTGTTCGATAAATTCATCCATTGATAATACGTCTACTCCAAATGAATTAGCCATTGCGTATTTCTCATAGTTCTTATATGCATCACCATTCCAAATGTTACACCCATTATCAACTAAGTATTTAATATTTGTATCTCCCTTTAAAAACCACTTTAGCTCAGTCATCATTGTTTTGACTGCCATTTTCTTTGTGGTTAGTAAAGGAAACCCCTCACTCATATCATGACGTATCTGACAACCAAAGACCGATACTGTACCAGTACCTGTACGGTCATCTTTCTCAACACCATTGGTCATGATGTCCTTTAATAATTCTAAGTAATCTTTATCTAATTTATTCATGTGTATATACTATCATAGTATTATTGATAGGAAATCTATAGATAGGTGCGTTTTTTTCATTTGATTGTCTTTGGAGGACTTCGTAATACCCATTATAGTCTTTAATAGTCATCACATTTTCTTTAGTTTCTGATGGTCCACTACCATCGCTGAACACAACCGACATTGTGTGTTCTTTTGTGTTAAATCTCAGTACATTCATTTGTTATTGTAATTATAAGGTTATAGGGCAATAAAAAACCCCTTCGTCTATTATAACAAAGGGGTCGTTAAAAATCAATTATTAAAGACTATTTTCCAATAACTAAATCAGAGTAGTCTAATTTTTCCATACCTGTTAATTCTTCCTCAACCTCATCATACATATAAGCTTTAACTACGGCAACTACGCCCTGTTCAGCTTGAGCCAATTTACTTTCCATCCAATCTTCGATTTGCTCTCCGTCTTCCATCATTTCCCACATCTTATATGCTAATGTGGCGATGGTGAATAGTTGTTGTTTAGCCATATACGACCCGTCATGTTTTCCTTCTGTCAAGGAAGCTGTCAACCTTTCCAATTGTGCTTCTGTAAGAATAATTTGTCCCATATTTTGTTTACCTTTGTTTATAAATATCACGTAATTAAAAAAGGTGAGGATTACTCCCCACCTTTTTGAGGCCGACCTGGCTAATAGTCGTCGGCAACTCCACCACCCTATTTCATCTAATAGGGAAATCTATTCCTTAACTGATGAGTTTAACCAATCAATCACTTCTTCATCTAGTAGACTTTCTTCAGAGTTAGATAACCCCCAAATACTACCATCGATATTAATTAAATATTTAAAGAAATTCCATTTAGTTTCAAAATCATAACCATATTTTGATGAACCTTCATTAGTATATTGCAACCAATGCCAAATATCTGAATCTTTAAGAATTACTTTATCCATTAAATAAACATTCGAATGTTCTAAGACCCCATACCCATCACAAAAGGTCTTTATTTCATCGATGGTTCCAGGTTCTTGTCCTCCAAAATCATTAGATGGATACAACCATACCGTAACTTTATCCTTATCAACAGTTTCTAAGAACTGTTTGAGGTCTTTGTAGTTATTATCCGTATATCCACACTCTGAGGCCACATTGATGACTATGTGTCTCGTGTTTAAAATTTCGGGGTGAATCATTTCACCACTTTCGGTGATGAGAATCCTATCGTAAAAGTTAGTTATACCTTCCATTTATTCAGTAAGTTATTTATTTCATGAGAGTACGCTTGATGTACCGTTTTACATTCTCGTATACCATACGCATTTCCATCAGTAGTGTAAATAACAACGTCATCTTTAAACCTCTCAATTTCCTGTATTTTTTTCAATTCTTTTGTTTCAGGTATCACAACCATGTCTCCAACTTTATACATTATCCCTCCATCTTAGATTTATGAATTGCATATCCACCCAAAGTCAATTCCTCTTGAGGTTTCACATTACCCAAAATAATAGATTGGTTAAGTAAATCATAAGGAATATGTACTAAGAAGTCTCGACCATTGAAGATTGATAGGTCCTGCTTTAATTCAATACAAGAATGTACCATCTGTAAAAACAACTTAAACTGAACCTCATCAGAGTAGTAGTCATTAAGAAGGTTTCCGAATTGTGGGTGAATGATTTTTATGTTTTTTTCTAATACCATATTTATTTCTTTTGTATATACAAATATAATAAATATATTTCACTATAACAACTATAGGCATAAAAAAACCTCGGTGGGTTAACACCGAGGTCAAGGAAGGTATATGTGGTATAGAACGCTGAGATTACACGTTTATGTGACTTGTCTTTAATGAGATTACCCTATATCGGTTGCCCACTTATCCACTATCGTTTCCGAAAGTATCAAGTCAGTGTCGGTTACTTACGTTAACCACTCGTATTCGTCAATAACTACTCAACCACTACTATATTCTGTTAAACCTTGCGAGTTTACTAAGGGATGGCCGTCCCAACAGGTATTTCGTAATCGACATTGAATGACTTGCCGTCAATACAATGACTCCGTTAGTTTCTACTCGGAGTGTTAGACACCTTTCGTTATTAACGCCTGAAGACTTTTGCTTTGTGTCTATTTTTAAAATAGTAGCAAAATGTGGATTTAGGAAAGATGTGCTTCAGGAGAAGGTTCGTTCCTTTTGAGAACAAAATGCTTCACACCTCTCTGTAAGTCTGTCAACTTACGGTACTTCAGGACTTCGTTGATTTAATCACCTCGGAAACCCGTCGTACTGGTACCCAGCCCTACAACACCTGACAGGATGTGTCGAACCGTCACCTGTAACTTTTCCTATTGATGTCACCATCTCAACTCTGATATTCCACGGACTCAGAGTAACCTCTTCCCCCTAGCAGTTGCCCTCGGGGAATCGGCCGTAGCCACTTTGTTTAGTTGTCAGAACACACTTGTACTCTGCGAACTTCCAATAGATACTACTCTACCTTCCGTCCCTTTAGTCCCCTCACAGGGTTTATCTAACGACGCTAAACCGCCGAGTGTTGATTAAACTTTCTTTTATTTTGGAAAGGACGTCCTCCTAAAAGGACATCAAAAGTCCGTAATAATCAACCTCTAATATTTCAAAGAACTTCTCTTTTAACTTTTTACTCCTACAAATCTAATACTTTAATTTTAGACTGTCAAATAAACTTTTAAGAATTTCTGATTTTTTTCAGTAGGGTAAGATATAAATATTACCGTTTCCCTCAAAAGTTATACGAAGATACTAAAAATTTCATCTCCGTCAAGTATTTTTTTGTTTTTTTTAGTAATTTGATATTAAATGGAAACCCCATTCACATCAAATTCGGATTTTAAAGCTTCCAACTTATCTTTTGCAGTTGCCATTTTGTCAACCATTTCGTCCATCTCCTCTAAATGTTGTGGGTGTTCACCAATCCCAACTGAGTTATGGAAATACACATTTAGTGTTGCCTTTGCGGCAATTAAATCCGCTTCATACTTTTTTACTAACGCTTGATACATTAAATTCATTTTAAAATAATTTTTAATAGTTTATTAAATTGTTCTGTCATTGGTGAAGGTAATTCATTTTTACCAAAATATCCACACTCAGTATGCTCATCTCCATCTTTCGCAGTTGTTAAGTTAGGGTGAATCTCTTCATCACAATCATAAAGAAAACAGTACATTTCACCTTTAATTTTTGAACCATCTCTGTTTGTTCTCTTAATAAGACCACAGAACTCAGGTTCATCAATTAATTTAAAATCAGTTTCTTCATAAAATTCTCTCATCGCACCTAACAAAGGACTTTCACCCTCTTCAATACTCCCTGCTGGACATGACCAGTGACCTGGTAATGGTCCTTCATTATTCCGCTTACATAATAATACTTTATTATCACATCTAACTATAATACCTCCGTATTTTTTCATATTATATAATCTTCATATATTTATTACTATGAAGATAACTATAGGAGATAATATTATTAAAGTCAAACTTTGCGTGACAAAAGATTCAATAATTAAAGGAATGCAAGGTCAAAAGTTTAATGATGAGTTTCAAGGTATGTATTTCTTAATGCCAAGTAAAGGTGAACAATCTTTTTGGATGTACGATTGTATAATACCTTTAGATATTATATTCATCAATGGTGATAATATTGATACCATTCACGAAAATTGTCCAATATGTACTAATGAGTTGGAATGTGAATCCTATACGGGTTATGGTGACAAGGTCTTAGAATTACCAGCAGGTATGTCAAAACAACTTGGCATAAAAAAAGGAGACAATGTCTCCTTCTCTTTATTTTAATTGACTAAGTACTTTTGAGGTTTCAATCCCAACAATACCGTCATCCTCAATCTTATTATCTTTTTGAATCTTTTTAATCGACTTTTTTGTTTTTGACCCAAAACGACCGTCAACACCGTCTTTATTCGGACCAAAATCTCCAAGGTCATGACCGTTATCCACCAATATCTGTTGAATCTCTTCAACACCTTTACCTCTTGAACCTAAAGATATTAACTCACTATTGTCACCATTACTAATAATATCTGCAATTGTTAAATCTTGTTTTACGACATTTTTTTCTTTCTTATATTCACCGTCTTTAAGTTCTACGTTAGAGACGTGTAAATGATTCTTATGACTACCATCTGGCATAAACCATAGAACCGCTCTTTTGTGTTTACCTTCACTATTTCTATTATAACCTAATGACTCTAATGCGGAACATAATCTATCACCCGCACTAATAAAACCTTCTCTGTTATTTCTATACGATGAAAGTTTTTTCTCATTAGGGTTATTTAAGTCTTGAAGTTTCGAAATATCTATAGCCCTTTCAATATGGTGCCTACTTACTTTACCTCCTTTAGTATTCTTACCATGACCCGTTTTAGCCCAGCTTAGTTCTGCGTTTACATTTGCAATTTCAGCAGCCACACCAATATCATTAATTAGTTCTTCAGGTAAATAATCATTCTTCGCCCTTTTACTAACAAATAAGTTAGGTGAAATTTCATCACCTACCCTCATCATATTTTCTGTTACTATTTTTTTATCTTTTTTTTTAAAAGACTCTTTCAAATTTTTTGAACCCTCAATCTTTTCTTTAAGCTTTCTATAGAATTCTTCTCCAATCATCTTAGAGAATTTAACGTATGGTGCATCACCTGAATCTTTATTGTATTTGTACTTACCTTGTGGTGGTCTCTTACTCCTACCGAAATAATTAAGTGCTGCAATGTTAGTAATACATTTGTGACCACCTGAGTTAGCCTGTATCATTTCCCAAGCCGGAACACCTAAACCATCTAATAAACTCATCTCATCGTCAGTTAACTTACTGAATGGTTTATCCATTATCGCCTTTAAGTTTTCCATATACTTTTCTCCACCTTCCATAGACTTAATCTTATCACCGTAGAATGCTTCTAAATCTGCGTTTGTAAAACCTACAGACTCCTCACCAAAACTCTTTGATGACTCAGAAATCCATTTGATTGTTGATAATGGTATAATCTTTTCTCTTAGTTTAGATTCCCACTTACCCAATACTTCCTGTGCAATATCACCTAAGTTAACACCTTTAAGTTCTCTCTCACCCTTAAAAGGATTACAAGACGCCTGTACCAATCCCATCGGCCAAACCGTAATAAGGAAATCAGCATCGGGATGTAATTTAAATGGCGTATACCTATCGTATGAACCTGGTTTAAACATTCTACCACCACCGTATTGATAAAGAATACCATCTTTATAACTTAACTTAGGGTCCTTACTTCTTTGGTCAACATAGTCCTCTTGATTCGCAGACATCATCAACGCATTTGCATAGTTTTCTCTATCAGCTATTCTCCTAATATTTTGGAATATGTTTAATAAGGATGGTTTTGAAGTCATAACTAACTCCTCCATAAAACCTGGTTTGTTTTTATAAGCCAACATAAGTTTGTTTGCCGCCAAACCTAACGCCATCTTATTTTTCTGTAGTGATTTGTCTTTATCTAACTTAAAGATAAAGTTCATAATGTCCTGTGGCTTTAAACCATACTTAGCAAAGTCGGCAGAATCAACCGTTGATATTAATCTAATGTCATCAGCAGTAAAAATATCTTTAGGTGACATTATCTGTGATAGTGTTTCAACATTTGAGCGTGAAGACCTAAATGAGGTTGATGTATCACCCTCAACTCCACTCTGTGAATCGTGGTGGTCAGTGTGAACAACAAACATTGGCTTTCCATGTGCAAAATCAACTAACACTGGCATTGTATCTCCTTGAGCGTCTTGTTTCTTCACAGCAAATTCCTTATCACCATATTGGATAATCTCACTATCAACAACTTTAATACCGTTATTTTCTAAATAGTTCTTCATTGCTAATGCAGTTGTAACCCCATCTAAATCCTGATGAAAGTATATTTTAGCCTTTTTATATCTCTTGGCTAGGTCATTCATATTACGTAGACCAGACTCGTTAATTAACTTTTTCATATTATATCTCTTTATAAAAATCGTGGTTACCTATTGTTTTAACCAATTTAAATTTTTCTTTATTGTTCCACCAATCATTATCATCAGTAGCCCTCTTTTTATTAACATAATGGGTTGCACCACTAATATCTATAGTTGAATCATTATTCACTATAGATAAAAAATCACCCAACTCACTTTTCTTCACACCTAATTTACCTTGATTACATCTTGGGTTACTACCAAAACCTTTATCATTCCAATAAGAAAATTGTTTAGGTCTAAGTGCTTCACCAGCCATTCTTGCTTTCAATGAAAGACTTGAATCACCATTCCTAAGACCCCTATTTTTTAATATGGTATAAACCGCTTTCATACCTTCATTACTCTCACCTCTAGCTTCACCCCACAGTGTAGCTGCTAAAATATCCTCGTTAGAATAATATGCGTTATATCTATCAGGGTCCTCAATTAATGAAATTGTCTTTTTACCCAACGCAGAACCATCAACGTCACGT